>Ga0116183_1005513_pt1 | contig 11995 bp, 10 predicted proteins | sample AD_UKC078_MetaG_FD_89753 | JGI IMG/M metagenome (GOLD analysis project Ga0116183, IMG submission 89753) | Active sludge microbial communities of municipal wastewater-treating anaerobic digesters from USA - AD_UKC078_MetaG | ecosystem: Engineered > Bioreactor > Anaerobic > Digestate | place: USA...
ATATTTTCCGTTTGCGTCAGGTCTAAAAAATATGTCGCATGATCTGTATCACGGAATAATTTCACGCTGCATTTTTCGTATACTTCGGCATCAAATTTAAAATCTGACAGCATCAGCATTGAAATACGACAGTTTCTCGATATAAATTCTATAATTTCATCTATCAAAACATGCTTTATTACCGTTTCTTCATCGCACAGGTCAAATCCCATATGCTGTCCCATCCAGCCGTAAAAAGGGCTACCAAGTATCCTTATACCTGTAAAGCTTTGAATTGCGCCCGAAAAGTATCCAGTAAACATCCCCGAATTGTCACAAATACGAATCATTATAGGTTTTACATGACGAAACTCCTTCAGGAATTCAAACCACTTTAATGTGGTAAACAAATTTTTATGATCAAAGTTTTCATACTCCTCAACATTAATTGTATCCGGAGTAAAAATCTCAAACTTATACATTTAGCACCTCATTAATCATTTTGAATCAATTCCATATATTTCTGTACGTTTTCGCGTCTCGAAAACAATGCGTTATATATTTCAAACATTCCGTTTTTTTCGTATTGGTTTTTTTGATAATCCAAAATGCACCTGACTAGATCATCAACATCATCCGAATCAACGCATTTGCCGGCATTGTACAGTTCGATAATTTTTGAAAATTTTGAATCTTTACCAAAGCAGAAAATTGCTCGTCCTCCACACGAGAAAATAACCCCCGTTTTACTAGGTAAAGCCGTCTTGATACCATCAGCGACAAGTGGAACAATATTCACACCACCCGCAGAGTATATTGCCGTTGCCATCTCGGCTGGCTGAAGCGGTAACAGTCTGACGTTTTCGAGTCGCTTTTCACTGACAACTTCTCGAATAGCGTCCTTCTTGACGCCATCGCCAATAATCAGGAAGAATATGTTTTTATAATCTGCTAATACGTCTGCAGCTTTAACAATTAACTCGACGTTCTGCATCCTTCCGATATTTCCTGCGTATATCACATAAAATAGCTCTTTTTTTAGTCCGAATTCCCTGACGAATGCATTGTTTTCCCATGTGATATCAACTGGCTTATCGGTGCACCCCCAATTATATATAACGTATATTTTTTTATCAGGAACACTTTTTAATTCGATAAACTTTTTCATGTCGTCCGAGATGCAAATTAATTTGTCGGAAAGTTTATATACTTTTTTTTGCAGTAACTCAAAGCAACTGTAGATTACGCCGTTAGCTTTTAGCAAACCGCTTTGCACTGCGTTATCCGGCCAGACATCTTGTAGCATTGAGACAACACGTATACCAAGTCTTTTTGCAGCTCTCACACTCCAATACGATGAATACGACACATCTTCGAACAATACATCTGCGTGAACAGTCTTAATCAATCGTGCCATCTTTATATTTGCCAACATGTCAGTCATATATCTTGTAATAACATTAGTTTTCTGTGAGCGTTTTCTTATTACAGGAATGTACTTGATTCCGTTTAATCCCATACGATAATCCGTATCAACCTCATTTTCTACCGCAATTATCCTTGTAATTTGATGTCCAGCATCAAGTAGCCCTTTTAAAATGTCTCGCATTAAGTGGTTAAATGGGCTAGCTTTTTCAAATAGTATAGGAGTAACAATCAGAATATTCATATTAATCCACCGTATTTTCATCGGTAACTACACTGACTTTTGCGAGCGCTTGCTCACAGTCATACACAGCTCTTTTAGAATCTGCATTTTGCGCAATGACAAACCCCATTCTTGATGCACTGTCAGTTATCTGTGAGAGTTTTTCTCCAACGCCATGAACGATACTTATCTGCACTACACCCGGCATTTCTTTGGCTTCTTTTAAGCCAATAATGCTTGTGATAATTCCTGTTGCGTTGCTTAAGTACCGAATCGCGCTTCCTTTGTCCCACTTAGCTTGCCAATCGCACTCTTCACCCAAGGCAATTTGAATACAGCATTTAACCATATCCACGCCGGTAGAAAGGGGAACGAGATGCGTTGTGATACAGTCGCCACCAAGACGGGCACCAAGTTCGACAATCTTTGCGCCGGTTGGTGTTGCTTTTATCTCAGTGTGAGAGGGCCCGTTTTTGATTCCAATCGCCTTAACCGCCATCTTTGCGACTCGTTTGATATTTTCAGCCACTTCTGTTGGTAACTGTGTAGGTTGACTGTGCCCCATTTCGACAAAGAATGGCGCACCGGTTGTCAACTTATCTGTTATCTGAATGACGTGGCATTCACCATCAGTACTGATTGTCTCAACGCTGACCTCCGGGCCTTCCATGTACTCTTCAACAACAATATCACCGCTTCTGGAGAACTCCTTACTGTGATGATAGGCTTCCTCTATGGCAGCTTTGTCTTCCAACTTATCGACAAGATACACACCACGACTGCCTGAGTTGTCAGCCGGCTTTACTATGAACTTAAGGGAGCGTGTAATGAAGCTCTCGGTAACAGTATCGTACTGCTTCTTGCTCGTCACTCTGTAGAACTCAGGAATCGGAACGCCGTGTTCTTTCAGAGCTTCTCTCATTACCGCTTTATTCGTGGCTCTAAGAGCGGTATCTGCGTCAATACCGACTAATCCGCACTCCTTGGCTACAGCTGCAACTGTGCGCATCGGCATATCACTGGCAAGCGTCATAACTCCATTGACCTGGTACTCTTTTGCCGCCGCCACAACTGCTGGAATATCAATTGTGCTGATAGGCAAGCAAATGTCTGCGTATTGAAAACCGACCGCATTCTTGTTCATATCGACAGCAACAACCTCAAGCCCCATCTCTTTCGCTTTTTGAATAGCGGGGACTTGAAGAATGCTTGCACCTAAAACCATGATTCGTTTTTTCATTACTGCTTCACCGCACGTCTTCATGTTCTGTTTTAATCATTCGAATTGTATCTAAGCATACAAGCACTCTATTAGTTGTGTTTAACTTAGGCATTTCTCAAGAGTGTTTGCTACCATACGCATGTCGTCTGTGCTATATCGTTGATCACAAGGAATACCTAACATACAATTTGCTGTTCTCTCTGCGACCAGAGACACACCTTCTGCTCCGCGTGGAATCGGCCAAATTACCGGACAGTACAAATCATAACTAACAGCAAGCCTTTGAACAGTATCCCTAACATCTTCATTTGATAGTAAAATTGGAAAGTAGAGAGTGCTCTTTTCCGGCGCATCAGTTATAAATTCCAGTCGTCCGGCATCCGCCAAAGGCTGTAAACAGGTCTTTAAAGCATTCACATTTTCGCGCCTAACGCTAATAAGTTTTTGGTAATCGATTCTCTTGAGAATCTGCTTGCTGTCATCTGACATCCCACGAATTGCTTTATCTGTGTTTACCGATTCGACAGCTTCAGCTTGTAGCAGTCGATATTCTTTCTTTATGTTTCTATCTCCGGTTTTCAGATACGCGCTCTTGCGCTTTAATGCTGATGTTCTGATCGTAGTATATTTCTCATCCATCGTAGAACAATCGGTGTGAATATCACGGTTAGTCCACAGTAATCCACCGTCAGGAACTGCCAGCCATTTTCTAATACTAGCTATCGTGTAGTCTGGTGTAAAGGTAGTGATACGCTCTGAGAGTACATCGTGTGTTCGATCTTCAACAAAGATTGCGGACGGATATTCTCTTCTAAGCCTTTGCAGGTCTTCATCTAGAATTGCTTGAATACCAAAGTAATTCATGCATACAAGAATTGTCTGGTTTGTGAGCTTTGCTTCGATATCCGAGATGTCAGCAGAGTAATCGGGACGCAGTGCATAAAATGTAGCTTTATAGCCTTTATCCACGAACGGTGATACCATAGAAGAACAGGAAAGAGCCGGCATCAGGACATTTTTATAACAACTACTGTTATCCTGTGCAACTACTTTCAATGCGTCTCTTCCACCGCGCAGTAGTTGTATAGCGCCAAGAATACTATCAGTGGCTTCATCAGTCTCGAAAGGTTTATTTGAGTCCCAATCAAACTCGCTCCCATACTCAATGACCCGAGTCAACACCTATATGCTCCTCACTTTGTTTCTAAACTTCATCAGCCTGTTTAAGTGCTGATTCTTCGTTGCGTGTATCTTTGTACATACCTTTATGTAAAACTACTACCGCAATAGTCTGAAAGAAAATCTTAATATCCAACCGTAATGAACAGTGCTTTGCGTAATACACATCATTCCTCATCTTTTGTTCACCGTCAGCTAAATTGCGGAAGAAGGCTTGGTTGTACCCAGTTATTCCCGGACGTACTAGAAGAAACGGCTTGATTTCATCTGGATATTTATCGAGCCAATCCGGCGGGTCGGGACGTGGTCCTATCAGGCTCATGTCGCCCATCAGCATGTTCAAAACCTGCGGTGCTTCGTCTATTGACGTACTTCTCAAAAAGCGACCTATCTTTGTCACACGTGGATCATCTGAACCGTTATAAGTCGAACCATCTGATAGCCTAATATCAGGTGCGTTCATTTTCATCGAACGGAATTTAAACATTCTAAATAGCTTTCCATTACGACCAATTCTCTCAGCCGTATAGAAAACTGACCCACGATCAGAAAGGTAGATGATGGGTGAAACTATAATGAGGATAACGGCTAGGAAAGGTAATGCGACTATTGCAACAAGTATGTCGATTATACGTTTGATAATATTAGCATATATATGCTGTCCACTTGACCAGTTCAGCGCATTGTTTGTATTCATGAAACCCCACACTTTATGTAACGTTCAAGCGCAGCTTGAAAACCTACAAAGCAGTACTCTGATAGAGTGTTGATTGTATTTGCTACGCTTCGTTTATATTTCGTATTGTTGTATGTAGTTTAAATGTCTTTTTCTATGCATAAATTCGTGAAGTGCTTCGTGGGACGCGAATAGAGCGTCTGAAACCCTTCTTTTTGAAAAAAAGCTATCGCTTTCTCGCTCTTGTCATAAACTGTTGAGCGAATCTTTTTGCAATCTTTCTTATGAGCGTATTGAATAGCACGTTGAATGCATAGATTGCCTAGCCCTTGCCTCCACAGTTCTGATGCGACAGCCATCCTACCAATGTAAGCACAGTTCGGGTCTTCTGCGAAATACACTGACGGATTTGTCGTTACTGATATAAAGGCTACAGGTTGCTTTGTTGAGTTATCAATTGCTAAGTAGACATGCTTCTCCAAACACGCCTCTCTAATCTTTTCCGTCGGCAGCGGATCAGCCCAGTGAAGTAATCCGTCCTCTAGAAACATTTTCTCGCCGCATTCTTTGATAATGGCGTAAATAGCTTTGATCGAGTCAGTATCTGTGTCAAATACACGCTTGAACTCGATGTTGTTAAGGTCAACTGTTTTCTTGACCTGTTCCCCTTCCAGTATTCCTTTCATCGTCTGAGCGACGTACTCTACTTCTTCATCAGTCAAGAGAGTATGGAGGGGCAGCGTGATTTCATTGGCATACTGCCGATAAGCCCAAGGGAAGTCCTTAATAGAAAAGCCGAGGTTCTTGTAAGCTGTATGCATCGGCAGAGGCTTGAAGTGAACATTACAAGCGACACCAGCCTCAGCCATTTTCACAACAATTTCGTTTCTTTTGCTTTCAGTAATGCCGGGGATTCGCATCAGGTACAGATGACCATTACCCTCGTAGTCTGAGCCTCCGAAATGCTCTAAACGTTCAATACCGAGCGGCAGCAGTACCTTATCGTACTCTCTGATGATGTGCTTGCGCCGAGCTGACAGACCGTCGAACCGCTGAAGCTGCACGAGACCCATTGCCGCCGTGAGGTCGGTCATGTTACACTTATAAGCAGGGTATACGATGTCGTACTCCCATGCACCGAGCTTCATTTTCGATAAAGCGTCTTTGCTCTGACCGTGTAAGGAGTAGAGCATAAACCAGTGGTAGAGTTCGTCATCAGAGATGCCCGGAATGTTTTTCCACGTCAGCGCACCGCCCTCAGCCGTGGTCAGATTTTTCACAGCGTGGAAGCTGAAGGAAGTGAAGTCAGCTGCAGAGCCAGCCTTTTGACCATGGTATACAGCTCCGAACGAGTGTGCCGCGTCGGAAACCACAGCAACTCTGCCGAGAGCCTTCTGGATATCGTTGTCGGAAGGAGTGAATAGGCTCTTCTTCTCTTCAACAACCTCGAATATCTTATCAAAATTCTCCATCACGCCGCCGATGTCCACAGGGATGACGGCTTTCGTTTTTTCTGTTATAGCATCAGCGAGAGCCTTATAGTCCATGTGGTACGTCCCAGGCTCTACGTCAACAAAAACGATCTTAGCGCCTACATGATCGATGACGGAAGCGGAGGCTGTGTATGTATAGGCGCAGGTAATAACTTCATCGCCAGCGCCAATGCCTAGACGGCGAAGGATCAATTCAAGGCACGATGTGGCAGAATTCAGACACACCGCCTTAGACACACCACAGTACTCAGCAATTTTCTTCTCGAACAGCTTCGTCTTGGGACCTGTGGTGATCCAGCCGGACTTCAACGCCGCAGTAATTTCGGCAATCTCCAGATCTGTAATGTCAGGAGGCGAGAACTGAATATTCATGTTCATTCCATTTCCTTTTCGTAATTACACAAAATTGATGGTAATCGATTACTTATTTGTTACAGATTCTCTCTATACCACTGAATGGCTTCAGTCAGTCCCGTCTTGAAGTCGCAATCAGGATGGTAATCAAGCAGTCTCTCAGCCTTACCAATATCAGCGTTAGAGTGTTTTATATCGCCTTTTCGATCAGGGCCGAACTTTGGCTCAATATCTTTGCCTAATGCTGCTGTTAACGCGTGGTATATATCAATCAAGTACTCTCTACCGCCGAAAGCTATGTTATACGCCTGTCCAGCTGCATCGGAACCAGAAAGACATGCTTTCAGGTTTGCTTCTATAACATTCTCAATGTATGTGAAATCACGGCTCTGCTTGCCGTCACCGTTAATCGTCGGTTGTTCATCATTCATGAGTTGTTTGATGAACTTCGGGATAACGGCAGCGTAAGCACCGTTCGGGTCTTGACGGCGACCGAAGACATTGAAGTAGCGAAGACCTACGGTCTCCAAGCCATAGTGTCGGGTGTACTGTTTGCCCCATTCTTCAGTGCATCGTTTCGTTAAAGCGTAGGGGCTTAGGAGATTACCCTCTCGTCCTTCTGTTTTAGGAAGATTCGGCTCATCACCGTAGACAGATGAACTTGACGCATAGACGAACTTTTTCACACCATTCTGCCGTGCTGCTTCCATCATGTTCAAAGTGCCACCAATATTGTTCGCGTTGTAGAATAGAGGCATTTCGATGGAACGAGGCACAGAACCCCACGCCGCTTGGTGGAGCACATAGTCCATACCAGCCGTAGCCTGAATGCAGGTGTTGAAGTCCTTGATATCGCCCTTTACGAACTCGTAGCCGTCGCGTCCGAGAAACATGTCTACATTCGCTTGTTTTCCCGTGGAAAGATCGTCGAGGCAGCGAACGCGATAGCCTAAGTTTAGTATCGCTTCACACAGGTTCGAGCCGATGAACCCGGCACCGCCCGTAACCAAGAACTGTGTCCCTTTGGGGAACTGTAGTGTTTTATATCCCATCTCGTTTTACAGCCTCCAGTAAATGTAGCCTGCGGCTTCGTATTCGTCTCTATCTAGCAGACCTTTCACATCTACCAGAACCTTCTGACCTCCACCGAACATCGCGTCAATCTGTTCAATTTTGAACTCGCTGAACTGTGTGTGAGCAACTGCCAAGATAACGGCATCGCAGCCAACAATCTGATCCATTCCGCAGAACTCCACACCGTAGAGCTTCTTGGCTTCTGCCGCATCAGCCGTGGGATCGGTAATGAGCGGTTCAATGCCATACTCGCGCAGCTCTTTTACGATGTCGAAAACCTTGGAGTTTCTGGTGTCCGGGCAGTTCTCTTTAAAGGTGAAGCCAAGAATGGCTACTTTAGCACCCTTAACCGGCTTCTCAGCCTTTATGAGATTCTTGACCACATTCTCGGCAATGTATTTACCCATATCATCATTGATGCGGCGACCGGAAAGGATAACCTGAGAATGGTAGCCCAGCATCTCTGCTTTATAAGTTAAGTAGTAAGGGTCGACGCCGATGCAATGACCACCGACAAGCCCAGGATAAAACTTGAGGAAGTTCCACTTGGTACCCGCCGCTTCGAGGACGGATTTCGTGTCGATGTCCATCTTGTTGAAAATAATCGACAGCTCGTTCATGAATGCGATATTGATATCACGCTGGCTGTTTTCAATGACCTTTGCTGCTTCGGCTACCTTGATGCAAGGAGCACGATGGACACCAGCCTCAACGACCAGCTCGTACACCTTTGCCACGGTATCAAGCGTTTCGGCATCGCAACCAGAAACGATCTTCTTAATGGTTTCAAGGCGGTGTACCTTATCACCAGGATTGATGCGCTCAGGGCTGTAACCAATCTTGAAGTCCACACCACAGCGAAGTCCTGATTCCTTCTCCAGAATCGGAACGCAGATATCTTCGGTGACACCGGGGTAGACTGTGGATTCAAAAACAACAACGGAACCCTTTGTCAGGTTTCTGCCGAGAATTCTTGATGCACCCTCAACCGGGCTCAAGTCAGGCATATGATTATCGAACACAGGCGTTGGTACAGCAACGATGTGGAACTTGGCACGACGAAGAGCTGTCTCATCAGCAGTAAACTCAACGGTTGTAGCCTTAATTGCCTCGTCGCCGACTTCATTCGTCGGGTCGATGCCAGTCTTATAGAGATTGATTTTCGCTTCGTTCAGATCATATCCGATGACGTTGATCTTCTTAGCGAAAGCCACAGCGATTGGCATCCCAACGTAGCCCAAGCCTACCAGAGACAGGGATTCTTTCTTCTCCACCAGTTGTTTGTACAGGTCGTTCATCTTTGTATACCGTTCCTTTGTTCTGCTGCCGTTTTCCGGTCAGCTTTAGAATTTTAAGTATTTCTACAGCCTTTATAGGGCTGCGGGTATCTACGTAAATTTTGATATTGCCTTACTGCTACTGTTGTTGTATGTAATAAGGGAGTGGGCGTTTTAGGCTCTCCACGCTCTCTCAGCCAACTCCATGTGATATTGCCGACGTTCGATAGTTGCTGTATGCGGAAAGGGAGTGGACGAAAATCGTCTGTCCAGTTTATCAAAACTACCCGGCCACGCTCTCATTTCTCGTCTCAACCTTTGCTGTGATATTACTAATGTCCGATAGATGTTGTTACAGGAAAGGGAGAGAACCTTTCTCCGCATATTTACCCGCTGAAACAAGCCTTTTCTGCATCATTACTCATATATATGCATAAACACGGGGCGGCACGGCAACCCCCTGTGGTCATCCTGTCCTCATCCACTCTCTCCAGCTCATTCCCAGCAGTCCCAGGCAGGCATGATGTGATATTGCCGATGTATGATAGTTGTTGTATGCGGATAGGGAGAGGAAGAAAATTGCCATTTTTCACCTTTTTCACCTCATCCCAGCAGGCTGACATTCAGCCTCAGTAACATACTGTCACTCTACCTACACCAAACTGTGATTTTCCTTTATGCAAATAATATTCATTTTACCCTCGTTTTATGCGCTAAACCCTGCTTTTCTTGCATAATCGCCCTAATTTCTTGCATATTTACCCCTCTCCCTATCCGCATACAACATCACTCCGGGGGTGGTGTTTTTGTTAGTACTGCACAAAGTTTTGTCATGTTTAGTCTCATTTCTTGTGCTTATTGCACAAATACACTATATATTGTGGCTATTTATAACTATGCATACTATATCTTGTGCTTCCTATCCCTACTCCACAACACTCTCTTATCAACATATGACTGTTAAGATATCGCTGTTCACGTATAACGGAACTCTTTTGTCCTTTTCATTTCAATCTACTATACCGCATGTAAAGCTAAGATTACCAGAATATGTCCCAGCTTTTTCAGGTTTCTCGTTGGGTACGACAGTAAGAACTATAAAACTAGCACTAGAATTACTATTTAGACTCGTCGGCGTAAACAAGCCGATGCGATCTCCAGGTGCGACTACAGTATCTCCGTTTTTAATAGTCATTGATACTGTATCCGTGTTATTTGTCAACTCCAGCGTATTTGTGGCAGACAGGTCACAATATAGGCTTTTATTTGTTGGAAAATCCGACCAGGATTCAATGCTTATACTTAAAGTTGTTGGCGAACCATCATTGTTCAAGCTTAACCCTGTGGGGACTGATATCGTATATTGCGTATTGTAACTAGGTGTATATGATACTGCCACATCTGTTGCATCTGCGGCAGCAACTCTTGCGCTTAAACTTATGGAAATGATTAATATTATCACAACAAATACAATACCTATCACAATAAGCGCTGTCAGCTTAATATCAATGTGTTTACCTACTCTACCATTACTAACCAATGATCTTATCTCCTTCTTAAATCAGTTACATTTTTAATTCATTATTCTACATGTACCACAACATTAGTTGTCAAAGATCCGTAGACATTACCCCTATCATCGACTGGTGTATATGTCATAGTAGCTTGGTAAAGACCATGTTCAAGGGTCTGATTCAACGTTATGCTTGATAACATTTGCCCTGGCGCTATGGTACCGGTAGTAAACAGCAGTTCATTGGACCCTAAAAGCTTCATGCTTACAAACATATTATATTGATTTCTGGGATCGCACCAAGCAGGACATTCTTGAATCAAGCTGTCAGCCTTGAAATACAGATCTGTAAATGCATGATGAATAAACTGACCTTGTTCAGAACTATAAGAATTGTATCCTTGTAGAGTAGTAAGGTAATCTTGATCGATCGTAACGGCACTTGGATCGTTGGAAAGCTTTATACCGCTCGAATGGCTACCTTTACTCACTCCTAATTGATAGGATGCATAAATTGCAGATAAAATGAGGAAGATAACAATAACTGATAGTATAATGTTCTTTGTTTTATGTTGTTTTAACATTGCTCCCTCCGCATAGGGTTATTTGAACATCGTATGTATAATAATGCGATCATCCCACATTTTTATTCCTCATATCATACTCTTATGTAGTAAGGCTTTTAACCACACAAGTTTTTGGTTCTTTCCTTTTCTTCGGTGTTTTGCCCATTTTGACCCCATTTTTGTGCTCTAACACCGACAAACTTGTTTGAAAAACTGGTGTCGCCACTCATTCTCCCGATTATCCTGTGAATAAGTATGCATAACGCCTTTCAACCCCTTGTAACTCCTACGTTTCAGGATTGGCTCTCCGCTCTGCCATCGGATGCTGACGGTTTCCTTCTCATATCCAACATCTGCCTAGGACTTACGCACCAAATGATTGGAAATGAATGACAACTTGTTGTGATGCAAACATACAAGCAAGATGAAAAAGTTGATGGGAACCTCATTTTGAGAAAGGATCCGCTTTTTTTCTTGCTTTTCTTTTCGCCGAGTATTAAGCTTTACTTAATACAGGAGACGACATGACTCCATTACCTGAATGGGTTCTCAAGTACAAGACGAAGGGAATCTATGCGAAGAAGACCAAGACCGGGTACGCCCTGTATCGGGGGCACTCGGAGAGGGTGCCTGGAAAGAGCTACCCGGTATTCCGCTGCGACGAATATCTGGGGATTGTCACCGAACGGGAAGGCCTTGTGCCATCGAGGCCGCCGGTCAAGCCTGCGATCAGCGTCCTGCGCTATGGGTTCTGCCATATCGTCGAAACCTCATGCAGCCTGCTGCGCAAGAATCCCGAGAGGCTCGGCCTCGATGCGGATGTCCTTTTCGTGAAGGCCGCACTCGGCCTTGAGGGCAAGGAGAGCCGGCATGGATATGAAGGCAGCTGGTTTTCCATCCTGTTTCCGGGAATGGATTTGGACAGGGACCTGTCGAAGGGAGAGGAACAATACCTCCCAATCATGAGACGGCAGGTCGAGTCGAAGGTGAGGGACCGCCTCGGCCCTGATTCTG
>Ga0116183_1005520_pt1 | contig 11986 bp, 11 predicted proteins | sample AD_UKC078_MetaG_FD_89753 | JGI IMG/M metagenome (GOLD analysis project Ga0116183, IMG submission 89753) | Active sludge microbial communities of municipal wastewater-treating anaerobic digesters from USA - AD_UKC078_MetaG | ecosystem: Engineered > Bioreactor > Anaerobic > Digestate | place: USA...
GCAACCCGGTAAAAGCCGCCGTCACCGCCAAACGGTAAATCATGGGGTCGGGGTTGCCCCGCGCCGTTTCAAGCACCTTTTGAAGCTCTTCCCCGATAAGGGGGCGCCGCGCAATCATGGCGCCCTTAATGGCGTTACGCGCCCGCCGCCGCTTCACTGTCTTGGAAAACGGGTCAGCCACCCCCACTGGCAACAGCCTCAAAAACGCCGCCCGCAAAATCATGCGCATATCGGAAACCGTTTTGTCGGCATGGGTCGCCCTCACCCCGTCAACGAATTGCTTAACGTCCGCTTGCGTGACTTCGATCAAAGTTTCTTTTTTAACCGCCGCCGCAAACCGCTTAAAAACGCTGTCACACCAAGCTAAATATTTTTCCGACGGGTCGCCGCCATCTCGGTCAATCCCGCGCCACCGCGCAGCAAGGTCGGCAAGCCGCACAATTTCAGCCGTTTGGCCTGTCTTGGATTGAATAAGCCGCTCGGTCAAATGGTCAGCCCTGCCTTGTTGCCTCGCCTCGGTCTGGAAGGTTTCGAGTTCCTTTTCCGCCCTCGCCCGGGAAGCCTCAAACGCCGCGCTTCCGGTTTCTTTGAGAGAACCGGGAAACCCGTCAACGGGCAAAGGCTCGGCTAACGACACAACGCGCCTCTTCCCGCCGCCGTCCACATACCGCCCAAACCAGTGATTAACCGGCTTGCCGTCCCGCCCATATCGCACTTCTAAGCCCATGTAACCGCCCCTTTCTAAACCTGTTTTGTTACAACATGAACAAGTTTGAACGGATACGGCTAAAAAGGCAAGCGAAAAACCCAAGATAAAGCCCAAACATGTTTTTTGAAGGGTCTAAAAGTGCCTGTTTATTGGGGTTTTTGCGGTTAGAATATGCGGTTTACACCCAGAATGTCGGGGGTTCGAGTCCCTCACCGCCCACCAGTCCCACTTGCCGGACAATCTTTCCCATTGATTTCAAAAGGGAATACGCGCATCAAGCCCTTTGCAGGGCACGTTGTTACGGGCTTTGCCCGCGTTAGTCCTCTTCCTCGTAATAGTAGGAGTAATCGATGCCTTTCATGAAAATCGCGCGGTCGGCGATTTTGTCGGTCAGCTTCAACTGGTTCGTGGCGCTAACCGGTTCATTTCCCTCCCGTTTCAACTTGGTTTTGAGGTACTTCCAGTAATTGCGCGTCTTGGAATATTCGTCCTCGCCATTGATCGCCCCGACCATGTCCAGCACGGAGAACCACCATTTCGCTCCGGCATCATCCCACACCGCGCGAATTTTCCGTTCGTTGAAAACCTGATCGAGTTTCTCTTCATTCGCGTTCCGTTTCGCCTCGCATTATATCAAACTCCGTGGCTAGACGGAAGAAGGTTAACGTTTAACGTTGCGGTCGTACTCCTTGAGCACTTTCGTGGCGGCTCGAACATCCTCCGCGTCTTCAAGCTTCTGGAGCAGGGCAAGGTCTTCGGTCGAAATCAGTGCGGCGACCGGCTTCCCGCGCCGGGCGAGGACAACCCGCTCGCCCCCGTAAGAAACGCGGTTGATCGCCTCCGCCAGTCTATTGCGCGCCTCGACAATGCTGAGCGTGGTCATGGTGTTTCGTCTCTCTCTATTCATGTCCATAACGCACATAACCGCGCGTTGCGGGTCAATACCCCTTCAATCCTATTTTAGTTCCGTTCGCTGCGTGTTAGATGGTAGCCCTAGGTGCTAGGCACCCCACTTTTTCATGTTTTTTTAGGGTTGACTTTTACCCCCCCCGCAAAATACGTGCCAACCATGAGAACCGGTGGGGTGCCGGCCTACCCGTGGCAGTGAGAATGAAATGGCGTCGCACATTTCTACTCTACAATCAAGACAGCGACATTAGGAACAACGCATGAAACTGATGATGGAGCATCCAGCTACCGGTATTATAAAAACAGCCCCTGTGGGTTTTTCATGGACGACCTTGTTCTTTAGCTGCTTCCCAGCATTATTTCGGGGCGACATGAAATGGTTTTTTATTCAGCTCCTTTGTTCGATGATCACATGGGGTCTATCAGCGTTTGTATTCATGTTTATCTACAACAAATTGTACATCAAGAAGTTGCTTGAGAAGGGGTTCAAAGTGAAAGCGGTTGAAGGCGGCACAATAGAGCAAGCGAATTATAAACTGGGAATAAACCTTCCTCTTTTCGAAAGCGGGAAATAGTATGATCTCGTATTGGAAGAAGACGAAAGAAATCTACAATGACGACGGGCTGGTGTTTATCATTGGTTGGTACGATCACAAGAACCAAGACAACGGCGGATACAAAGCTCTTGGCATCCACCGGGGGGATCATCCACTGTCACGAGGAGTGCTAAGCCCTTGTGTGATACCAGAAACAACAAGAAACGCCATCCTCTCGGGTTTGCTTCATCAAGCGGTGATTAATGCAAACGATGCTCAAATTAACGCGATTGTAGAGGCCATAACGTTCTTCAGGTAGGTTAAGCCACGAACGGCACAAACCACACGAAAGCAGAGCCATGCCTTCCCGTGTATTCTGTGTTCCGTGGTTAAACAATCGATCCCGATAGCGACCCCGATTTGGATGAACCATGAAACCTAAGAGCTTTGAAGGTTCAACTCTTTGGGGGTTTACTCTCACGGTCGCGAGCCACTGCATGGTCGCAACAAGGAGAGGAACGCAGAACGCCCAACGCAGAAGGAAACTTCAATGTTCAGAGCTCGACGTTCTTTCGACGTGCGCCTCAACGACCTGACCTGTTGGCGCAACGTGCCCGCGCCCGTGCGGGAATACACGACACGAAAAGGCACCCCCCGTTTTTCATGACGTTTCTTGTGTTTCATGGTTAAATTACAGACTGTCAACACAGGAGGTGATTGTGATACAAAAACCTCATGCGCGTTTGGCTTCCCATCGTAATGTGTTTTCTGCTGACCGTAGCAGCGGTCTGGCAAAGCCGCAGGCTCGCCGTGCAGCGTCGGGAGAGCATGCCCGAAACCTATGCGGGCTCGGCCGAAAGGCCGCCGCCGGCCCTCACCTTCCTTCTGGTCGGCCTCGGCGGGTTTCGCGGCATTGCGGCGGAAGCGCTTTGGTTCCGTATCAACCGGCTGCAGGAGGAGGGACGTTTCCTCGAACTGGTTCAACTTTCCGACTGGATCACCCGGCTCGACCCCCATGCCGCGGACGCGTGGATCTACAATGCGTGGAATTTGGCCTACAACGTCAGCATCCTGATGATCCGGGAAGAGGATCGCCTGCGCTGGGTGCGGAACGGATTGACCCTGCTGCGCGATGACGCCCTGCGGTTCAACCCCCGCGAGGCGCGCCTGTACCGCGAACTGGCTTGGCTCTACCAGAACAAGATCGGGGATTCGCTGGACAGCGCCCACCTGACCTACAAGCGCCACCTCGCCACCCTCCTCTCTCCCCATGTGAATCCCGACGGCACGGTGCGGATTACAGAGGAGTCCCGCTCCGCGCTGGCCGCGATGCGCCTCGATGCCGACCGCATGCGCGCGCTGGAAAACCGCTTCGGCCCGCTCGACTGGCGTCTTGCCGAGAGTCATGCGGTCTACTGGGCGACCCAAGGACTCGATCTGGCCACCGGAACCGAGCGCCTGCTCTGCCGCCGCGCCGTTTACCAGCCGCTCCTGCTTTCGGTCTGGCGCGGACGCCTCACTGGCGATCCGGAGGGCCCGGAGTGGCAGACCGCACCCAACCCCGCGCTGGCTTCCGCCACGGCGGCCTTTTTGATTGAGACGCTTTCCGAGCACCCCACCGCGACACAGCGAAACATCTGCGTCCATTATCTGGCCAACGCGATCCCACTGCTGCACCGCCACAACCAGCCCCATACCGCTAAAGAACTCTACGCGCGTCTGACCGAAACGCTTCCGGACAGCGTACCGAAACCCTCATTTGACACGGTGCTCACCGGCTGGCACCCCCCCCAGCAATAACCCGTCGCGGAATCCTTTGTTTACCGCAAATCGGCTTTCTGTGGTAAAATTTTTGTCATCCATACCCGCAACAGCGGGAAACCAAGTCAGGAGAGATGATGACGATACGCTTTTTTGCGGCCGTGCTCAGCGTGACCCTCATTATGCTCGGCGGATCCGGCTGCACCACATCGAGAGTCATTGAAAACACCCGCGTACCGGAAATCACCATCGAGGAGTCCGGCACGATCCGGTTCAACCAAGAACCGGTCGAACCCGGCAAACTTGTTTCAGCCTTGCGTTCCGGCGGCATCCGTACCAGCCAAGAGGTGAACATCCTGATTCCGGACCAACCGGACCGGGCGCTCATGCGCGCGGTGTCCGCCGAGTTGCTGCGCGGCGGTTACTCCCGCACGGTTTTTGTGAAGAACCGCAAAGCCACCTCCTCCTTCCCCTCAGCCCGGAAAACGAAATGAACGCACGGAAGCGCATACAACCCCCTCCCCGCAACTCCCCTCGTATTGGAATCGCGCTCGGCAGCGGCGGTGCGCGCGGCTGGGCTCATCTCGGGGTGCTGCGCCGACTGGACGCATTCGGGGTGCGGCCCGTCTGTGTGGCAGGGACCAGCATCGGCGCCATCGTCGCCGCGCTTTACGCCTGCAACGCGCTCGACACCACGGAGGCGCTCGCTGCCCGCCTGGATTGGAAACAGCTCGCGCAACTGTTCTTTGAAGTCACGTTCCCGCGCTCAGGCCTGATCACCGGCAAAAACTTCATGCGGCTCCTCAAAGACATCATCCCCGCGCGGAATATCGCCGATCTGCCTTTCCCGTATGCGGCGGTCGCCACAAACCTCCACACCGAAAAGGAGGTGGTTCTCTCCTCCGGCAATCTGTTCGACGCGATCCGCGCCAGTATCGGCATCCCCGGCATCTTCACACCCACGCGGCTCAACGGCCAAACCCTGGTGGACGGCGGGCTCGTCAACCCCCTTCCGGTCTCGGTCTGCCGAGCCCTGGGGGCCGAGATCGTGATCGCGGTGGATGTCAATCTCCGTACCCCGCCCCTCCGGCCGCGCCGCACGCCACGTAAACCCGCCGACGCCCCGAACCCGCATGTCGACGCGCTGATCGCCTCGATTTCGCGTCTCATGCCGGACGCCCTGCAGACGCCCATGTCCGAATTGGCGCACCGCTGGACCGCCCCGCGCAAACACAACGCAGACCCGCTCTCGATTTTTGACGTGCTCACCCACACCATGCGTCTTGTGGAGAACCAGATCACGCGGCACGAACTCGCGCTCCACCCGCCCGACATCCTGATTCAGCCCGAGGTCGGCAACCTGCTCACCCTCGAATTCCACCGCGGGCTCGAAGGGATCGCCGCCGGGGTCCGCGCGGCGGATGAGCAGCGATCCCACATCGAAGCACTGCTCAATCCGCGTCCCGCCCCGTCGTAACAACCCCGGAGACCGTAACATGAATCGCGAACGCCTGGAACACCTCCGTGCCGAAATCCGGCGGCACGACCACCTCTACTATGTGGAGGCGCGCCCTGAAATCGGTGATGCGGATTACGATGCGTTGTACCGCGAACTCGAAGCGCTCGAACGCGCGCACCCCGAATGGGTCACCCCCGACTCCCCGACCCAACGCGTGGGCGGTGCCCCCCTCGACGCCTTCCGGCAGGTCCGCCACGATCCGCCGATGATGAGCCTCGACAAAACGCACTCGCGCGGCGACCTGACCGATTTCGACGCCTTCCTGCGCCGCCAGATGCCCGATGAGGTCTGGGATTACGTGGTGGAACCCAAAATCGACGGCGTGGCCTTTTCGCTGGTGTATGCCCGCGGTGCCCTGACGCGTGCCGCCACGCGCGGTAACGGCGAGGTGGGCGATGACATCACCGCGAATATCCGGACCCTCCGCTCGATCCCGCTCGTCCTCCGGGACGCCCCCTCGCTGCTTGAAGTGCGCGGGGAGGTCTACATGACGCGCGAGGGGTTCGCCGCGCTCAACCGCCGCATGGAGGAGGCAGGTCGCGAGCCCTTCATGAACCCCCGGAACGCCGCAGCCGGATCACTCAAACAGCTCGACCCCCGCGAAGTCGCGCGCCGTCCGCTCGACGCCGTGCTTTATGCGGCGGTCGACGGTAGCGGCGTGGAGTTCCCGACCCACGGCGGTCTGCTCGCGCGCCTCGCGGAATGGGGTTTCCGCACCCCGCCTTGGCAACGGCTCTGTGTGGATATCCAGGCGGTTCTCGACGCTATCGACGAACTGCAAAGCCTGCGGCACGCGTTCCCGTTCGAGATCGACGGCGCGGTCATCAAGGTCAACCGCCGCGATCTGTACGCCCGGCTCGGCAGCACCGCCAAAGCCCCGCGCTGGGCGCGGGCCTTCAAATACGAACCGGAACGCGCCACCACGCGCATCGGATCCGTCACCGTGCAGGTCGGCCGCACCGGTGTGCTCACACCGGTGGCGGAACTCACGCCCGTATTGCTCGCCGGTTCGGAAATCGCCCGCGCCACCCTGCACAACGCGGATGAGATCGCCCGTAAAGACATCCGCATCGGAGACCGCGTCTGGATCGTCAAGGCCGGGGATGTCATCCCGGCGGTGGAGAGCGTGCAGACCGAAGAGCGCGACGGCACGGAGCGCGTCTTCGTCATGCCGTCCGTCTGTCCCGAATGCGGCGGCGCGGTCGTGCGTCTGGAAGGCGAAGTTGCCCACCGCTGCACCAATCCCGCCTGTCCCGCGCAGCGCGTCGGCCGCCTCGAACATTTCGCCTCGCGTGACGCCCTCGACATCCGCGGCATCGGCGGCAAGGTCGCCGAAGCCCTGGTCGCGCAAGAATGGGTACGCGATCCGCTCGATCTCTTCGACCTGACCCTGCCGCAACTGGAGGCCTTCCGCATCGGCGATGAGCAGAGCGGCACGCGCAAATTCGGCAAGAACGCGCAGACCGCGCTACAATCTCTGGAAGCAGCCCGCACCCTGCCGTTGGACCGTTGGCTCTTTGCGACCGGCATCCCCAGCATCGGTGTGACCGTGGCAGAACAGATCGCATCCGTGCATAAGAACTTCTCCAGCCTTGCGGAATCACCAACCCTTCAAGCCGTGCTCAGATTGGACGAGCTTTATGCCCAAGCCACAACCGTCAACCCGCGCTCGACCGCCAACCGGCCCAAGGACGAGGCCGAACGCGAAGAGCGGCAGAACCTCTTCAATCGCATCTGCGGTGAGATCGGCGTGACGGGTGACGCGCTGGTCGCGGCGGACGCCGCGACCCGGACGCCCGGCAGCACCCTGCCGCCATACTACACCTGCAAGATCAAACCCGAAGCCGCCAAGGCGGTCCTCGCCTTCTTTGCCTCCGAATACGGCGCGCGCTACCTCCAGCGCTTGAAGGACCTCGGCATTGACCCGTGCGCCCGGCCCAAACCGGCCGCCGTGGAGGGACCGCTTGCCGGGCTTACCTTCGTCCTGACCGGAACGCTCTCGCAGCCGCGTCGCACCCTTGCCGCCCGGATCCGGACCGCGGGCGGTACGGTGCAGGACACCGTCACCCGGCAGACCCGCTATCTGGTGGCGGGAACAGACGCGGGAGGCGTGAAATGCGACAAGGCGCGTGCGCTCGGCACGGAAATCCTGGACGAGGCCGGACTGGAAAGTCTGCTCGGCGGCACACCGCAAAACACGCCCCCCACCCCGCCGCCCAGCGCGACGCCTACCCCGCCACCCGGTGCCCAAGCCGCATACCGCCAAACCGAACTGTTCCCGTCGCGATCCGTTGACTTTCGGGGTTGACTCTCTTCCCTTCCCTTTCGCATAATGACTGCCAATCGTGGAAGTGGGAACCCGTTTGTTTTCAGTCTACCCTTCATCCTTTTTACCGGTCAAAAGCAGTGATTCCAATTCTCAAAGCTATCGCTGAAGGACGGTTGATCGAGCTGCCGCCCTGCGACAAAAATCAGGCACTCCGCACGCTTGCGGAAAAACTTTGTGCCTCTGCCGACATACCGGCGGAGTACAACGTTTTCGAAAATGTCATTCGGCGTGAAAAGCAGGCCATAACCTACCTCAAATATGGTATCGCCTGTCCGCACGCCCGCTCGGAAGAGCATGGCGGCGAGATGGCTTGCGTTATAGGCTGGAGCCCTGACGGCATTGATTACGGTAACACTGACGGATGGCCTGTGCATCTGATCCTGATGTACTACATCCCCGGCTCTGCCCGTAACGCCTATCTGACTGAATTGGCGACGCTTGCCCGGGCTATCGAGGACGACGAGACCAAGCACGAATTGGTTAACCTCAAAGATCTGGAGGACGTCCAGTCCCGTCTTGAATCGTGGATCGCGACAATTGAGGGACGTGAGGACGCAGAGGATGACCGCGAGCAGGTGCGCCGCGCCACCAGCACAGTCCTCAGCCAACTGCTGATGCCCGACATCATCGAGATGTTGGAGGATCGGCGGTTTAACGACCTGCGCATTTTCCTCGCTGCGCAGCCCACCCCGGAAATCGCGGAGTTGATCGCGGCGCTTCAGACATCCGACCAGTTGCTGGTGTTCCGCCTGTTGCCGCGAAGCATGGCCGGTGAGGTCTTCTCCCTGCTCGAATACCCCTCCCAGAACCTGTTGCTGGAAAATATGGCGCAGGACGAGACGCGTCATGTTCTCACAGCACTTTCGCCGGACGACCGGACCGCGCTGTTCGAGGAGTTACCGGCCAACGTGTTACAGGGGCTGCTGAATCTGTTGAGCGACAAAGACCGCAGACAGGCCCTCAGTCTGCTCAGCTACCCGAAGGACAGTGTTGGGCGTTTGATGACCAACCGCTATGTCTTCGCCCGTGAAGAGTGGACCGTCGCAAGAACGCTGGAACAAATCCGCGCCATGGGCAATGATTCGGAAACCGTCATGATGATTTACATCATTGACGAGCGCGGCGTTTTGGTAGACGAACTGGTGCTGCGCAAACTGATCCTCGCTGATCCGGACACGCCTATATCATCCTTGATGGACCACCAATATGTGGCGCTGCACTCTTTGCAAGACCGTGAAGAGGCGGTCATGGTGTTCAAGAAATACGACCTGCATGTCCTTCCGGTCGTCGACTCGGAGGGTGTACTGTTGGGGATCGTCACGAACGACGACATTCTCGACGTCTCCGAAGAAGAGGCCACCGAAGACATCCATAAGGGTGTGGCCATCATGCCGCTGAGCGCGGGCTACCTCAGAACGTCGCTCTCCATACTATATCGCAGCCGCTTGCCGTGGCTGGTGACGCTGGTGTTCGTGAATATCTTTTCCGGAGCGGGCATTGCGCACTTCGACACCTTGATCGGATCGTTCGTGGCCTTGGTTTTCTTCTTGCCGCTGCTGATCGCCAGCGGCGGTAACGCTGGCGCACAATCCGCCACGCTGGTCATCCGCGGCATGGCCCTCGGCGAATTGACGCTGAAGGATTTCATGAAGGTTTTATGGCGCGAGATTGTGGTTTCGCTGAGCCTCGGGATCTCCATGTCGGCGGCGGTGTTCGTTTTGGCCTGGTGGCGTGGCGGCCTGCGTATCGGTGTGGTGGCCGCGCTATCCATGACTCTGATCGTGGTGAGCGGCAGCTTGATCGGCATGACCTTACCGTTCATTCTGCGCAAGCTCAAGATCGACCCCGCCGTGGCCAGCAGTCCGCTGGTGACCTCGCTGGCCGACATTCTGGGGGTGTTCATTTATCTGGGCATCGCTTCCGCTTTGCTCTAAAAGGAGGGCGTTACATGCAGACAAGAAGGGAGTTTATCGGGGGCGCGGCGGCTGTATTCAGCCTTGCCGGGTGTCAGTCGACGGGGCGGTTCGCAGCCAGGCCCGATCTCAAGTTCGGGGTCATCAGCGACACCCACGTGACCACACCGGAATCGACAGCCCGGCTGCGCGAGGCGTTACGTTATTTCAGGCGGCGGGGTGCTGATGCGGTCATGATCGCAGGCGACCTTACCGACTGGGGTCTCAAAAGCGGGTATGACTATTTGGCGGAAGCCTGGAAAGACGAGATGGCCGGGACCGGCATCGAGCTGCTGATGTGCACGGGCAACCATGACTACGACGGCTGGTGGTACGGCGATATGACGCTCGACATGCACATGCAGGGTTATTCCGAGGATGACGCCTTGTGTGATCTGGGAATGGGCGAATGCTGGGAAAAGTCCTTCGGAGAGCAGTTCGGAGAAATTCGCCGCCGCACCATCAAGGGTTACCATTTCATCAGCGCGGAGTTCAACTGGAAAAACAAAACCTGCGGCGATGAGATGATCGCCAAATGGCTCAGCGACCATGCGGATGAATTGAAGACACCCGGACGGCCCTTTTTCTTTTTCCGCCACATACCGATTCCGGGCGTGGCGGCGGGCGCGTCCAAAGATGACAAACCCAATCCGCTGAAAACAACGCTCGACGGCTTTGCCAATGGCTTCGTATTCACCGGACACACGCACCGGACGCTCAATGATGAAAAGTCCATTTGGCAGGATGGCTTCACGGCGATTTCGGTTCCGTCGCTGAGCTACACCTCGGCACCCCGGGGATATGACAACGGTTCCGACAGCCGCAAAGGCGACTCAACGTTGGGAATGCGCCGGATTCCTTCACGCGAAAACCTCGAACAGCCGCAGGGCTTCTTTGTCTCGGTCTATCCGACCCGGGTGGAGATCGAACGCCATGACTTTGGCGAGCGCACGGACATTGCCGATCCCTGGATTGTGCCAGAGGGCAAAAAGCCCTATACGTTCGAGGCGCAGCGGAACCGGGTTCCGGTTCCGCAGTTTCCCAGTGGGGCAACTGTCCGGACATTTGTGAGCAACGGCGACACCCGGAACGGACGCTGGACGATTTTCATGACGCTGGAGTTCCCGGCTGCCAAAGCGACCAAGGGGCGGGCTTTCGACTATGAGGTGCGGGCCGAGATGACGGACGGAACCGTAGCGGCGGTCAAGCGTTTCCTCTCGCCGACCTTCCACCGTGCCCATTGGCGGGATGCCGACGTGTTGCGCTTTGACTTTGACGGGATGTCCTTGCCGGACAACGGGGACTATCGTTTGAAGGTCTATCCGCGGAACAGCCTGGGCGTGGCGGGACGCCCCATCGCCTCATGTCTCTTTTCCCCGAAGCCGGGCAAAGCAACAGTACAGAAAAAGCGCGGCTGAGAGAAGCGCTGTCCGATACAGAAGAGGGGCTGCAGCACTAATGGCAGAACTCGGGTATCAACCCCTGAGTCATTTTTTCTTAAAGTGAGGCCTGAAGGGCTCACTCATATGCGCATACACCGGTGCGCGGAGAATTGACGAGTTTGAGGCAATAGCATTCACCTGTTTTTCTCCGCTTTTTGGCGCATGCCGCACAAAAAACGGTGTCTTTGCAGGCACCATATCCCGTCATGGCATCAACCCGTACCACCGGCTTGCCGCAGTCCGCGCATACCCATGCGGGCGGATCGTTCCGCGCCAGCACAATCGGGACGTCCAACGGCACGTCATGTCTCTGTGATGCGCCGACCACTTTCAGGACAAGCTCGGTCGTGGATCCGAAATCGTACTCATACGTGAACGTCATACCTTTGGTCAGCACCTTCCCAAGTTCAATGTCGTTTTCCTTTTCCTTTCTCACCTGAAAACCTCAAACTTCTTAGCGTTAAGAACCACGTAGCCGTCATTTTACAGCAACAGGCCGACAAGCTTCCAGACCAAAACAGCCATACGGTGACTGAAACTGTGGTTTTACTTCGTTGCACCGCACCTAGGATTCAGGAGCCAGGGTTCAGTTGAGAAGGGTGAGAGACATGATTGACAAGATTGACATGATTAAGAATGGCCCGCTGCGCGGGTGATTTTGGAAGATGCCGCAGACCAGAAGTTTTCTTCCTTGAGCGTTTTAATCTTGTAATCCTGGCTTACAGTTTAACGCTCCCGTCACCACCGCGTCCTCGCCCGGAACCCCGGACGGCCGACTTACCGATAACTTCAATCAGAAATCCTGTTAATCCTGTAATCCTGGCTTAAA
>Ga0116183_1005523_pt1 | contig 11981 bp, 13 predicted proteins | sample AD_UKC078_MetaG_FD_89753 | JGI IMG/M metagenome (GOLD analysis project Ga0116183, IMG submission 89753) | Active sludge microbial communities of municipal wastewater-treating anaerobic digesters from USA - AD_UKC078_MetaG | ecosystem: Engineered > Bioreactor > Anaerobic > Digestate | place: USA...
AAACTCAATCCTCCCCCTTTGACTGGGAAGAATATATTGAATTAGCGAAGCAACTACAACAAAATCCTATTCCAAATGCTCTATATCAAACGGCACTCTATCGGGCTATTGTAAGCAGGGCATACTATGGTGCCTTTATGTATGCACGAAGGAGGGCTGAAAGAATCAAAGGAGCTTTTTCAGGTGTAAATATCCACGAACAAGTAATTGATTATTATAGTTATTCTGAATCAAAAAATCACCGAAAAGCAGGAACATTTCTAAAAACATTGAAAGATAAACGGGTTGAATGCGATTATTTTGATCACCTCACGGAAGATCCAAAAAGTATGGCGGATATATCAATAAAACTCGCAGATAATATAATTAATCTCATTCTGTGACCGAAATGCACTTCCAAACCATACAGTCGGACCTGGAAAAGAGATATGAGTGAAGCAATCTTTAACTTCTCTGAGATCAGACGAAAAGATGTCTGGAGTATTCCTCTCACCATGCTCAGGGAGGTTATCATTAACGCTCTTGTCCATGCAGATTATTCACAAATAGGAGCACCGATCCGGGTATCGTTCTTTGATGACCAGATAGAGGTTGAAAACCCAGGCATCCTCCTTTCTGGCATAAGTCAGGGGTTTCAAAGATTCGGAACCGGGTTATTGCCCGGGTGTTTCGGGAGCTGGATCCTATCGAGCAGTGGGGAACCGGGTTTCCCAGGGTAATTGGGGAGGCTGCTGAGCAGGGACTTTTGGAACCAGTTATCGAAGAGATCGGGATGCGGGTCAGGGTTACAGTTTTTCTTGCAGAGAATCAGGCGATATACATAACCGAACAAGTAACCGAACATGTAACCGAACATGTAACCGAACATGTAACCGAACAAGTAATCCGGCTTCTCCAATGTCTGAATGGTACACCCTTGAGTGTAAAAGAAGCGACGTCTTGCCTCGGATTGAATCACCGTCCTACGTTCATGCATGATTACCTGAAACCGGCTATTGATGCAGAATTTGCTGAGATGATCCAGCCCGATTCACCAAAGACTCCAACGCAGAAATACCGGATAACAAAAAATAGGAAAAAATTATCTGGGAATTCTGTGAAAAGGGACGGATAGAATGTATGATTTGTACCGATGATTGTTACTGTATGTTACCAATTACCTGCTCGTGGAAGACCTGAGGTTCACACCATCTCAAGGACATAATATGAGTCTGAATACAAGCAAAATACCTCTCTCCAACCATCGAAGCCTCCTACCAGAAACTCCGCACCCACTGGCAGGAGATGACCATAAACATGCTATCTCTCGAAGAGGAGAACAATAAAATATTTATCGAAGCCTATGGCCTGCAGGACGAACTCTCCATTGGAAATATAATCTGGCTTGTCTCATAAAGCAGAACTTATCACCAGAATTAATAGTAACTGAGTGATCACCAGGTGGAGAAAGAAAAGCTCTGTCCTCTCCTCTTACCAGATTCGGGAAGGAACTTGTAATAAGACAATACATGGACAAGTATTATCGTGCAGGTTTATCGTTCACATCGTTCACCTGAAAAATTGAACGATAGAACCATATCGTTAAATATTTCACATGCAACGATTGAACTATACTAATGAACATTGAAGATCTCATCTACCTGATAAAGCCCGGAGAGTCTGAAAAGCTTGAATTCAAGGAGAAGGTGGTGAAAAATATCCACCACGAAATTGCCGCTTTTGCAAATTCAGAAGGTGGAACAATACTGGTTGGTATATCAGACTCTGGAAAGATAATTGGCACAAACGTAAAAGATGCGATTGAGAAGATAACCAGTTCCATACAGTCCACAATGCCTCCTCCAAGGATACAGACTCAAAAAATATCCATAGATGGCAAGGACATTCTGGTTATAACAGTAGAAAAAGGCGCTACATTATGCTCCATTGGTGGAGTAGTATATATAAGAGCAGGGACCGGGATAAGACCACTTTCTATACAGGAGATCATAATGCTCTCGTCAGAGATGGGGACCGTCCACTGGGATGAGATACCGATGATCCCCAAAGAAGAGGCCAAATCCGAATATATCTCCTGGTATTTTGAAAAAGTTGAGGAGACAAGGGGGAAAACGATCTCTCCGGGAGACAGGGATCGATATCTGAGAAGTTCCGGGGCACAGAAAGATGGAAAACTCACAAATGCAGGAATACTCTTTTTCACTGACGCAACACAGCATATAACCTCTGCAAAAATTCGTAAAGTAGGAATGAGTGAAGAAGGTCCTCTGTGGAGTGAAGAGTATGAAGGCCCGGTATGGAAAGTTATTGATGAGGCATACAGGAGCCTGATCCGTGATATAAAAAAAGTTGACATCATCACAGGAACAAGGAGGAAAAAGATAGAGGAATACCCTCCACGGGCAATTCGCGAGGCATTAATAAACGCCGTTGCTCACAGGAACTATACCATAAGTGCTGATGTGAAGGTGCTAATCTATCCTGACCGGCTGGAGATAAAAAACCCGGGATCTCTCATGCCAGGGATGGACATAAAAGATCCTGAACACATCCCCCGCAATCCCTCATTATCCAGCCTGTTATTTGATACAGGATATATCGAACGGTTCGGATTTGGGATTAAGATGATCGAAGAGGAGACCAGAACCCACAAGTATTGTACTGTCGAGTTTAAGATCTCCCAGGGATCCTTTACCGTCCTGTTCAGAAAAAACATCAAAGCCGCCCTTGATGAGATGGATCATAAAATTCTCAAACTTGTTCAGATCCCTGCTAAGAGCGGAGAGATTGCAGAAAGACTTGATCTCTCGAAGAACACAATTCTCCGAAGGATCAATAAACTGGAGAAATTAGGCCTTGTTGAAAAGAAAGGAAGCGGGCCAGGAACCAGGTATGTCGTCCGCTCATAAGACACACAGACATTTACATGGACAGATGAAAAAAAGTTAATCTCTGTTTCATGAGGATTCCAGACAAAATAATAAGAAAACCGGAGAAGACAATTCATGACCGTCACACCTGATCAACACCTCCTCATGTACCAGACAGAGGACGGGAGAACAAAGCTCTCCATCCTCATCGATGGTGAGACCATCTGGATGACCCAGGCACAGATTGCTGACCTCTACCAGACCACCATACCAAATATCAACATCCACTTAAACAATATTCTCAAAGAAGGTGAGTTGGCCGGAGAACGAACTATTAAGGAATACTTAATAGTTCAACCGGAAGGTAACAGGGAAGTTTCCCGAAAAATAGCCCATTATAACCTTGAGATGATTATCGCCATAGGGTACCGGGTCCGAAGTCACCGGGGAACCCAGTTCCGGAGATGGGCTACGGAAAAACTCCATGAATACCTGGTCAAAGGATTTACCATGGACGATGAGCGTCTCAAGGAAGGAAAAACCCTTGGGACAGATTACTTTGATGAACTCCTTGAACGGATCAGGGATATCCGGACCTCTGAAAAACGATTTTATCAGAAAGTTAAGGATATCTACACCCTTTCCATCGATTATGATCCAAAGGCACCAACTACAACGGAGTTCTTTCAGATCGTTCAAAACAAAATCCATTATGCGATATCCGGTCAAACCGCTGCAGAGCTCATTGCAGACAGGGCAGATGCATCCAGACCCAACATGGGGCTTACCAGTTTTAAGGGAGCAGTTGTCAGGCAGGGGGACATAACCATCGCGAAGAATTACCTGAGATCTGACGAAATTGAACAGCTCAACCGTCTTGTGATCATGTGGCTGGATTATGCTGAAGATCAGGCAAAAAGAAAAACGCCGGTATACATGAAAGACTGGCGGGAAAAACTGGATAGGTTTCTCACCTTTCAGGAACGGGCAATCCTGAAACATACAGGGAAGATCAGCATGGAACAGGCGCGGGAACATGCAAGAAAACAGTATCAGATATATAATGCTCACCGGGTGGAACTCTCTGACAGGGAAGCAGAATTGCAATTTGAAGAGATTGTGAGGCAGATAGAAGAAAATACAAGAAAAGGAACAAAAATTTCAGGTGAAAAAAAATAAATGTATACCATTACCATCTGCAATAACCATACCCTGATTTATGTAAAACCCCCGGTAAGGACAAGATACTGCTCACCGATCACCAGGAAGTTCTTTCAGATCGTTCAGAATTAATCGGGTAACACTAAAATACTTACAGGTCATGTATTCATTCATACAGAAGATAAGTTGGTGAAGTCCATGATTAAACCCGTCTTGCATGCCATTTTATTCATATTCATTACCGTGTCCCTTGTTTCTGTCGTCGCAGCCGGGGATGAAGACCAGATGGACTGGTTTGAATATTATTTTGATCACTACCAGGGGTACGGTACAACGTGGTATTATACCGGATTACATGCCCCAGTACTTGACATTACAGGTTCTTTGAAAGCACCCACACTTTTCGGAGACCAGAACCTGTTAAAAACGCCCCGGATTGATCCTGCTATGACGCCGAACAACCAGAACACCGGCTTTTTAATCAAAAGTGATCCCATCGGTGCAGATATCTACGTGAATGGTGAATACATGGGAAAAACCCGGACATTAAACTCGCTAAAAGTATTCGGGCTTGAATCCGGTAGCAATGAGGTGGTCCTGTCCTATCCCGGGTACCACGATTATAAACAGAATTTCTCCCTGTTTCATAACGAGGTTCTGTACATAAATGCAATACTGAAGCCTCTTTAGACCACGACAGGATAAAAAGCTCCGGATATCGCTCTCCAGATAGTGCCTGCCAAAAATTGGAAAAAATTATTTTTTGAATTGCGACTCCACTTTTTCCTCGTACTGGTAGGCGAGTTCATTCCTGAAGAGCTCAACCTTTTCTGAAACATGTTTTTTCATCATTGCATCCAGAAAAGCCGGATCCTTGGCCATTTCAACATATTCGGCATAAAGCTTTGGAAATATGATAGAAAGTTCCTTTTTTTCCACCCCGTCAAGAATGGCTTTTACCGCATCTTCGACCGATATCGAGTCAGGAGGAATATTTCCCTTAAAGATAGGGGTTGCCACGTTGCCAGGATAGACGACAGTAAAGAAAATATTTCGTGGTTCATACTCATACCGGAGAGAGTTTGAAAGCCCTGCTACTGCACACTTGGTAGCAACATATACCGGTTGAAATGGTGAAAATAGCAGTGCTGCAACCGATGAAGTGTTGATGATATGGCCGCTTCCCTGTCTTCTCATGACATTAAGAGCCGCATTAATTCCAAATACCACGCCCCAGAGATTGATGTCCACCATATCCTTCCATAACTCCGGGGTTACAAGTTCATACGGATAATTCTGACTGATTCCTGCATTGTTGAAGAGATAATCAAGACGACCGTCTCTGGCAACACAGTCACTGACCATCTTTTCAACCGCAGCATTATCCCTGACATCAACTGCTGCAAATCTTACCTTTGGATATTTTCCAAGAGTCTCCTGTGCTTTTTCAACACTGGACTGCCTGCTGCCGATGACATGCACAACAGAGCCCCTTTTAAGCAGTTCTTCACAAAGTCCAAATCCGATCCCGGAGGTCCCTCCGGTTACAATAACAACCTTATCTTCAAATGTGTTTGTCATAGATACATCACCTAAGGAAGTGAACGTGCAAGGTCCATACGCATCCAGGATCTCCCTTTCTTAAAAGACCCTTCAAGGTAGCGGCTTACAGGAAGAGCTGCAAGAGCAGAGATGATACTGCACTGCATCGGATGCTGCATCTGTGTAAGTTCTGTCCATTTTATCGTACCCTGGCAGACCGAACCAGAGAAGTATTCATTGTCTACCGGGTAGTAAGTGGCCTCTGATAGGGCAGCACCAGGGTATGGCCCGACTTTTGGTAAGTACCTCCAGCCAAGCTGAATGAGCCTTCCGTGATTCTCGTTCATCCCGGCTATCTCTTCTGCAGTATATGGTCTCTCCATGGTAAGCTCCATCTCCAGGAATGTCCGTCCTTCGTGACTGACATTGACTGACAGGGACTTATCCATCCTCCGGTAATCGGGAATATCAGCAAAAACCTTGGGCATCCCTGCCTCTTCCCTTCCTCCAAGAATTGGAGCGGTCTTGTTTTCCCATAGCACATGATGAAATGCCCCGTCTATCGGTTCTTTAGTCTCCATGTACCTGGCCGGGGTTGAGACCACCACCAGGGAATACTCTGAACCCCCCATCCATTGAACTGCATTGCATTTCTGATAATTTACCACCATGAGAGGTTCAATAATATCGAACTCCTCAGGGATCAGTTCACGAAGCGGGGCCATTTCGGTCATATACGAGATGGTGATAGATGTTACATCATCATAAGCCCATTTTCCTCCTTGTGGTGCATATCCTATGATATGGGCAGGCATCCGGTGAGTGAGACCATCCTCCTTATCTTTAATTCTCATTCGTCTCCTCCTTCTTTAAGCTGGAAAAATAGTATATAGCAAAACTATCTGCAATGATTCAGGTAGTGTACTAATAACTATGAAGTGCAATTAGTCTGCACGCCCCGGAATACCCTTCCCTTCTCCCGTTAATTCCAGGCCGAAAATCAATGCACTATAAAAGAAATAAACAGACATGTTACATATAAGTAATCCTATACGCAGCCCGTCTGCAATAATGATTAAAAAATGACATCTCTCCCATCTTTGGGAAGAGTAGCTTCAAATTGGCAACCATGAAGCTTTGTGCATGCAGGCCATTTCGTCTCGCTATCTACCTGTGTTGTCCTGCAGGAGAACATATGCCTGCAATTTTCGCGCTCATATGGTTTGTATTCAATGTCCAGGTGATATCTCAGGCAATCGTGAAAAAGGCACCAAAATGACTGGTGGAGTACATTTTACAAAACACCCATGAGGCATCGCTTCATGCTTAACTCATGAAAAACAGTAACCTTCAAGTCACCAATAATAATTTGGGTAGTGAAAGTTGATGTGTGTACCGATACTCACGTTTCCAGGTGTTGAGTAAATCTGATTCAAAGACGGAGAACTCATATCGTAAACGGTCCGGAGAGATGCCCTCAGACCAGTTCTTATCGAACATACCTATCCTGCAGGTGGACCCCTCGTCTATGCTGTGAGTGAAGGCCCAACAAGCCTGACAGCACATACAGTGCCAGAAGTCGCCATCATATTCCATGGTACGAAAAGAGCAGGAGGACCTTACCAGGTTTAGGGGTGAAGGGTGAAAGTGAAAAGACCCTATCTTCGAGATTTTTTATAAAGAAACAGATATAATCTATTTATTTGAATGCTATCTTCTCAATTAAGGTAAAGTTCATCTTTTACATGAAGGTTCACTTGAGTTGATGCCCTGCCTATTATTATGAATATTGAAGACCCTTTACTTATTGCTAGAATTTTCTCTATTATGAAAATTGATATATATCATATAACATCGATAGAAAACCTAGAGGGAATAATTCGTTCGGGGAATATTTACTGCGATTCTGATATTAAAGCCTTGGGTATTGAGATTTACAGTTATTCTAAAGAGGATTTAAAACAGGAAAGATCCCTTTTCGAAGTTCCGATTTGTTGCGGCGGTGTTATTTCCGATTATGTTCCATTTTTCTTTACTAATCGGCCTCCGATGCTTTTAAGTATAAAGTATAGATTCGGTTCACAAATTCAGCGGAGATTTCTGCATCTTGTTTCATCGGTTGAAGCCATTATAAATTCAGATTTGCCTTTTTGTTATACAGATGGGCATGCAATAATGAGTTTCACCGACTTTTATGAGGATTTAGAACTTTTAGAAGAAGTTATTGATTGGGAGTTGATAGAGAATGGTTATTGGGCTGATACTGAAGATGATAATGACAGAAAGAGGAGAAAACAAGCTGAATTTTTAGTTTACAATAGATTGCCTTGGTCATGCATAGAATCAATTGTCGTGAAAGACAATAGTATAAACAACGATGTCAAGGAAATCTTGAAAAGGTTGCGGGAGGATCCAAACTTTTCATATGCCCTTGATATTCCAATAGTGACTAAACCTGATTGGTACTACTAATGATGATCCAGGGAGAAGGCAATCTACTTAAAGCGGATGTTGATGCTCTTGTAAACACAGTGAATACTGTTGGAGTTATGGGAAAGGGCGTTGCTTTAGAATTTAAACTCGCGTTTCCGGATATGTATCGCCAATATAAAAAGGCATGCAAAAACGGTGAAGTAAACCCTGGGAAAATGTATTTGTATCATGTTAATGGCTTGACCAAACCTTCTCTAATCATAAATTTTCCAACAAAAAGGCATTGGAAAGAAAAATCCAGACTCTCTGATATTGAAGATGGGCTTAAAGATCTAGTTCGAGTTGTTAAGGAACTAAAAATAAAATCAATAGCTTTACCGCCATTGGGGTGTGGCTTGGGTGGTTTAAATTGGAAGGATGTTTATCCTCGGATTGAATCTGCATTTAATGAAATACCAGAGGTAACTGTAATTGTTTTCCCTCCCTTGAAGACATTTACCCCTATAGACCCAGTTATCAGAACATCTAAACCTAAACTAACCTGGATTAAATCTAACATTTTAAGGATTTTTGAAAGATATTGCCTCTTTGATTATTCTTTGAAAAATATTGAAGCACAGAAGTTGCTGTATTTCTTCCAAGAGTCAGGAGAGAACTTAGGTCTTACATTTGTCAAAGGATTATATGGCCCATATTCAAACAAGATTGGATATCTACTTACTGACATAGAGGGTCATTATACAACTGGTCATTCCACAGGGAGTAATCATCCAAACGGAATTATTCGGATACTACCCAAGGTCCATGATGAAATAACAGAATTTATTGAAAAGAATCGAATGTTTCACCCTGATAGTGAAGACCGCATTAATAGGTTATACAACTTAATACGCGGATTCGAAACTCCTTATGGGCTAGAATTGCTTGCAACTGTTCATTGGATTTGTACCAAAGAAACTCCAGCTCCCATGGAGTTGCATGATGTGATAAATGCAGTTCAGAACTGGAATGAGCGTAAGAGAGTAAATATGAAACCGAAGCATATCGAAGTCGCATGGAAGAGGCTTATAGACGAAGGCTGGATCCTAATAAACGATAATTAAAGAATCCAATTTTTCCGCATAAAAAAATTTTTCAAGGTATTATCCCTTTTATAATGAGACTCTATTCCATCCCTTATCTCATCTATCTTAACTTAATTCTCTTCTTTAACCTTAGATAGCAGAATTGCACAATCTAATAGAGATACAATCATCCATACAAAAAAGGGAATGCGAATATTAAGGTTTAGGGGTATGGGTATGGGTGAAATTCATCGTCTACATACACTCATTCTCCCTACTCTGTGGGGATGTTTCTCATGTCCCCCCGGATTATCTGATTATCTCTCATCCCGATAACTCTCTACTGATGGTCTTGGCCATGGTGCCAGTGAGTTTCTATTCCTATCCTTATCACATGCTCCCGGACAATCATACACTGGTTGATGTGATGGTGCTGGTGTTCGGTCCCTATGTTGCCTGGATAACTACCGAGGGGATCAAATACCGACAGTCACGCGGAATGGAGTGATTTTTTCAGGCCGGTTCAAAAAACCGCTTTCATAGAAGACCGTGAAGGCTGGATCTCAACGAGAGATGGTGAAATGGTCGAGCGAATGTCTCCTCAATAGCGCGGCGATAAAGAACATTTTGTTATCCGGTTAAATTTCCCATGAAAATTGCATCTGATCAGTTAACTTTCATCATTTGTAACTGTTGTAATTTTCATAGTTTCGGGTGTGAACCGAGAAGCGGTTCATGTGGGTTTCTTAAGAATAAGTGCGAGGGAAGCGATTTGAACGCTCGAACGCCTTCGCGACAAGGCCCTCAACCTTGCTCCTTTGACCTGGCTCGGATACCCTCGCTCATTTAAACAATAATTACACAATGAAACCAGATATTCTGTTCATGTCTTTACATCTGATCTCTGTGCCTGAATAAGGTTGATGTCTAACATAAAGAACTTATCTATTCATCATCAATGGCAGACATACTGCCTAAATACACATGAACAACAGAAGATGATCTATGTGGTCTGCAATTCTTGACTGGTTTGCTGATTCGCCTTCACAAACCAGGGTCGTCAGGTTTCTTCTTGAAAACGGATTCGGAGTAAATAAGGACGGGAGGATCGCCTGTAATACCATCGCGGTGGCTGCAACACAAGTGGCCGCAAGACTTAGTGTTGACCGGAGAGTTGTTGAAGCCACCGCAAGGCGCATCCTTGAATCACCATTCAGCGAGATCTTTATCAACATGCGTGCCACCCCGGATCTCTCCGTAATTGCAGAAAACCTCTCACTCACGGTCATCACCGTCATCCCGCAGGATGCAAGTAAACCAGGGGTTGTAAATGCCTGCATCCAGGTACTATCATCACATAACATTGGCCTTCGCCAGGTCTTCGTCACCGATCCACACCTGTCAGAAGAACCACGTCTTGTGATAATTGCAGAAGGAAAAATGCCACCCGGAGTCATTGACGAATTAAGAGAACTGCCGGTTGTAAAAAGATTGATCTTCTGATTCAGCAGTTCGCAGGCTGCCTCAGCCTCTCAAGCTCATCGGAGAGCATAAGAAACCTGGACCTGACCTGCTCATCAAACTTTTCAAGGGAAGTAGCAAACTCTTCTTTGCAAAGAATACGTGATCCCCTGACCATGTTATCAGCATGAGCGACTATCTTCTCTTCAAGCGTCTCCGGAACCCTGTCAACCGGGCGAAGGCCCAACTTAGCCCGCTCGTCAGCCTTAAGACCAGCGCCAATATGCCGCTCAACAATAAGGCAGACACGTTCATCAATACCAAGGCTGCGGCATATAACCCCTCCTTCGTCAGCATGTGCCATACCGTGGGTTTTAGACCGGCCGATATCATGAAGAACCGCACCTGCTGCAACAAGACAGGTATCAACATCGGTCCCGGCATTTACAATATCCGATGCAATCCTGACAGCAACATCCCTGACAACCAGGCAATGCTCAATAACGCCAGGGTCACATCCGGCCTCTTTAAGAAAAGGGAGGTATTCATCACCAGGGCTATTCATGACCCAGGTTCTCTTCTATCCTTGCAATACGTCTTTGCAGCGCATTCACCAGCAGATCATTATCAAAATGAACCAGTTTGCCCTCGCAATTCTGGCAGATGAACTCTGAATCCATCGCCTCGGAGAAAGTTATAGTATTTCCGCAATTCTCACAGTTATAAAAAGCGTTTTCGTTCTCGTATTTGTATCGCCTTCGAAGCTTTTCAAGGACAAACTCAAGATCCTTAGATACTGAATCATGTATATTATTCAGCTCCAGCAACCAGAGGTAGGTCAGCCAGCCTGTCTCGGTATTTTTTATTCTGCGATACCTGGCAAGCCTGTGTTCATACAGAGTATACAAGGTATTCCGGACTGAGTTCAGGTTAATCTTTGTGATTTCTGCAAGTTCTTCATCACTGTACTCTTTATCAGTCGGAAACCGCCGGATGAGCTCTATACCCTCATCTCCTATCAGCCGGTGAAGATATGCAAAAAATGCCTTGTCAGCCAGTATCTCCTCGTGGGAAGCCATCACCGTATATGTTGCCTTACAACCCTGATAGTAGTATCCAGAGCCTCCTGTGCATGAGCCAGACTGGTCCCGGTTCCATACACGCTGATTATCGCATTTCCTTCTTCAAACATGGCAGGGGGGACCGGAATATCGGCAACACGCGAAGAGAGGAAAGAGAGATCATCAGTAACTTCGCATGGCCGGTCAGCAAAGAGGATCCGGCGGATGGCATACTGCGCCGGGGCAGGTGTGAGATCAGGCAGGACACCCTGAAAGGCATCAAGGTGGATCTTAACAAGGTTCATCCCTGTTGCAGCCTCGATAGTGTCAAGCGTCGCAACAAAACGGGGATTAATCTCTATTGCATAGATCTCATCATAACTGACCAT
>Ga0116183_1005529_pt1 | contig 11971 bp, 9 predicted proteins | sample AD_UKC078_MetaG_FD_89753 | JGI IMG/M metagenome (GOLD analysis project Ga0116183, IMG submission 89753) | Active sludge microbial communities of municipal wastewater-treating anaerobic digesters from USA - AD_UKC078_MetaG | ecosystem: Engineered > Bioreactor > Anaerobic > Digestate | place: USA...
ACTGAAAATGATATGAATGATTTAAGTAAAAAGGCTGTTTCAATATCCAATGATTTATTCTTTCAGGAAGTGAAGGAATTACTAGGGGAAGGTAAGAAGGTTAGTTTGTATGTGCAAGGTGACAGCATGCGCCCCTTTTTGAAAAACGGTGATAAAGTGCTTTTAACTTCAGCTTCATTTCGACTAATAAAGAAGGGGGTGGTTGTTCTGGCACGTTCTTCCATGGGCGTTGTGCTTCACCGAGTTATTCGGATTGATGGAAATAGTTGTTTGTTGGCCGGAGATGCTCACTCCAAGCAAGTAGAGAAAGCTTCTATAACAGATATAATTGGTATTGTAATTGGAATTTATAGATATGGAGCAGTGGAACCTTTAGATGCGTTTTATAAACGGATTTTGGTTTTTCTATGGGGAACATTAAGACCTTTTAGAGGAATTATATTTAAATTTTATGATGTATTGCATGTTAATAAAATAAAGAGATGAGAATAAAAAAGGATTTAGTATTACGCCGCGTTGGTGCTGGTTTTATCATTATTGACCCGAATAAAGGGGTTATAGATATGGCTAAGGTTTATATTCTAAATGAAACAGCAACATGGCTTTGGAAAGAAATAGTGAATAAAGATTTTACATTCGATGACATGATTCAGTTATTGTTGAACCGTTATGCGGTCAGTGAAGAGCAGGCAAGGAAAGATGTATGTGAATTAATTGATAGCTTTAAAAAGCAAGATTTATTAATTGTTGAATGATAGAGGCCGTATTATATAAATGTTTTTTTACTTTACTTAAATCTGGTTTATGGAATATAAAACTTGATTTAAGTTATTTTCCTTTGGATGACAAAGACTGGGAAAAAATTTATTCATGGGCTCGTATGCAAACTGTTGAAGCAATAGTTTATGATGGAGTGATGCAATTGCCCGATAAATTATTACCTCCGAAGTTATTGTTGATGAGGTGGACTGTGCAGGTTGACTTTATTGAACGCCAAAATAAACAGATGTATGCATGTATGGAAGAGCTGGCTGATTCTTTTTCAGAGCAACATATTGAGTTTTTTTTATTAAAAGGCCAAGGTGTATCAGCGTGTTATGATGTGCCGTTACACCGGGTATCTGGTGATATTGATTGGTTTTTTCCTACTGCTTCTGATTTTAATCGGGCGTGCCGACTGATTGATTCCAAGGGTATACGTATGGTGCGCCAAACTCGTTTCAGTATTGCGTATAAGTGGAAAGGGGTATTGGTGGAGCATCATAAATACATGCTTGATATACACAATCCGTTGGTTGCTTCTTTTTTAAAAAATCTTCAGAAATCAGAACAAAGTAATGCTATCTTTTTGAATACGAGAGGTAAGCATATTAAAATGCCTTCACCTTTGTTGAATCATTTATGTGTAAATGCTCATATTTTGAAACACTTGTTAATGTTTGGTATTGGTCTGCGTCAAATATGTGATTCGGCACGTATTTGCAAAGCTTATTATGGTCGCGTGGATGGACAGAAACTCCAGAAGGCATACAAGAAAGCTGGATTATATAGCTGGATGCAACAGTTTAATCATCTACTGGTTTCCGATTTAGGAATGCCTGTAAACTATCTGCCATTTCCTCTTGAAACTCGAAATAACTCACATTGGATATTGCAGGAAGTACTTGAAAGTGGTAATTTCGGATTTTACAGCGAGCACACAGCCTTTAAATGGGGGCATAGATGGCGAAAGAGATTGTATGGTCTTCTCCATTTGGTGAAATATACGCGCTATGTACCTTTGGAGGTCTTCTCTTATTTGGGGGTACTGATTTATTCTCGCATTAAAAATGAATTGGTGTCATGAATATATTGGTACGCAAACAAATAGCATGGCTTTGGAGGTTGACAGCAAATTATCGCTTGCTGCTTTCCTTATACGTATTGCTGGAAGTAGCAGGTGTGGCAGGTTTGTTATACTCTGTTTATTGGTCCAAACAAGCCATTGATATAGCCACGCATACTGTTTCGGGTAATTTGCAATTGATCTTAGGATATATTGTGATTACGCTTTGTTTGGTGATGCTGTTTAACTTACTTGCTTTATGGGTTAATGAATATGTAAAAGTTAAGCTAATTATCAGGTTGCAGAACTCATTGGTTTATTCGCAGATGATGCTTGCGTGGCCTGCTATTAAAAGATGGCATACGGGTGATTTGTTGGTACGAATGAATACTGATTCAGCCGAAGTTGTGTACATGTTGACTTATTATTTCCCTACTTTTTGTGTTACAGGTGTGAAACTTCTATCTTCTTTAGGCTTTCTGTGGTTGATGGATTCTATGCTGGCTACTATGATATTGGTGGTATCTCCTCTAGTATTGTTATCAAAATTCTATTATCATAAGCTACGTAAAATAACAGGAAAAGTGAAGAAAGCTGAGAGTGAGATGGGAGTTATAGCACAGGAAAATTTAAAGAATAGATTGATGTTAAGGGCTTTACTCTTTAGCCAAGACAGGTGGAACCATTTGGTAGGAAGCCAGAAAAATATATTGAATTTAAAAATAAAACAGTTGAAATTATCTCTGCTTTCTCAGGGAATTATGAAATTTTCTTTTAACGGTGGATATCTGCTGGCATTTGGATGGGGAGTCTTTCGGTTATATGCAGGTGAAATTTCTTACGGTACAATGACGGCCTTTTTGCAATTGGTTGGTAAGGTACAGATGCCGGTTGTGTCGTTGGTCTCTTTTTTACCGGCTATTATTCGTTGTCGCACGTCTGTAGAACGACTGATGGAATTATATGAGAATGAGCATGAAGAAAATTGTGAAGTTGTTATCCTATCAAAGCCTTTGTCGGTTTTGCTGGCAAATGTTTCGTTTGCATATAGTGAGAAAACAATACTTGCATCTGTTTCTGCCGAGTTTAAAGTAGGTGAACCCACTGCGGTTGTTGGAGTAACTGGTAAGGGAAAAACCACATTGATTCGTCTGATGTTGGGTTTAATGAAACCATCAGGAGGAGGACTTTGGATTAAAGATTCAAGTGCCCTACATGAGATTTCTGCTCAAACCAGAGGAAATTTTGTTTATGTACCTCAGGGAAATTCTCTTTTTGGAGGAACCATTCGTGAGAATCTTCTTTTGGCTGACCCTTTGGCTACGGAGAAAGAACTGGAAGCAGTACTTAAAACGGCTTGTGCAGAATTTGTATATGCATTACCTGCCGGAATGGATACGGAAATAGGTGAAGCGGGATTGGCTCTTTCTGAAGGGCAGGTACAACGGTTAGCTATTGCCCGGGCTTTGTTGAGAAAGGGTAATGTATGGGTTTTTGATGAAATAACCTCTGCGCTGGATGGTGTAACGGCTAGGCAACTAATGGCTAATTTGATGCAGGCAGGTTGTAATAAAATACTTGTTTTTGTGACGCATGATCCCGTATTGATGCGGCTGTGTTCACATGTTTTTCGTTTGGAATAGAGAGTTATATTGGAGTGTATTAAGAAAAATAGTAGAAAATAGAGATGGATTTAGTTTGTTTTTGTATAGCCGGGCATTGGATGAAGCTACTGATGGCTGATGCCACTTTGCTGGATCGTTTGTTACCATCTTTCCTCCCTTTTAAGTGTAACGACGTAACAGTAGACAATGCAGTTTGTACGGTTTATGTGGTGGAAGAGCCAATGGATGACGACAAGCCTCTTTCAGGACGGTTACTTTGTAAGATACCGGGTGTGTTAGGTCATTGTTTTTCCATTATGGAAACAGAAACGGAGTACATTGTTAGTATTCAGCTTATTGAAAACGGAGTGTGGCACAAAATGTTTTCTGATAAGCGTTTTGAAGTGTCAAGGGTATATCTTTCATTGAATGAAAAATATGCAGGTAGTTTGCTGAATTCGTTTTTAATGTTTGCTTTTGCGCAAGCGGCCGTTTTGCATCAAACGTTTTTGGTGCATGCTTCTGTTATTGTCAGAGATGGGCTGGGCTATGCCTTTTTGGGCAAAAGCGGAACCGGTAAAAGTACTCATACGGCTCTATGGCAGGAATATTTGTCGGGCATGGAATTGCTCAATGATGATAACCCGGCTATTCGGATTGGAACTGATGGGAAGGTTTATGTGTACGGAACTCCTTGGAGTGGGAAAAAGAATTGCTATAAAAATAGAAGAGCTGAACTGAAAGCGTTGGTGCGTTTGGAACAAGCCCCTTTTAATCGTTTCTATCAGAAAGAAGGAGTGGCTGCTATGATAACGCTTTTGCCCAGTTGCTCTTCCATGCGGTGGAATAATGCTTTATATAAGGCATTATGCGATATGCTGGAGGTTGTTATTAAACAGGTTCTTATTGCTTCTATGGATTGCTTACCTAACAAAGAAGCGGCTTGGCTTTGTTATGACGAAATAACAAAAATATTAAATAATAAATAAAAGGAGATCATTATGAGAAAGTGTATGTTTTTATTTCTTTTGGTAATTGTAGCACTGTTGACTTCGTGCTTGACTCCCAAAAAAGTTGTATATTTTGAAGATATGCAGACAGATTCTTTGTATCCGGCCTTACCTCAGGTCGAAATGAGAATTAAGAAAGAGGACAAATTAAGTATTATTGTTAAATCAAGAAACCCAGAGCTGGCGGCACCTTTTAATTTAGAGATGGGAGCATATCAAGTGAATGCCGATGGTGAAATCAATTCATCATCGGTTGGCTCTTCCAAAGAAAAGGGATATGTGGTTAACCAGACCGGAGACATTGAATTTCCTGTTTTGGGAACAATTCATGTAGAAAGTCTTACTAGAAATGAATTGGCCGCTTTAATTAAACAACGTTTAATTGATGAAAATCTAATTAATGATCCGTTGGTTACAGTGGATGTGCTCAATTTAAGAATTACTGTAATGGGAGAGGTTAATAAGGTGGGAGTTGTCCCTGTTACCGATGGGCGCATTACTTTGCTTGAAGTTTTGTCACGTTCAGGTGGATTGACTAATAACGGGCGTATGGATAATGTTGTGATAGTACGTGAAGAAGGGCAGGCAAGGAAAATGATTGTAGCTGATTTGCGTTCTGTTTCTGTTTTTGATTCATCGGCTTTTTATTTACAGCAGAATGATGTAATCTATGTGCAACCTAAGTCCGCAAAAACAACAGATAGCGAAAGCCGAAATTGGAGATTTTATACTACTTCCATGGGGCTGATAAGTATTGTTGTATCATTGTTTGTTCTATTAAAAAAATAAATATTGAATATGGATAAGATGAATGTTGCGACAAATTATGCTGATAAAGGTTCGGTTAATTTGGTTGATATTTTTAAATATTTGGTTTTTCATTGGAAATGGTTTTTGATTTCAATATTGATATTTGTTGGTTACTTTGGATACCAATATTGTAAAACGCCCTTTACGTATAATCGTTCGGTGACAGTTATGATAAAAACACCCGCTAATTCGCAAGGTACGATGCGCATGAATCGCTATAACAGTTTTATGGCTCCGGTGAATGTGGCGAGTGAAATTCTGCAGTTTAAGTCGAGGGAATTATTGCGAAGAACAATTGATAAATTACACACCGATGTGAGCTATTCCATTAAGAATAACCTTCGTTACGATGAATTATATACAAATTCACCGATAAGAGTTTCTTTTTTGAATGTGAAAGGCAACAAAAATTTCTCTTTTAAATTGGTGCCGGTTAATAATGATCAGGTTATTTTATCTGATTTTTCGGTGGCGCAAAATAAAAAGATGACAGTTAATTTCAATGATACGGTTATTACGCCTGTGGGGTTGGCAGTTATTTACAAATCAGATAATTATAAATCCCATTGGTTTGGCAAGGACTTGTACGTGAAAAAGTATTCGAGAGAGAGTATGGTCGATTTTTTCATGTCTAACCTTTCCATTACACAATTAGAACAAGATGCAGCAATTTTGCACATTTCTATGAGTGATTATTCTTCTTTGCGTGCTACAGATATGTTGAATATGTTGGTTACTGCATACAATGAAGCTGCTGTTCAGGATAAAAATAGGGTGGCGTTGAATACGGAAGAATTCATAAAAGACCGTTTGGCAATTATAGAAAAGGAGTTAGGTACCGTTGAAACTGATATAGAGTCTTTGAAAACAGCTAATGAGGGGGTCGACGTTAATACATCTGCCGAGATGTTTATTTCAGACAGCAGGCAGTATCAGTCGGCCGTTAAAGAGTTGGATACTCAATTAAATCTGGTTGGATTTATGAAACAGTTTTTGCAAGACCCTTCCAAATCGGATGACTTAATTCCTCATAATACGGGTTTGGTTGATATGAACATTGAAAATCAGATAACACAGTACAACAATGCCGTGCTTAAAAAGAACAGGCTGGTGGAGGGGAGTAGTGAACGCAACCCTATTGTACAAGAGTTAGACCGTTCTATTATAGCTATGCGGCAAAACATTGTTCGTGCCGTTGATAATATGATAAGTAGCTTGCAGATAAAAAAACGTGACCAGGTACGTCAAGGCAATTTGGCACGTGAAAAAGTTCAGGCGGTTCCTAAAGAACAACGTTTGATGCTTTCAATGGAACGAAAACAAAAAGTGAAAGAGGAGCTATATATATTCTTGCTTAACAAGCGCGAGGAGAATGCACTGAATCAAGCTATGGCTGATGAAAACGCACGTCTCATTGATTCTGCATCGGGGAGTGTTGCTCCTATTTCTCCAAATATGTACAAGAAACTATTGTTAGGAGTAGGATGTGGTATAGCAGTTCCTACTGTTATTTTACTACTGATTTTAATGCTGGATACTAGCGTGAGAAGCCGTAAAGATTTGGAAAATGTGTTAACAATTCCTTTCTTAGGTGATATTCCCTTGGCTGTTGATAAGAAGTTGGCTTTACAGGGCGTAGTTGTTACCCCTCAGGGTAGAGATGCAGTTACAGAAGCTTTTAGAATGTTACGTACGAATTTAGGTTTCATGTTTGTGAATCAACAAAACCAAAAAGTCATAGCTTTGACTTCTCTCGGAGTTGGAGCCGGAAAAACATTTGTTTCCCTTAACTTAGCATCGAGCCTTACACAAATAAAATCACGTGTTATTTTGCTTGATTTGGATTTGAGAAAAGGAACAGCCAGTTTTCATATTCACCATAAAATCAAAAGAAAAGGAGTGACGCATTATTTGTCCGATTTATCAGTTCAGGTAGATGATATTATATTGACGGATTCTGTTTATGGCAATTTTGATGTGATTACTGTAGGGGCCATAGTACCTAATCCGGCAGAGTTACTGCTGAGCGCCCGACTTGATATGTTGATTTCGGAATTGAAGAAAAGATACGATTATATTATTATTGATGGGGTGCCCATGGGGGTTGTTGCCGATGCTTCGATTATTAACCGAATAGTAGATCTTACATTATTTGTGGTTCGTGCAGGGCGTTTGGACAGAAGGTTGTTGCCTGAATTGGAACGATTGTACGAGGAGAAAAAGTTTAATAACATGGCTGTATTGCTCAATGCGACCAAAAAAGGTAGTTCCGTATATGATTCCGGTTACGGCTATGGCTATGGTTATGGAGCAGAACATGTTTCATGGAAACACAAAATCAAAAAGTTCTTTGTAGGGAAACGATAAATCACTCTCTCTTTATTTATATCTCCATACCCGCGTGTGCCGGTAGGCACCCGGGTATGCATTATCATTCAAAATGGATTGTATGAGAAAAAAACTTCCTTTTGTTTTGCTGACGGTTTGTTCCGCCGATAATTGTAATTACCAGAGTATTTTGATTGTTGAGCTGGAGTTTAAAGGAGACAAACAACAGATCAGTATACCTAGTAAGTTGTCTGAAACAGAACTTTATACTTTGTTGAGCAGGTTGATGCTTTCAAGTTCGGTCAATGAAATGAAGAGTGGTGAACAGCGTTATTTACTGAATGAAATTGCGGAGATTCAATATGCGATTGACATGTTAGATTCTTGTTTAACAGACTATTCGCTTGCCGATGTTATTAGGTTATATCATTTAAACAAAGAACCGTTTCTGTTTGACTCCTTTTATAAAAAAAGTATTAAAACGATAAGTGAAAAGCTCAAACTGGCCGACATGAATTGTTATGCTTCCTTATTGAAAGAAATGTATAAGTTTCAGAACTCTACCCGTCCGTTCCGTTTGTCGGAAATTGATTGCAGATGGTTGGACGCTTTCAGGTATCACCTGTTGTTGTCTGGTTTCACAAAGCTCGAAATAGATACTTATTGGTTGATATTGTGTGAGGTTTATCACCTGGCTTCTGTGCAAGGAGTATGTTCGCAGTTGAATAACCCGTTTGCCCAATCGGTTGAACTACCTATTTTACCCGACGGATTATATTCATTGACGGAAGCGGAATTAGATAAAATAAGACTTGTCGATTTATCGGGCAACTGCAAACTTTCACTGATCCGTGATTTCTATTTGTTAGAATTCTGCTATGTGAGGCGTATAACCTTTATTGATTTGATAGACCTCAAAAGAACAGATGTTTATAATGATAAAATTTGGTTTCGCCGGTATGACGACGGCCGATTGTGCTCTTTATCTGTTTCGGGACCGGTTAAATTCATTATTGACAGGTATGAAGGGCACAGTGAGTATCTTTTCCCTTTGCCGGCTATATCAAACCCTATGCGAATGCAGTATGATGTGTTATTGAGATGGTATAATTCGCAGTTAAGAAAACTAGCATCTTATCTGGATTTTAGCCCTTGGCGTAAGTTGATTCAGATGCATGTATAGTTACTTTTTGCTTTTTTCTTGCAAGAATTTCTCAATCCAAACCGTGGTTACATCTTTTAGCAGCACTTCCTTGTTTTCATCAAGCAGGTACATGGTGGGGCTTGCTTTCAGGTCGTATAGGTTATTGCTTTTAATAATCATGCCTTTGTCATATCCCACTGTCCATTTGTCGGGCATGGATGGTAACTGTTTTTTCCAGGCTTCCATCTCTTCTTCGTCAGCATATATGGCAAGAACTTTTAAGGTTCCGTTTTGTGTATACGCATTGATAGTCTCTAGTTGTTGCAGTTCACTGATGGCCTGTGTGCAAGAGTTACAATCGGGCTCGTAAAACAGCAGCAGTGTGTAGCCGGCTTGTACGGAATACAATGTTTGTGTTTGCCCGGATTGTTTAGTAAATGTAAAATTGAGTGCCCGTTGTCCTATCCGGTTTTTCATGGCAAGCTTCAATAAATTTTGTGGGCGTATCTTTTCTGTGTCAGTCAATACTTTGCTTTTTATCATGGTTTCTAATACGGGTATGTAGAGCTCTTCCCGACGTGTGGGCGAGTTGGGATCATATAGATATTTCTCACTCATTTCTATAAATTGCGTAAAAACTTGTTTGCTTTCACTTGCTTTTTTTAGTGTTTTTTTGAGTGATTCAGCGGCAGTCTTAGTGTCAACACAAAGCAGCAGGTTGATGTAATTGGCCCAAATTTGTTCAAAATCAAAGGAGCTGTTTAATAGTGTAGTATCAGCAAAAGGGTAGTTATTCCAATAATGTGTAGCTAAAAAATGAGTTCGTTGTTCGTTAGTGGTTAGCATGGCCGGTATTTCGGGCAGGACGAATACGATATTTTTGGTGTTATGTTGCAGGGTACTTTTAACCGGCTGTTCATTCTTCCTTGATTCCTTACACGATGTAAGTATCAGAAGAAACAAGACTGCATAAAATTTGAATTGATTCATAATAATGAGGTTTAATTTTTTTTATTGCATTTTTTGCAAAGGTAAATGATTTTTTTGAATAAAAAAGAGCCTATTTCAAAGACGGTTTGCAATGTGATGAAATGTTTTTTACGGTTAACTAAATATAACATTTTCAAAAACCTATGTTTTTTATGGAGTATTAAAAAATGAAATATGGCTTCGCTTGGGTGGTGCTTTTTTAATTGTTTAAAAATGAAAATAATTAAATATTTTTGCTTTGATTTTTTAGTTGAAAATGAAACTGTTTATGGGTAGATTAGCTTTTTTCAATATGTGATGCGCTTTCTGGGTTGGTTGGCACCTGTGTTTTTTTTAGCATGTAGCGGGGCTTCAGATAACCCATTGAATGATTATGGTAATTCGCTTGTTGCGGTGAATGTTATAGCGGTGGGTGACGAATGGTCAACTGATGAAGACAATACGCGCTCAATTAGTGGGAACACCGGATCTTTTTGTGTGCCTGTTTACTCAAATTTATTCCTTAATGCTACGTGGCAGCCCGACCTAAATGCTGATACCCGCGCTGTGGCTGTTGCACCGGGTGTACGATACCGTGTGATTGCTTATGAAGTGGGTGATGTTTCTGCCTCTGGTTATGTGGCACATGCTGACTATACTGTAGGAGAAATACTTCCGTCTTTTTCTTTACCGGTTAATTGTACATATACATTGGTGTGTTATTCGTATGGTAGCAGTTTGGGGTTGCCGCTTTTTGACCGGAATAGCATTTTTTTAACAACGAGTCCGTCTGATACTGATTTTATGTATTGTAAAAAAGAAGTGGTGGTAACGGAGACTGATGTCACTTTCTCGATTCTTTTTTCTCATCTTTTCAGTAAGGTGACAGTTATTGCAGATGCTTCTGCAGCCGGTTCTGCCATCTCGGCCTGTACAGCTACGCTGACCCCCGGCTATGACACTGTTATTTCTCTGGCTGAGGGTAGTATGAGTAAAGGTAGTAGTGCGGTGCAAACCTTGAATTGGTCTTCTTTGGGATATATGACGGTTACCAGCGAGCCGGCTATGGTGTATACGGGTGGCGAAGAATTGACACTGCAGTTGCAATCGGTGACGCTGGCTTCTTTGCCCGAAGCGATTCTGACTAATAAAAGTGTGACGTTTGTTGGTAAAGTGCCGGAGCCTGGTAAAAGTTATGTGTTACGGGTTTCTTTTACACGCAGTATTCCACCGCCTGCCGGATATACGTTGGTATGGCAGGATGAGTTTGAACAACCACGCCTTAGCGGAGGGCGACCAGCTTTGCCTTCTGATGCCGATTGGTGGTACGAAATTGGTGATAACGGATGGGGTAATAATGAGTTGCAGAATTATGTGCCCGGCTTTTTGGGAACAGACACTTGCGCGGCTATTACTGATGGTACGTTGAAGATCATTGCTAGAAAAGTGGGAGATGAGATACTTTCTGCCCGTATGAACACGACTCGAAGCTGGACTTACGGCTATTTTGAGGCACGTATGAAACTGCCCGTTGGTAAAGGAACCTGGCCGGCTTTCTGGATGATGGCTCAGAATTCTCTGGCATGGCCCGATGATGGTGAAATTGATATTATGGAAGAGGTGGGGTACTTGCCCGATTGGATCTTTTCAACCATTCACTGTACGGCGTACAACCATGCTATCGGTACTCAGAAGTCAGCACAGATTTATGTATCTACAGCGCAATCAGCTTTTCATGTATACGGTACAGAATGGACTTCCAATTATATTAAAACTTATGTAGATGGTCAACTGTATTTTGCTTTTTATAATGATGGATTAGGTAGTAAGGCAACATGGCCTTTCTACGTGCCTTTTTATTTAAAGTTGAATTTGGCATGGGGCGGGGATTGGGCAGGATCACAAGGGCTGGATGAGACATGTTTGCCTGCTACTTATGAAATTGATTATGTACGAGTTTATCAGAAATAAAATCCCAATTAACAAAATATAACTTTTTTAGAAAAGCCATGATTATTAAGAGGTTTTAAAAACCTTATTTTTTGTTGGATCTTTTTTGATATTTTTAGTTGCATTTGCTGATTTATAATTGTGTAATTTTACTATAAGCAAGCTGCTAAATTCAATTTGAAATTTAATGAATATAAGAATAGACAGTATTGAATTTTAATGTTTAATTTAATTGTTTAACGATGAAAAAAGTATTTTTATCTATTTCTTTTTTTTTAGGTTTGTCTAGTCTTTCTCACGGTCAGCCTTCTTCTTCGGAGTCTGTTCAGAT
>Ga0116183_1005544_pt1 | contig 11946 bp, 10 predicted proteins | sample AD_UKC078_MetaG_FD_89753 | JGI IMG/M metagenome (GOLD analysis project Ga0116183, IMG submission 89753) | Active sludge microbial communities of municipal wastewater-treating anaerobic digesters from USA - AD_UKC078_MetaG | ecosystem: Engineered > Bioreactor > Anaerobic > Digestate | place: USA...
CTTAACATACGGAGAAACATCATCAATAAACGATGCTATTGAATGAGATGAAGATTTTACTTTAACGGAAATATTTTCAAAAAGTTCACGCAGATTATCTTTTATCAAAAGTGCTTCTTTTTTTAATGTTTCCGATTCGTTTCTGATTTCGGAATTCATGCATATCCTCTCATTGCACAAAAAAGCATTTTTAGACTTACAATATTCATTCCTTGTTTCCCAACACTCTATTTATGGACTCGAGAAGTTTTTCAGGAGGAAAAGGCTTAACCATCCATCCGATAACACCTGCAGCACGCCCCTCTGTTCTCATTTCTTCGGAAGATTCGGTTGTAAGCATTATAAGCGGCGTATCTGCATTAATAATATAATCTTTATTATTCTTAAGCCTTTCAGCAAATGTCAGTCCGTCAGTATTAGGCATATTTACATCCGATATTATCAAATCAAATCGCTTTGCTCCGCACTTTTCAAGCGCTTCATCTCCGTCTGCTGCCTCTGTCACATTAAATCCGTTGTTAGACAGCACAAATGATAATGCCTGGCGTATTGAAGCTGCATCATCGACTATAAGAATATCTTTCGGCATAAATCATCTCCCTGACAGCATTTGTAATTTTAATGCCAAGCAAAATAAAAATCAATATAATATTAAACTGTTTTAAAAGCTTTATCAAGAAGGCATTCCGAAAAGATAACCCTGAGCAAACTGAATATTATTTTTCTTTACGATATCAAGAAGACTTTCGCTTTCAACATATTCAGCAACAATCTGTTTTCCGCTTTTATGACAAAATGATGAAATGCTTTCTATCATAGTCAGAGCATTCGGATCAAGCTCTGCCGAACGAATAAGAGAGCCGTCGATTTTTACGATATCAAAAGAAAGGTTTAACAGATTGCAGAAATTAGAATATCCCGAACCAAAATCATCAATGGCGATTTTTCCGCCTTTATCTTTAACTTTCGCAATAAAATTTCTGCATATTTCAATCTCGACAAGCTCCTCACTTTCAATAATCTCTATTATCAGTTTTCCTTTTCTGTTTTCAACTTCACGGCAGATTGAAAGAACGTCTTCCATAAAACCCGGGTGGGAAATATCGCTGAGTGTAATGTTTACTGAAATATCAGTATCACTTTGCAGAAGTCTGTTTCTGACAGATTTTAAGACAACCCGCGTCAATTCATTATAGAGCCCTGTATTTTTCGCAATAGCAAGATATGGATATATCGAAGAATAACCTGACTCTGTTTTTACGCGGAGAAGAGCCTCATGCCATTTAATTTCCCCCGTGTGACTGTCCACGACAGGCTGATAAACAGTTTTCAGCGAGGCATTTTTTATATTATCAAAAAGTTCATTATATAGTCTGGCCGAACTCATCACCCTTTCTTTTTCTTTGACATGATTTTCGTCGTAAACATACACATTATGAAAAAGTTTATCAGCCATATTGAGCGCGAGATCTGATTTCAAAAGAGCTCTGGAGAAATCACCCGAAAGATTTACTGAAGCCCCGATTCTGTAAGTGAGATATATTTCCATTCCGCCGGCATCCATTCTATACGACAGAAGTTCAAACCACATCAAATCGAGAAGAAATTTTGCGTTTTCATTCGATTTATCTTCATCATCAAATGGAATAATTACTCCGAATTCATGACCTACAAGCTTATAACATGAATACCCGTCACGATCGCATATTTCAGAAAGAACCTCTGCAACATACTGAAGTATTTTTTCCGAACTTTTATATCCGAATAACGATGAAATGTCAGGAAAATTCTGAATCTTAACTATAGCCAGAATAAAATCCTTATTTTTAGGAAGATTGCGCATCAGTGAATTTTTATTGGGCAGATTGAGCATTTTATCGAATACGACAGTCTGCATAATTTTTTTCAGAATTTTTTCATCATATGAACTACGCGAATAGAAAAGAAGCATAATGAGAGGAACAGAAAATACCGCCCCGGTAAAGTTATTCATGTTTAAATTCATAACCCGGTCAAAAATGCTATTCTCCAGAAACAGGATATTAGCAAATGTTAAAACTGCAGCATAAAAAACAATAGAGATTATGCCTCTAATCGTTCCGTTAAAATAAAATGAAAAAGGAATAAATATAATAAGAACCACAATAGCCGTCAGAGTCTGGGAAGAAGAAATCAGCGAGAGAATAGAAACAAAAAAAGCGAAAAACATGCTAACATAAGGCGAGATCCGCGGAACTCTGGAGACTCCAAAGCAATAAAACAGTGCAGCGCCTGACAATAGAACCAATATAAGCAAATCAGCCGGAGTAAATATTCCGGAGGCGAAAAAATATGACACAGACTGGCATGCGGAAAAAATGAGCACGCATAATGATGTGATTAACATTACTTTTTTCTTGTTGTAGAAAAGAGATATGGCCTTTTGCGACTTGTCGCAGTAGCCGTTTACAGCATCTGATTCATCAATATCATCAACACATTCATTGACAGCCATAGAACCATCCGATAAGAATTAACTGCAATAACAGACCAATCAGACTGGAAATTATTCATAAAGTCAAGAAAAAGATTAATATACGGAAAAGAGTTTATTTCAACATTACAGCTACATCGATTAAATACAGTTTAAAGAATCAGCAGTTTTATAAAATCCAAATATTTTAAATGTATTACTAATACTACACGGTATTAAAACGTTTGCCGATATCACACCGGCAATTTCCTCTGTTTCCGGATTATCAGCAGAATACATTTACAAACAAGCGCGGTGATTATCAATGAACTCATTGTTATAAATATTTTTTTGAAAAGAAATTTAAACATCAAATCATCATAAATGCTATATAAAGGTGAAAAAAGAATTCCAATCTCTAACCCAAGATAAGTAAGAATAATTTTTAAAAATGATACTTTTTTTTGTTTTTTCCTATGCGAAATGAGATTAAATAAAACATAACCTACCACAATAATAACAAAGAAAGCCGTTAACAGATAGACTTGATTAATACTATTCATCAAACTGAAAACATAATTCGAAATCAGAATAAACATAAAGAGAATAGTTGATGAATAAAAATATCTAACTTCAGGCTTATCATGAATGATTTGATTAAATGATAATTGATTAAAAAATTGAATCACACGTTTTAATTTAGAATATTTGTCCAGGTTGTAATTATCCCGACATATTTCGCGATAGAATTCTTTCAAGCATAAAGAAACAATAAGCAGCATCAAGCAAAATATAAACGTCGGAATAAAAATAATAAACAATTCAAAACCCATTGATGAAAAAAGTGATGGAATAAAACCTCCAAAAAACATAACACTGACAATAAATAATATAAATCTTAACTTTTGTATAAAAGAATTGATAAAATATAATTTCCATTTAAAATAAAAACATATTGCTGTAATAAATAATAAGTTTACGATGACAGATATAACGTAGGCAATTTCGACTTCAGGTTTTATTACAACAATAAATATTGCCATAATTGTTCGTACAGCCAAAAACAGCAAAGAAAACAAGAGAAAAAGAGACCAGAACGGAAACTCTTTATCTTTATCAGTTTCTTTTAAAAATTTATTATCCAAAACTATTACCGCCTATCGATTTATTCAGAAATCTATTTCTTTCGATATTCTTCTTGTAAGTACTTTTATTCCGCTTATCGAATATTCTCCTGCAGCATCTTCAACTGTAAAATTGTATTTCAGTTTTAGATGTCTATGATAAAAATCCAAACCATCAATTATTACATATACTGTAGGATTCTTTTCTTCTTTACTAACAAGCAGATGGCTGTTCAATCGATTATAATCCAGAATTTTTTCAGAACCGGTTTCCATTGACAAACTGTATGTAGTCGGAGGTACCAATACATCATCATAATAAAGTTCATATTGCAAATTCTTGATAACCGGTTTTTTTATATTTTCATCAATAATACGGAATTCTGCCATTAGCGATTCCCTGCCAGTATCGGGATAAGTCCAATGTGCTGAAATTATTCTGTGCAGATAATATACTTCAAAATATTTATTCTTGGAATAATCTTTTCCTTCTGAATCAACATACAGTGTTTCCTGACTCATAAAAAGAAGGAATAGAAGGTAAAAAAGCAAAATAAAAATACATGAAACAGCTGAGAAAAGAAAAAACAATTTATTACCGATATTTTTCACGTTTAATTACCAAAACCTGACAATAGAATATTTATTATTACTAATTCATCTCAGTTATTTTTTATAAAGACAATCTTACTCCGGATAATCTTCTCTTCAACATTCTCTATACAATAATAGTTGCCTTTTTTATTAAGCGGAATATCAATATTAATTTCTGCGATCATTTCAAATGAATCCGGCTGTATTTCATTAAATTGTTTCTGTGTAATATTGGTAATTTTATATTTCTCAATAATATAAGGCAACTCATCTGCACCAATCCCGACACCTTCTGAATCATTTTCAAAGTATATATATTTTCGCTTAATTAATATTTGAGAATTACCATCAGAAACACCATTAATTTTCACAATTACGTCATCAAGATATCTGTCATAAAGAAATCCGAAATATCCTGATCTTATACCGCCGCCGTTAAGAAGAGAAAGAGAATATCTGAGATAAAATTCATCAGAAAGCATTTTTTTATATTTTTCATCAATTGCATCAAGAACTGCTTTTGCGTAAGAATCATAATTCCTATGAGAACTTTCATTTCTATTATCCATAAGCAATTTCATGGCCTTTTTCGGAAAACCATAATATGCGCGAATCAGTTCTCCCGCATCTGAATAATTCCGAACATCAAGCTCTTTACAGTATTTATCATAAAGCGATTTATAATCTGCAGCTATTTCCGACATTTTTCCCTTATGACTTTCTATACCGCCGCTGTAGACATAACCTTCAATGCCTTTAATTATTATTTTTGACCATTTGGTATAGAATTTCATTCCTCGCAGAATTACAGGATGATAATTCCCGAGATCACGTTCCAGTATTTCAACTTCATCTCCTTCTTTCAAAAAAGTAATTATTTCCGATGAAGCCGATGGTTCTTTTCTTACAGAAAGCTGATCAACCCAGCAATATTCAGCAGAACCGGCATTGACATTTGAATAAATGCTTAGAATCGAAGTAAAAATAATTACATATCTTTTCATATTACCTCCTATCCTAAACTTTAAAATTTTATTCAAGAAGAATATTTTCATAATAACATCATCTTTTTTAATATTTTTTTACATCAATCGATAGGAATATATTTCCGGATACTGGAAATCATAAAACTCTCCTAGAGAGATAAAGAATTTGGATGGTGCTGAAAAACACACAATACGGAATCGTGAAAGTTAAAAAAAAGCGATAAATTCGAAATTAAAGACAGAAAAATTAAAGTTAAGTAGAATTTGTTCATCTTCACAAAAAAACCGGCATTATCTGCCGGTTTTTTCTGCCTGATAAAATATTACCAGCTGAGTCCGTACCCGCAGTCAAACAATGCTTTTTTGCCGTCGCCTTTGTTGATCGGAATATCCTTCATAGAAGCCGGCCACGTAAACGGAAGTTTTCCTTTAGGCTTGTGATCACCGAAAAGAACATCAGCGATTCCGTCAGCCTCGGTTCCCGGAAGCCAGACTGCAACAAATGCTTTTGATTTTGAAATCACTTCAGTTACCGGGATCGGTCTTCCGCTAATAAATATTACAGCAAAATCTTTTCCGCTTTTTTTGATATTTTCAAAAAGATCTTCATCAGACGGACTTAACGTAAGCTCCGTACGATCCCCTTTGTACTCAGCATACGGAGTCTCTCCGAGAACGACTATTATCTTATCTGCGCCGTCTAGGCCGCTTCCGTCTTTTGAATAAACAACTTCAGTATTCTTTGAAACAGCATTTTTGAAAGCTGTTACTATATCAGTTCCCTGAGTCACCTTTCCGGTCGAACCCTGCCAGTCAATAGTCCATCCTCCGCACTGCGAACCGATATCAGAAGCACGATCACCGCAGAGAACGATTTTCTTTAAATCTTTTTTCAGAGGAAAGAAATTATCATTCTTAAGTACGACAAGAGACTCACGAACAGCTTCTCTCGCAACCGCGCGGTGCTCGGCAGAACCGACTTTTAAAGCGGCATCCTTATCGGAATAAGGAGAATCAAAAAGCCCTGCTTTATACTTTACGTAAAGTATTCTGCGGACTGCATCGTTAATTCTTTCTTCGCTAACTTTCTTTTCTTCTACAAGCTCTGTCAGATTAGTGATGAATGTTTTGTAATCATAAGGAACCATAACCATGTCGATTCCGGCATTGATGCCTTTTTCAACAGTCTGCTTTGATGTTCCTCCGAGCTGTTTAAGCGCGTCAAAATCACTTATGATAAATCCTTTGAATTTAAGTTCCTTCTTTAAGACATCGGTGAGCCAGTAACGGTTGCCGTGCATCTTCTCGCCTTTAATACTGCTGTATGATGCCATTACAGTAAGAACTCCGTTTTTAACGGCTTCTTCGTAAGCCGGAAGAAACTTCTCACGGATTTCTTTTTCGCTCATGAGGCAGTCGCCCTGATCAATTCCGTGCTGTGTTCCGCCGTCGCCGATGAAATGCTTGGCACAAGCCGCAATTCCGTTAGTTTCAAAGGAGTCCTGAAGCCCGCGCACTTCGGCGGCACCGAGAGCTGCAGTTATACTTCCGTCCTCGCTGAAGCCTTCATAAGTTCTTCCCCATCTTTCATCAAGAGGAACAGCCACGCACGGTGAAAACGCCCAGCGGAATCCGCTCGCTCTTGACTCAAATGCCGTGATGCGTGCTATTTTTTCAACAAGCACCGGGTTGTTTGAAGCTCCCAAACCGATGTGATGAGGAAAAATAACCGCATTCATTGTTTTGTTTGATCCGTGCAGAGAATCAATTCCGTAAATAATAGGTATTGCGAGTCGTGTCTTAAGCGCCATTGACTGCACGCGATCACAATATTCCGCCCATCCCTTCGCGTGAATATCAGACGGCATTGCGTCGCCGCCGCTTAAAACCGAACCTATTCCGTATTCGGTGATATCCGTAAAATTGACAACAGATGAATCTATCTGCGTCATCTGCCCTATTTTTTCAGCAAGGGTCATTTTCGCAAGCAGTTCATCCGCTTTCTTAAAAGCAATTTCATCGCTTATATTATCAGATGTTTTTTTCTTTGAACATGCCCCGGCCGCAATAATTAAAAGCAGGGCAAAGAGAGATAATATTTTTTTCATATAGCGTCTCCGTTTGTCTCGATGACTTTCTTATACCAAAGCGCCGAATCTTTCAAAGTGCGCTTCTGAGTTTTGTAATCAACATAAATTAATCCGAAACGCTCGGTATAACCGTAAGCCCATTCAAAATTATCAGTTAATGACCAGTGAAAATATCCATCAACAGGTACGCCTTCATCGGCAGCCTTCTTCAAACTTGAAAGATATCTTTCAAGAAAATCAATTCTCTGAGCGTCATGAACGTGTCCGTCGCGGAAAACCCAGTCAGTAGAAGACATTCCGTTCTCGGCAATAACTATCGGTTTTCCGTATCTTTCATGAAGAAATTTAGCTCCCCAGTAAAGGCTTTCGGGAACTACAGGCCAGCCGATTGCAGTGCGCGCGTATCCTGTGTCATGATAAATTCTTTTAATCTGGTTATTCTCTTCACCGGAAACAGAAAAACCCTGATATATATTTACACCGCAATAATCAAGATTCTGACTGATGGTTTTCATATCGCCGTCTTTTATTTCAGGAAGAAATTCAGCATATCTTGAAAGAGTATCATCCGAATAATTTCCTTTATAAACGGGATCTAACCAGAGATCAAGGCTCCAGATATTCTGGACTTCGCCTGTAAAATTTCCTCTGACGGCAGCTTCTATATCGCGCGGAGAATTTGTCGCAGGACAGCAGACAGACGCAGGAGGAGCAAAACCTATTTTTACCGGACTCTTTGCCGCGTTTCGAATTGCCTGAACGCCTTTACCGTGCGCAAGCAGAGCATTATGAATGATTTCAAATATCTGCTTCATGCCGAGCTTGTCGCCCGGTGCATGTATTCCATCCTTATGACCGAGATTAACGAAGCAATGCGGCTCGTTTAATGTGAACCAGTTTTTCACTCTGTCTGAAAGTTTTTCAGCAACAATGCGCGAATAATCCGCAAACCAGTCTGACGAAGAAGGATTAAGCCATCCGCCCTGTTTATATAGAGCATAAGGAAAATCCCAGTGAAAAAGAGTCGCCCACGGATCTACTCCGTTTGCAATAAGTTCATCAACAAGGCGGTCATAAAAACCGATCCCTTCCGGATTCACTTTCCCCGTTTCGAAATTTATCACACGCGGCCATGAAATCGAAAATCTATAAGCCTGAAGCCCGATCTGTTTCATCAGAGAAACATCTTCCTTATAAAGTCTAATATGATCACAGGCTATGTCGCCGTTTGATTTATCAAAAATAGTATTTTCTTTTCTTGTGAAAGTATCCCAAACAGAAAGACCCTTTCCGCCGTCCTTATAAGCACCTTCTATCTGATACGAAGCTGATGCAGCTCCCCAGACAAAACCTTTTTTAAAACCCATATTGCCTCCGCATTAAAAAAATTATTTCACTCTGAACTTAACGGTATTCCATGACAAAGGCTGAAAAACCACTGATATTTTTCCAGCGCTGTCAACAGCAGGCATTGTTTGTGCCTCACGTGGAAGTACTTTTTCAGGTTCGGCGAAAGAATTTTTCGCATGAAGATCAGAACCGGTCATTTCATAGTGACTGATAAATTCAACATTGCCGAATGAACGCAGATCAACCGTAAATTCTGCAGAATCGTTATTAAACGTATTAAGCGCGAAAAGCGTAATCACGCCTTTTTCCTCCTGGTATACAAGAGACGACTGAACACCCGGAACAGCTCCGTACATAGGGGTTTCTTTTTCGGGAGAATTCACAAAAGTTTTTAATACCTTTCCGCCTGCGCATTCCGCCGCCTGAACGAAAGGATAATAAGTGGTCTGCTTGAAAATTCCGCCGCCCGGCTTTGTCATAACAGGCGCGATGACATTGATAAGCTGTGCAAGACATGCCATCTTTACCATATCGCAGTTGTTCAAAAGTGTGCAGACTAAACCGCCGAAGACAAGCGAATCGAGAAGAGAATAATTATCTTCAAGAAGTTCCGGAGCTTTCTGCCATGGATGATCAGTCTGGTTCTGCATGTACCAGATATTCCATTCATCAAATGAAAGAAACACCTGCTTTTTCGATCTTGTCTTTGCCTTAACATAGCCGACTGTTCCGGCGATTGTTTTTATAAATGAATCCATATCGTAAAATGACGCAAGAAAATCGTCATCATTGCCTTCGTTTTCATAATATCTGTGAAGAGAAAGATAATCAGCATATTCATATAAATGCTCTAAAACAGTTCTATCCCATTCAGGATACGTCGGAATACGCGTAGTCGAGCTACCGCACGCAACAAGTTTTATTGAGGGATCGACAAGACGCATAATCTTCGCTGTCTCCCGTGCCTTCTTTCCGTAATCATCAGATGTCATCTGCCCTATCTGCCACGGCCCGTCCATTTCATTGCCGAGACACCATACCTTAATATTATGCGGATCCTTGTGACCATTCGCAATACGCATATCGCTCCAGTATGTTCCGGACGGATGATTGCAGTATTCAAGAAGTTCAGCCGCATCCTTCGGATTACCAGTGCCGAGGTTTACTGCGCCCATGATGCCCGCTCCGCACTCCTTTGTCCAGTCTGCAAATTCATCGATACCGAACTCATTTGTTTCAATTGATTTCCATGCAAGATCAAGACGAACGGGTCTTTTATCTTTAGGCCCGATGCCGTCCTTCCAGTCATAATTTGAAAGAAAGTTTCCGCCCGGATAACGTATAAGACCGATTGACATATCTTTAATACACTTAATAACATCTTTGCGGAAACCGCGTGAGTCAGCCTCGGGATGACCCGGCTCATAAATACCGTTATAAACAGCGCGCCCGAGATGCTCTATAAAAGAACTGAATAATTCAGTTCCGGCAGTTCCTGCATAAAAATCCTTATCAACAACACATTTAACCTGTTTCATATTCCTCCCCTTATATGACACGCGCCGGAAAACCGGCGCGGATTAAGTCATTCAACTTTTACATCGTATTTTTTTATTTTGGCAGTTCCGCTTCCGTACCAGACTTCATTGCCTAATTCAAAATTCGCGATATAATTGTCTTTGGTTATTATTTTTTTCTTCATCAGAAAATCGATAAAAAGAGAAACATTGAGTCTTCCTTTCATAAAAGGTTTTCTCGCGACAAAAGCTGTATAAGTCCACTTGTTGTCATTCGCGCCCGAATCGTCTCCATGATTGCCTTTAAAATAAACATCATAGACGATACCGTCGGCTTCAAACGTACCGAGATTTTGAGCCCATGACCAGTCATTATTAGTCTTGTCATAATTCCAGATCATTACTTCCTGTGAAATATTTTCTTTCTTACTTGGAAGCTTTGATAATGCCCAGAACTCAAAAGCCATGTCGCATTTTCCGGTTGTCTTGAGATCGATATCAAAATCAACAGTCAGCTTTTTGCTTCCGGCCTTGAACGGAAAACCGGGATGAAGATTCTTATTATCATTCCACGGAGAATCACCGCACATCACTTCAGGATATGAAAGTACCCATTTGCCGTCGCCTTTCCAGTTCCATTTCCATCCGAAATAATCTTTTCCTTTAATTACTGACTGGGTATAATTGCCCGATCTCGCGTTCTTGTTCCATACATTGTTCATTACTTCATATTTTTCATTAACGATAAACGACGCCCAGTCGGACGACAGTTCAGTATCGCCTGCAGAACTGAGAGATGTAAAAAGCAGGAATGCAGCCGACAGAGTCAAAAAAAATGCAGTTAAAACTTTCTTTTTCATGAGGCCTCCTTTGTATCACGTTTCATGATGTTTATCATTTATCAGAATTGTTATTCCGTCAACATAATTTATGATATTTTTATGTTTTTGACTTGCAATAAGAAATAATATCATGATATCTGATAAATATAAAGGAAATTAAATGGATAATAAAACTCTCGTAATAGACGCGGAACAGGATATCCACATACTCAAAGGACTCTCTTCCGAAATAAGAGTTAAGATTCTTCAGCTCATATCGGATGAAACCGTCAGCATTAACGAGATTTCCGAAAAGCTCTCACTTCCCCAGTCAACTGTTACAACAAATATACAGATTCTTGAAGAGTGCGGACTCGTTAAAACCGAATCCGCCAAAGGCATCAAAGGAAGCAAAAAAATGTGCTCAGCAGTTTTTTCTTCCTTTCTTGTAAACATCAGAAAAGACAGATCATCATCAGATTCAGTAAGCATAGAAATGCCGGTCGGGCTGTTTTTTGACTATCAGGTATCTGCTCCGTGCGGAATGTGCAGCTCAACCCGCACTATCGGATTTCTCGATTCGCCCGAAGCCTTTCTAATGCCGGAACGAGTCAGCGCCGGTCTTCTATGGATGGGAAAGGGATTTGTAAAATACAAATTCCCTAACAATGCATATAATGCGCAGATACCTGTTTCCAAAATCGAACTGTCAATGGAATTATCGTCTGAAGTACCAGGCACAAATCCCGACTGGAAGTCGGACATCTTTGTAAAAATTAATGGCAAAAAAATCGGAACATGGACTTCCCCCGGTGATTTCGGCGATAAGCGCGGCAAATTTACACCCGACTGGTGGAAGAACAAAGGTTCCCAGTATGGAATACTAACAGCATGGGAAGTAAATTCAAAAGGGACTTTTATTGAAAAAGAAAAAGTATCCGACGTAAAAATAAACGATCTTACAATCAACATGCATCATTCGATAGAAATCACAATCGGGGTCGATGAAAAA
>Ga0116183_1005545_pt1 | contig 11945 bp, 8 predicted proteins | sample AD_UKC078_MetaG_FD_89753 | JGI IMG/M metagenome (GOLD analysis project Ga0116183, IMG submission 89753) | Active sludge microbial communities of municipal wastewater-treating anaerobic digesters from USA - AD_UKC078_MetaG | ecosystem: Engineered > Bioreactor > Anaerobic > Digestate | place: USA...
GATTTTGCTAAAAGCGTTTACCTGCGAATCGTAAACAAAAATTAATTTTAGTAATTATCTTTAAAATAGTTACTAAAATGTTTTGTTATTATAATTGAAAGTTGTAGTTTTACACACAATTCAATTAATTTTAAGTATGCAAAGAAAAAATATAATAGTGCTAATAAGACCTGAAGCCGAACCAGTCACTCGAGGTAATCTTAAGAAGCTGTGCAAAGAGTTTTACTTACCTTATCATTCGCTTAAAATGAAGAAGTTCCCTATTTATTATAAAGATTTGGTGATCTATAAAGTTGCTTTCAATGAAAGCAAATAACTTTTTAAAACAAAAAAATGACATTTAAAGATAATCCAGATTACGAAATAGCTCATTCTGTTATGCACGAAGGCAAGCAGGTAGATTTCTTTGTACCAGTTGACAAAACCAACGGTTACCATTTATCACGCAAAATCGCTGGTGATGCTCAAGATTCAATTGCAAGACTAGGAGCGACAGTAGAAACATTTGAAACAGATATTGATAAGGTAAACGAATTACTAAACCAAGACGGTCTTAAAAACGAAAAGCGAATAGAGAACGCATCTAGCTATTTAAAGTGGATTAAATACCGCTTAAAGCACCCAAAGAATGAGGAATGTGCTTTGAGAATGGCAGCAATATTTCTTTTCATAGAAGGGGAAAATCCTGATAAGCCTATCCCACATATCACGGAGAAAAAAGTAAACATAGCCTTTGCAAATCCTGAAACGTACACTTTTTTTTTGACTATCGGAGAATCATTAATGAAGTCTTGGCAAACATTTACCGAGTCTATAAAAGACGAGGATTATTTAATGACAAGGGCGAAAATGATGAGGATATTAACGATGGAGTAAGAGAAACGATAGAAAGTGTTGTAATGAAAATTTATAATACTTACAATCAAACAGCTTTAAGATATTGCGAAGGCGATTTATTAAAAGCTAAGAAGTTTCTCGATGTGAATATTACCGAATATTATGAGGGATTGGTTCAACTTAAAGATTACAGTAACTGGCATAGTGAACAAATAAAGAATTTAAAATCTAAAAAGTAAGCAATTAAATCAAATTGCTTACTTTTGTAATAAGAATAGGCTCTCAAACTATTCGACAGCAGGCATAAAGTAGCCTTAATACTATCCTAAAAAAATATTAAGCTACTTATTAATGTCCGATATTCTCGATATTATCCACAGAATAACTTACGAAACGCAAGGTGAACAAAGTGTTGAGCGAATAAAAGGGTTGTTTGAACAAAACGCTAACTCTATTGGTAAAAACACAGTTTCACTTTTAAGGCTTCAAAAGCAATTAGACGAGACAACCGATTCGAGCCGACAAGCTAAGTTAAAGCAAGCGATGGATAATAGAATAGCAACTATTAACCAAGAGAAAAAAGCTATCCAAGAAACTATTTTAACGAATAAAGATTATCACGAATCCTTAAAACAGGAATTGGGTATAATCGGAAGTTTAGAATCTAGGCTACAAGCTTTGCAGATAGCAAGAAAGGGCGCAACAAATGAAAAGGATGTTGCACGTTATAATAATTTAATTCAAGGAGTACAATCACAACAGCAAGCCGCATTAGGTATTGGTAGTGGTGGAAAAGGTGGTGGCATACTTTCAGGTATTGGTAGTGGATTAATACAAGGTTTGGGTATTGCAGGCGGTTTAGGAATAGCAGGAGCGGTAGCTGGTAGTATCACGGCATTAAAAGATTTCGGGGTAGCTTCATTTAACGCAGCAGCAGATTTTGAGCAACTTAAAATATCTTTTGCGACATTAACAGGAAGCCAAGCAGCAGGTGACTCTTTATTAGCTCAAATACAAAGTTTTGCAAAAGCTACTCCTTTTGCGACCGCAGAATTAGCGGAACTTTCAAAACAGTTATTAGCGTATGGGTTTACCTCCGATGAAATAATACCTACAATTGACAAGTTAGGGAATGTAGCTGCTGGTGTTGGGATAGATAAGTTGCCTAATTTAGTGTTAGCACTCGGGCAAATACGGTCAACGGGTCGGCTTACTGGGCAGGATCTAAATCAACTGGTTAGTGCTGGGTTTAATCCACTACAAGAAATATCTCGTACTACGGGGGAAAGTATTGTTTCGTTAAAGGAGAAAATGGGCAAAGGCTTAATCACGTTTAAAGATGTCGATGGTGCTTTCAAAACTGCTACTAGTTCTGGCGGTAAGTTTTTTAATCTTTTGCAAAATCAAAGCAATTCAGCTAAAGGCGCATTAGACCAAATGGGCGATAGTGTTGAAGCTTTAAAGCGTGGAATAGGGGATAATTTAACATCAACTGTTAGTGGTGTTACTTCAGCCTTTACGGATTTAGTTAACATCGTTACCGATTGGATTACGTTATCACCAGCTCAAGAAGTAGAGAAAGAACAAATTGCCTTTAATGCTTTAGTGCAGGAGCTTATTTATGCAAATGAGAAAGGTATAGACCGTACTAATATCATCAACACTTTAAATGCTAAATATCCTACTTTATTAGGAAACATTAATTTAGAAACTGCTAGTAATGCGCAGTTACGGAATATGCTTACAAGTGTTAATAACTTGTACCGTGATAAGATACGATTAGCTGGTACTAGTGCCGTTGCAGATGAAGCTGCTGCAAATTCTATTAAAAGGTCAACTCAACAAGCTAAATATAGGTTAGAATTAAGGAAGGAGGCAATTAAAGCTGGAATTAGCGAAACGGATATTAGTAAAATAAATTTTGATGCTAAATTTCAAAGAGATTTAGATCCTCAGGGGGTGTTAAATAAAGTTGGATTTTTTGCTGGAGGAAGGATAAAAAGTAAAAGCGAGGATTTAATTGAATCAAATTACTTTTCTGAAAGAATATTTAAAGCAGAGGAAGTTGCAAATAAAGTTTTATCAGATGAAAAAATATATTATAGCCCAAAAGAATCATTAAAAAGACAAAGGGATGCTGCTAGTAAGCAAGTCGCAGCATTGAAAAAACAAATGTCAATAAGTGGTGGGGCATTAGGTGAGTTAAGACAAATACAAGATTTACAAAGTGAAATAATAAGAATATCTGGTGATATTAAAAGAGAAGGTGAAAAAGAAACGGGTGTTAAGGCTGCTGATATTTATAGTCCTAGTGGCGGTGGTGCTAAAGGTTCTAAAGGTGGCTCTAAAGCTCCTAAACCTAAAGAGCGAGACTTTTATAAAGAAGCTTTAGAAGCTGCAAAAAAGGAATACGAAAAAGGTAACGAATATTCAAAAGCTTTAGAGCAACTCAATGACCAAAAGGCAAAACTTACTTTAGCTTATCTTGCTTACACTCAATCAGATGCTTTTGCTAATGATAGCGCAATAGATAGGGAGCAAAATAAGGCTTTATTTGCTGGTGGCATTGGTTTACTGGATGAAGAGATTAAACTAGCAGAAACCCAACAAAAAGAGATTAAGCTAACCTTAGATAATAAAGAGCTTTTAAAAGTAACCGTTGACAATAATTTAAAAGAGGATGTTAAGGATAAAATTGAGGACGCTATACGAAAAAATGTAGATCAGATAGCAGAAATAAAAGTAGATATAAGCACTCAACAAATTAAAATTAATGAAGGGCGTGCGACAAATCGAGTAAGCGGAGCAGGCTCTTTGAAATCAAGTGGTGATTTAATTAGTCGTGTCATGGCTGAAACTAGACAAGGCGAAGTCGATGCAGCTAAAGAAAAAGAAAATGAAAAGAAATTAAACGCTCAAAGGACAAAAGACAGAATCGCTGCTGCAACAGAGTTGAGCGATGCTGTTATTTCGATAGCGCAAAAAGAATTAGAAGCTAAAAAGGCTTTAATAGATGCTGAAATAGATTATCGAGAATCAAGGATTGATAAAGCTAAAGAATTAGCTGAAAGGGGAAATACCGAAGCTTTAGAAGCGGAGCAAAACAAGATTGATGAACTATACGCGAAAAGGGATGAATATGGGAAAAAGCAAATAGCCTTAAATGCAATCATCACAGCTTCTGAACTTGCTAAAGCTGCGGCTACTATGGCGGCAGCGATTGCTGAAATTGGAGCAGGTGGCGACCCATACACGGCTGCTTTCCGTATTGCTGCTAGTGCTGCTGCTATGGTTGCAGGAGTATTATCAATAAAGAATGCAATAGGACAATTAAATTCAGGTTTCTTTGATGGTGGTTATACTGGTGATGGGGGAAAATATGAATATGCTGGTTCTGTTCATAAAGGAGAAATCGTGTGGTCGCAAAGAGACATAGCTAACGCAGGCGGTAAAGATAATGTAGAAGCGTGGAGAAAAGGGATAGCAATACCATCTGATTTCCTTTCACCTTCAATGAGTGGGCGTATTGACTTGCCTAATGGTGGCTATAATAGTGCCAACCTTAACGAGTTAAGCGAACTTAAAAAGGAAATGCGAGCGGTAAGAGAAGCTATTGGAAATATAAGTATAGACGCTAACCAAAAGATGGACGAGAACGGTTTGACACAGATGGTCGCTTTGGTTCAATCTAAAAACAGAAGAAGATTTAAGTAATGGAATTAAAAATTTATATTCGACATACTCAGTTTTTAGCCTTTGAAAAGGATGTTACTAATGGTTTAGCCGTTGGCGATCCTATTGTATTTACTGGCTTAAATACTTCTTTACTTAAACCAATAAAAGGAACTGTACCCATAAAAGAATGGATAGACGTAACTAATTCAGTTGGGAATATTGATAAGCTAACCCTAACATGGACTAGCGAACTTGACGATAATGGAAATTTAACTTCAGATAAATTTAATAAAATAAAGTCTGCGAGTGGCACTTTACAATTTGAAGACCAATCTTATTTCATCGTTAAAGCGTGGCTGCAAGACCATATAGCAGCACCCCTAAACGCTATTGATGTAAAGATTGAACACGTGGGCTGCGGAGTTTATACCGAACTAATAATCAAACCTACTCAAATAACATGGTGTGAAGACGGCAACTGTTTATACGATGTTACTTTACAGCAAAAAGACCCGTCTTACCATTGCATACAAAAAACATTAATTGACGATGACTGGCAAGGTTGGTTTAATAAACATACAACAAAGCAGCACCCGAGATTCCTTTATTGTAATGAAGGTAGACCAATTTATTTAATGCTTTCGCTTTGGTATATTTCAACTTTGTTATTTATATTTATTCTTACCTTAACACCTGTTATCAATTCTATTATAGCGATTATAGGAGTAATAAAAACAATAATAAATGCCTTTAAATGGTTATTTGGTAAAAAAGTAGATTGGAGTAGCGCCTTTAATTTCTTTGACCCAAGAGATATAATGGATTCGTTTTACGCTGAAAGTTCGGGATGTGGATTTAACCACCCAGCACCGTTAATTAGAGATTATATTACTAACGTATGTGATAAATGCGGAGTTAAAGTCGATGATTATTCAGCTCCTGTTTTCTTTTCAAGAAGGCTAAGCCTTGATACTTCTGCTGAAAGAGAATTAGGAATAGTGAGAAGAATAAACCCTTATTACTTTGCTACCTATTTAGCTCCTACAATTAGGAGAGGATTTAGACGATACAAGAACCTTTTCGGGAAAGATAAGAATCCTATCTACTATTGGAATACAGAGAACGCTCCGTTGCTTGCTTTGTCTGATTTCTTAGACGAAATAAAAGGTGCTTTCAATTCAGAGTGGAGAATACAAAATAATGCAATTGGCGAACCTACGCTTTATTTTTGGAGAAAGGACTGGTTTACAAATGGTCAGGTACTGTATGATTTCACCAAAGACGATGACCGTATGAATATTTTAAAAGGGATGTGTTTTAACTGGAATGAGAACACATTGCCTACTTATATTCATGGCTTATACGGAGATGATGCAAACGATGTATGTGGAAATTCTGCAAAGAAATTCATGAATGATTATGTTTCGGTCGCTTCCAAGACAAATAATACTTTGTTTAGTGGAGAAATGAATAAAATCCAGAAGTTAGGTGCTACTAAATTTAGACAAGACGGAGTAAGTGAAGATTACTTAATGGATGCTATTCAGCAGCTACTTAATGCAGCCGTTTCAGCTCCTTTATTGATAGATACAATAGTTAGAGAAGTAGTAGTACCGATAATTAAAACTTTCGATTATGCTTTACTACTTTCAGATGATACAAATTCACTTGGAAAGATTATAATTTGGGATGAGTCGAGCGGATTTGAAGATTCTTTTTCGATTAGAAATGTAGGAGCAAATGACTTGAGCCGACCAATTCAATATAAAATGCCGCCACCTATTCCAAACCCACATTATAATCCAACCTCGCAAACTTTTGACCAACTTAATGAGATCCAAACATGGGTAAAAGGTAACGGATTAACAATAAACGATGAGGAGTTAGGAATTTATAATTGCGCTTATTGGTTCGGGTATGTTTTATATGAAAGACCCGCAATTTTATCTAACTATCCAATGTATTTTAGTTCTAAGTTTAAAGATAATCTTTACGATTGGTTTCATTGGATAGACGACCCAAACATTAAACCAAGATTAAACATGAATTGGGATGTAACCATTGAATTGTGTTGTGAGCAACTAAAAAAGTTAGCCGTATTTGACGGAGCGAGCCGACTACAATTATTAGAGCGTGTTAAAGTTCCAAATAAATATTATAGCGATGGCGTTTTAACAGAGATAACCGTTAGCTATGATAGTGAAGATGAGTTAGGCAAATTTATAAAACTAAAAGGTACTGTATAATGAAATTTATTGATAATCTATATGATATTGAAGGTTGCGATTGTAGCAAGATAATGCTCTATTCGGATATTCAACTACAAGGCGTGTTTGGCGGTCTTGTACCTACCCAAGAGTACGTTTATGCTTTGCAAGTCGAAGCGTTTGGATTGGATGGAACTACTTATATTGGTGATATAAGTGCTAACTTTGATTTCCAAGTAGTGAGAATTGTTGGCAGCACGAACGCTTACTTTAATATGATTTCGTTGCGGATTCCGAATCTGATTTGTGATAATAAATGTTTCCGATTGAAAGTAGTTTTAAAATCAAGTATTTTAGACCATGGCGTTTACAATACTTCAGTAGTATTTCAATCATTCACCGATTGCATGAGTGTAGATAGTTGTTGTGTAACCATTCCTAAAGATGGGATTAAAATAAATATAACAGCCTAATGGATTTAACAATATTCAATAACGAAAATATAAGTGATTGCGGAAAGTCGATTTTCACAATTATAGGGGATAATGGGGACGAAAATAATGTATTTACGCATTATGACGAAGTTCCAACTGGAACTTTAAAAAGAATAAAAAAGCAAGATAAAGTTTACATTGAAGGGTGTTTGATTAGACGACCTCGAGAGATACTAAGACTTATTTCTCAAAATTGTAGAACTCAAAAAGTAAGCTCAAAAGTTCAATATGAGCTGCAAGGATCGGTTATTTACAACCCTGAAAAAGTTGACGAAATAGAACGTATTTTCCACTCTAAAGATTTATTTTTAAATGGTATTAAAATACAATTTGAAGGCGGTGCTGTATTTGAGCCTATAAGCGAAAGTTTCCCTAATGAATTTAGGTTAAGAGTTCTTATTTCAGAATGTGAAAAGTATCAAATATTCGGGTGTTCACAAGTTAATAAATTCAATTTTGACGGTACAATTACAGATGGCGGTGTTAAAACAGATGGTGGAACGGATATTATGACCTTTGCTATTCCATCCAATTCGTTAAATAAGAAATTCTTTAATGATTCTGGGTTACAAGTTGCCAACAGCTATCCAGCTTTATTAGAATACTACGAATCTAAACCTAATGTTTTAACAGTCGCCGATGTGCCTGTTTTTAGCACGGATGTTCCATTTGTAAAAGTATTTGATGTCCAGTTCTTAGACCAAACTCCTGACCCTTTTTATTTTGATTCATTTAGTCCTGCGAAGAAAGTCAATGGGCTGCTATTGAGCGAACCAACAGCATATAATGAGTTAAGTAGAGGGATGAATAAAGAAGTTTGTATTGCGGTTACAGTTGGGGCATTAGAAGAAATATCAACGGATTGCGAAGCGGTGATTATTGATGTGTTAGAAGTTATCAATACTCCTTGTACTATTTGCGCAATGAATGACTTTGAAGCTGACCCAATTAAAACAAAGGTTACTTATTTAGGTAGTCAAAGAAGAATAAGTTTAGGATTAAGGCACGATACTTATGAATTTAAAAATACAGAAATAGGGGATGCTACATTTACTGCAATAGCTACTTCTACTTGTACCTTTGTTTCAAATGCTCCTTTTTCGGCGGATAGTATTAGACGAGTTTCTTTAAATGGAATGCCTTATGGTGTTGCCGGTACTATTTCGGGTACAGATATTAACCTTTCCCCTTGCCTTACTACTGTTGTTTCAGATTCAATTGTAGCAAGAGTAACGAAGGGATTATTTGAGTTTGAAAAAATAATAGTAGGTGTTATTAGTGGGGGATGTAATCCAACAGAAACAGCCGTTTTGACAAATTCAGATGATGCGCAAATACCAGTAGGAGCAGAATTGACAATAACAACAAATGGCATAATTTACTACCAAGGTGCGCCCACTTCCTTTACCCCATCCGATAAACCAAATATACTATTTGTAAACATTAATTTCTAATTATGAAAACACTTAAAATCCCAGTATTAAACCACCTTAGCGGATGCGTGCAATACTACAATGTAAACTTTAAACGAGTTGATGAAACGAGCTTTACAACCTTATCCCCAAATCCTACTACTGATACTATTTTAATCCCTAATTTGACAGCTGGCGATTATGATATACAGATAAGCCGTTTGTGCTGTAATGGGTCTATTTCAGCACCTTTAAATATTAGTTATACAATCACTTGATTATGGCAACTGTAACAATAAATTTAACAAATCCAGTCCTTTTAGTGGGTGAAAAGTTTAGGGTATCGTACACTAATACAGATACTAATATAACGACTATTTTGCCTGATAGAACGGACAATACCGACTTAGTTTTAACGCTTTCGGAAGGGAACTATTATTTTACGATTTCGCTTCAAAAAGCAGATTCTACTATTTGTGAGCCTAAAAGTTTTAATTTCACAGTTGACCCACCACCAACTGTTGACCCACCACCACCTATTGACCCACCTGTAACGCTTCCCGAAACTTGTAATTGTGTTGCAGTTACAAGCTCTAAGATAATTAAAGGATGTGATGGATTTATAATAATGCAGCTACTTTTAGATTATCCAGCGACTAAGTTACCTTGCTCTATTAAAGTGTTTTACAAGTTAGACCCGAATGGTATTGAGGTAATGCAAGTTTATAATAGCGTTCAAACTACGATAAGCATCCCTGTACTTTACACTAATTATTTAGCGTATAAAATAGTAATGGTTTGTTGTACGGATAGCACAGAAACCGTTTGTGAGGATTGGACGCAAGTAGAAGTTATTGAGAACTGTTCTTGTATTGCTCCATCAATCTCTATTATTAGCCAGCAATCGAGCGGACAAGCTACAATAGTGTCTATAAATATAGGGGCAAGCGTGCCTTCGTATCCACCTTATGATGTAATGTTTACCGATGGACTAATTAGCACTTCCCAAGTTTATAACAGTGCGGGTCTTCAATCTTTTGTGATTCCTCAAACTTTTGTAAGTGGTGTTATTTCGGTTTCTAATGTTTGTGGCGCTGCTAATATTCCAATTACTAGAAATATTTGTACTGATCCAGTTGTGATAACTCAAGTTGTTAGAGATTTCGCTTTAAATACGATTAAGGTAACTTATACAAGCTCGGGAGTGAGTAATCATGTTATCGAATTATTTGAAAGGAAAAGCTATTATATTGCTCCTACCTATTCAGCAACAGAGCCGTTAAACGTGTTTACGCATACCTTTAATGTCGATAATTACTTTATAAACCTTTACGAAATAATTGTAAGAGTTAGAGATGTATGCTGGCAAGATGAAAAGATTGACATTTTTTAAAATAAAAGTATTATTTTTGTATTGAATATGTCGTTTATTCGGCATATTCAATACTCCCAACACTCCCAAAACTGCGTGTTTTATTGCTACACTTTAAAGCAATAGACTTATTAAGCAGGTAAGGACAACCTTTAATGATCCACTATTTTTTTAACTCAAAAAATTATTTATCATGGTTTGTCCTACAGCGTGTGCTGATATAGATTTAATTTCCATCCCTGCGGATGTCGTATGCGATGAAGTTCCTTTACGGGAAAACGGGGTCTCTAAACTTGGCTTCTTTTTATGTTCAACATCTTTGCCTAGTCCGTTGACTTGTGCAAATTTAGAGCCACTTGTAACAGCGAAATCAGTAGTTTTCACACAAGGTTTATCCGATGTAACATTTTCAGAACCCCAAACAGAGGATATCAAGATCGATGACTGTTCACCGTCTTTAACTCGAGTAGTCGGTAGAACGCTTACTTTTAACGATAAGCGAAGAATACGCATACCTGCGATTGCTGATCCTGCAACGCCAGCTAACGATTATTTTGATCGTGATTTCTATAAAAATAAGCAACAACTAGCGTTACAGCTTAGATTTATGATTGTCTATTGTGATGGCACGATTGAAGTTCCTAAAGACACTAATGGAGACCCTTTAAGTGCAACTTTCAACATTTACCGCGATCAAGACCGTAACCAAAACGGAAATATTGAAACGATTTATGAAGTTAAGCGTGCGACTATTCAATTTAAGGGCGATCCGTTGCAAATGGTTAAGCCAGATTTAAACTTGAACGATGTTTCTTGCGATACATTGAAGGCGTTAATCGGTTAGTATCTATTTTCATAGTGGGGGTGTAAAAAGCTCCCACTTAATTTTTTTTTAATGAATCATCCAAAGGAATTTTTATCTAATATTAATAGTCGGGATTACTGGAATGTAGTTAACGAAAGGAGAAGAAAATGCAGAGAATTGTTTGTAAAAACTTCCCTACATACTCTAGGTGCTGAACCTTCCTATAAGCTATTAGGTGGGGGGGGGGTCTATAAGCCTGTTAATTGGTACGGTAATGATTATCAAAATAGGTTTACCAAGGTGCTGATGTCTCGCCATCCTAGAGAATCTGAGGATACTTTGCAATGGCGGCTTAGCCAATACCGACCACAAACGAAAGAAGGATTCTCACAGCTTACGGATTCCGTTTTGGGTGCGTTATTTCAAGACAATAACTACTCTATTATAATAGATAGCGAAAAAGATGCGGATTACATTTTAAGAGATCCTTCTTTTAGCGGTTATGACCTTGTTAGTTGGTTTGTAAACATTGGTTATACTCACATGGTCAATGATGCTAATGGTCATTTCTTACGAATGCCAAACAAGCCGTACAACCAACCAGATGGCAGGGATGTTAAGGTTTATTTTATTCCGTCCTTTAATCAAATTGAAGTAACAGAAGATTTCTTTTCTTTCGAGATGGGAGGGTATGCTTACTATGTTGATAAAAATGTAATTTGGAGATTTAAAAAGCAAAAAGATAACACCTTTCTTTTAATGACTGACGATAATCAAGGTTATTATAGTCATTTATTGGGTAGATTACCTATTGATATTTCGGGCGGTTATTGGAATGAGTATGGTTATTTTGAAAGTTTTTATAATAAAGCTTTGCCAATTGCGGACGAGTACATTAGCAGCTATTCAGCTGAACAATTAGTAGATAAAGAAGCTAGCCACCCATTTATTCAGCAAGTAACCGAGAAGTGTAAAACGTGTGCTGGGATTGGACAAGTTACTTCCGTTTGTGGAGATTGTAATGGTACTGATTCTAATTGCAATTCTTGTCATGGGCAGAATTATTTGCAAACTTGCGGCACTTGTTCTGGAGTTGGCGAAACAAACGTATCACCAGGCGTTCGTATTAATGTACCTTATGAA
>Ga0116183_1005548_pt1 | contig 11938 bp, 10 predicted proteins | sample AD_UKC078_MetaG_FD_89753 | JGI IMG/M metagenome (GOLD analysis project Ga0116183, IMG submission 89753) | Active sludge microbial communities of municipal wastewater-treating anaerobic digesters from USA - AD_UKC078_MetaG | ecosystem: Engineered > Bioreactor > Anaerobic > Digestate | place: USA...
CGATCTAATCTCAGGTCACCTGCCCTCGGCTGCCGTCGCCTATTGCAATCTCGTTATCGGGCAGTTGTTGTGACCGCGCACTGCCGGGGTGGGGGCGGCTGGGCGGCGGATGAGATCCTGCTGGCAGAGGAATAGCTGCCCAGTCCTTGATCTTGCGCTGGGAATGTACCTTACAAGGCGGGGTTTTCTGCAGCAAGCCTTCCATATAATTAAAAGGCCAAAGAGCATATCAAAGAGTATATCAAGAAATGCAGTATCCTATTGTGAGGAGAGTCAGCTTTGGCCGGTAAGAGCCAGAACTCAATGAGCCTCAGGCAGATCCCTGCCACATTAATCCTGGCGGAGATAGAGCAGGGCAGGTCGGTGGAGTTCAATGAGGTTCTCATCAAGGGTGATCTGATCATAGGTTATGCCAGCCTGCCAGTGGAGGAGAAGAGGTTTCAGGTAAGCTCCGCCATAAGGATAACCAACTCCCAATTCGATGGCAAAGTGACCCTGGGACGGACTGCTTTCCTGGAACCGGTCGACCTCAGGGGATCGAGCTTCCATCAGCAGGCCAGCTTCAGCGGCTCCCTATTCAAATCGGTTGCCGACTTTGGAAATGTCTCCTTTTCCGGAGAGGTCAGCTTCAACAAATGCCAGTTTGAGGATGAGACAAGCTTCAACCGGGCGCTCTTCGAGAGGAAGGCATTCTTCAGCAAATCGCTCTTCAAGAGGGAGGCCTACTTCAGAAAATCCATCTTCATGGAGAGTCTGAGCTTCAATCGCTGCCAGTTCGAGGGCGATTCTTACTTCAAGGGATCCCAGTTTCATAAGGATGCCTCGTTCAGAAAGGCCAATTTCGCCCACGATGCCGACTTCAGCAGCTCCCACTTCACAGGAGTGTCGAGCTTCCAGTCCGCTCATCTCCTTGGAGATGCATTCTTCATCGATGCCACCTTCGATGGCGGCCTGATCCTCAGCCGGATCAAATATGAGAAGCTTCACATCCGCTGGAAGAGCCTGACCAGACCCAAGTATCGATGCCGCTTCCTGGAGCACCTGGAGAGAAAAAGCAAGCTGATCAGCACCAATAGCGATGGAGAGACTGCATATCTGCTTTTAATTGAGAACTTCAAGAGGTTGGGCTTTCTCGAGGATGCTGACGACTGTTACTATCACTACAGAAATGAGCGCCGGCCGGGTTTGCCGGCCCACTACCGCCCCATCGACTGGATACTCATGGCCTCCTATGGCTATGGCGTCCGCCCCCTCCGCCCTCTTCTCCTCTCCGCCGCCTTCCTCTTTGCCTTCTCCCTCTTTTATGCTGCCGTTCCGGGCTTGTTCAACCCCTCTGGATCTATGGGCCTGGGGGAGGCAGTAAACCTCAGCCTCACCCTCCTTCTCTCCGGCACCAGGCTCATAGATGATCCCAACAGCGCCGCCACAGGCGCTCTTTACTTCGTCTTCACCCTGGAGAAGCTTGTTGGCTCGTTTCTCTTCGCCCTCTTCCTGATCTCAGTGGGCAGGACGATAATCAGATAGATGCTTGTGGCCGAATGGCCTCTGGTGCTCAGGGCAGTAGTAGCTGGTCCGTCCGCCAAGCTTCTCGTGCTTGAGAAGTGTGCCGTCCCGGGGACAGAGGCCGCCGGGATGGCGGTGGCGGAGAAGGTAGGAATCGGGCAGGCGGCTAAAATCCGCCTGGACGGAGATGGATGTTCTCAGTACCTCCTGAATGGTGGAGTGGAGGCGGCCTAGCTGCAGCTCATTCAGCCCCCGGGATTGGGGATGTATGCCCGCCTGAAAGAGGGCCTCATCAGCATAGAGGTTTCCAATGCCGGAGACGAGCCTCTGATTGAGGAGAAGGGACTTGATAGCTCCCCTCCTGCCGCGCATGATCTCTGCAAATCCCTCCCGGTCAACCTGCAGGGCATCAGGCCCTGTCTTCGCCTCTGCCAGAAAAGAGGAGGGGCTTGCTGTGAGCCCCGCCTCCCCGAAGATCCGAAGATCGTCAAAGGCCAGACAGAAGCCGTTTTGAAATCGGAGCAGCAGCCTGGTATGGGCAGGCTCATCCTCCCCTTTCTGCAGATAGATCAGCCTTCCAGTCATGCCCAGATGAATTGTGAGCCACAGCCTCCCGTCCAGCTCCAAAAAGAGCCTCTTACCATGCCTTTGAACTGAGCGGAAGCTCTTTTTTGCCAGGTGCTGCTCAATCTCAGCCGGAGTGATCCGGGAGAGGATGCGTTCATCTTCAACTAGCACCTCCTCTATGGGCTGGCAGAGGACAGCCGCCTCCAGATATCCTCTGGCCAGCTCTACCTCAGGAAGCTCGGGCATGGGCTTCAGCTATCCTTTCTCATAGCGTTATCGTCTCCTTTTCGTTATCGTCTCCCTTTGCGCAGTGCGGTATACCAGGAGAAACTTCTTACCATATATACACCAGGCCTGCAGATATGGCAGTGAAAGAATGATTGTGAAGCCAGCAGCAAAGGTGTGAGCATGGGCGGCATTACAGCCAATGAATCATGTGATAATGATAAGGCATATGTCTTTACAGAGACGGACAAGACCAAGTCCAAATGGGTAGCCAGGGTCTACCAGGATTTCCTCCGGAGGACCGGCAGGCCCAGGACCACATTGAGAGGGCTCTTCTATCATGCTCTGCAGATGAAGGATTCTGAGTATCCGATCTGCGGGGGGTTTGTGGGGGAGATCAGGATCATGAGGCCCTATCACGAGCAAGACGGGCTGAAGCTCTCCAAGTGGGCGCGCAAATCCATCGCCATGGGATTTGTCTCCCCGGAGGCTTTGATCGAGGAGCTCTCCGAAGAGGGCGGCTTTCTGCCGGAGGGAGAGCAGACAAATGTGAGCGGCCGACGGATGAGGTCCTCCCCGGCCATTGAGGTCTGGCTGAATAAACCCTCGCTCTCCAGCCTTCTCATCCCCGTGTGCAAAAAGCATGGAGTTGCCCTGGTCTGGTCAGATCGCCGCCCCTCTCAGGAGGCCCTGGCCGCCCTCTTCGCCCGTGCCTCTGCTGAGATGACCATCCTCACCCTCTCCGACCTCAGCCCGAGGGATGCCTTCTTTGCCGGGGAGCTGGCCGAGCTGATCGAGGCCTCAAGACCCAGGGGTTGCACTGCCCGGATTGGGGTGAGATCGATTGGGCTGCTGCCTGAGCAGATCGGAGAGCTGAAGATTCCGCTGGTGCAGGGCAGCGGCAAAGGCCAAAAGGAGGAGGCGTCTCGTTATGCCCGGCTTATGAAGGAATGCTCTCTTGATCCGGGAAAGATGGCTGAGCTTGATGCCCTCGAGGTCTATTATCCGGGGGGTGTTGCCGCATTTCTGGAGGATGCACTCTCCCGGCATCCAGCCTGATTCAGCTCAATTCAGGGCGCGGAAGTATTATAACAGACGGGATCGCTCCTGGGTCGATATGACAGAAGTTCCGGATATCCCCCTGGACCAGATCCAGCAGCGGGTGGTGGCCATGTGGATGGGAAGCTTTTATGGCAGCAGCGGCTATGTAGCCCGGAAGCTTGGCAAGAAGGGCTTGAGGGAGTTTCAGGATATCGGAGCCCGCCAGGTTGCAGCCACATTCAAGCAGCTAGGCCTGGAGGAGCCGGAGGGGGTGGCCATGGCCATTGCCACCAATGACAAGAACCTCTTTGGCAGTCTGGTGGAGGTGGTAGAGGGAGATGGATTTGTTGAGATCAGGCGGCTTCGCTGCGGCCAGATGGAGGGGGCCAAGTCATTTGCCCGGGTGGGAGCGAACCTGATCGCTCGGGAGCACTGCAAGACCTGTATAGAATCCCACTGGCAGAAGGTGATCTCTGAGCTGAAGATGAATCTGGAGGTCGAGCATACCGATGAGGGATGCATCATGAGGATATCAAAGCAGAAGGCCTAAGAGAGCAGTCTCGGGCAAGTTCAATCTGATATAATTTTATTTATTTAAATCAAAATGCCAGACGTATAACAGCATTTTGATCTGGGTCCGATCTGGATCTGCTCTCCTGCAGCTTGCTCTTCCTTGCATTCGCCGCTGAGAGGGCCATCTCACTGGCCTTCTCCTTCGCCTTCATCCGCTCTGACTGGGTCTGGGCCTTGAGGGCTGCGGCTGAGGCCTTCGCTGCTGCTGCAGCAGCATTTCGATCGGCCCTCTGATCAGCGATTTTCTCCCGCCGTTCTGACTGGCTGCTCCTCCAGTCTCTCTCTGCCCGATCGGGGAACGAGGCTGAGGCCTTTGTCAATGAGGCAGCATCATCTCCCTCCAGTGCCGCTGGAGTGGATTGCTCAGATGTGGATTGTGCAGAGGGAGCGGTTTGTGCAGATGGTGCGGATTGCTCAGATGTGAATTGTGCAGAGGGAGAGGGTAGTGCAGGGGCCGAACTCGGGCCGTCATCTCTGCCCTGTGAGAGAGCCTTTGTGCTCATCGCTGCATCATTGCGCTCTGTTCTTTTCTGAGCCAGGATATCATCCTTCTCTGAGCGTCTCTCCTGCAGCTTTGCGCTCCTCTCCGATGCCATCTGGCTCGCTTTTCTGGCAGATTCGCTCCTCTTTTCCAAGCCCTTCTCAATGGATGAGGATAACAGAGCCCTTTCTCTGGCCATCCTCTCATCCCTCTCGGCCATTTCCCCGGCTAAATCAGTACTCTGCTTTGACAGGCTCTCATGCTGATTATTTTCACTTTTGGCAGTCGTCTTTGTGCTGACTGCTGCCTCTGTGTTGGCTGCAGTCTCTGCTCTGGCTGGCAGCTCGATCTTGACCGGGGCCTCGATCTTTGCCTTCTCCTCTGCCTTGGCCTGCCCTTCCGCTTCTGCTGCATTCTCAGCCCCTGCCGATTCCGTGTCATCTGCCAGAGTCTTCATCCGGGCAGGTGTCCTGATAGCGCCAATCTCGCTCTTGAGCTGCTCCGATCCGGATTCGGAATCTCCTTCCTTGATATCGGCAGGCTGCTGCGGACCATCATTGCGATATAGCCCTGTTGACATCCCCTTCTGTTGCTGATCGGCAGAAGCTGCAGTATCCTTTGGCGCAGGGTGAATTGCTGAGCTATTTGCCAGAATCTGAGTGATCAATGCCCTATCTGTGGTGGTGTTATTCTCGCTCTTATTGTTCGCGATGGCGCCCCTCTCCTCTGCCTCCCCCTGGGATGGGGATCTTGAAAGAGGCAAGCCCGATGAGCCTGAGGAGACCGGTGAGCCTGAGGAGTCTGAGGAGCCCGATGAGCCCGATGAGCCCGATGAGCCCGATGAGCCGGATGAGCCTGATGAGCCGGATGAGCCCGATGAACCTGAGGAGCCTGAAGAGACCGGTGAACCTGAGGAGTCTGAGGAGCCCGATGAACCTGAGGAGCTCGATGAGCCCGATGAGCTATTGCTTTTTTTGCTGGTAGATGTGCCGGCCTTCCTCGCAGAGGCAGTGGAGGCTGTGGCCAGGCCTGCTGTGGAGCTTGTCGGGGATGAGTTCAGCTCTCGGCTCGCGCTGACCACCCTGTCCTCGGCGGTCGAATTCGAGGTGGATTGACCGTTTACTGCCTCATCTGGGGATGAGTTGCCATCTAGGGCCCCGGGGGAGAGCCCCTTCTCCAGCCCGCCATCCCCCACTCCCTCTTGGCCTGCTTTATCATGATCGATGCCGAGGGAGATGATATCCGAGACCAGAAAGGCGGCGACGCCAGTAAGCAGGAGCAATATGAATATCAGAATGAGATTGTATATCCTGGGATGCCTTCCCTTCAATCTATCTTTAGCCAGATTGTAATAGGTGATTCTCGTTCCCATAGAGGCCCTCATACTTAAATAGATATTTTTCAGAGTTTATAACCCTTGCGACTGAATGCCAAATCGAGTTGGATGGCATTACATCGAGATCCCAAACCGGTTGATTAACGGTGAGCATGCTGGTACTCTATTTCAATATTTCCATCTTGGTATGGCCATTATCATATGAATTTGCTTAGTAAATTATATATACTGTTATTAGCTGAATACACTAATTGAAGGCGAGGAATATGAAGAAGATAATCTGCAAAAATTGTGGAGTGGTAAATGAGATCTCAGATGATGCTCAGATCGAAGATTCTGATTGGGTGGAATGCACCCTCCCTGAGGGCTTTGAATGGGTCCTTCCTGCAGGGAAGATAACTCCAGTCATTGGCGATCCCCTCTACATCTCCGCCCAGGGCGAGCACCTCTCCCAGCATGCCTACCTGGACCGGTACAGCATCGACCCAGAGATATCCTATCAGCTCATACGGGGAAGCAGCCGCTCTCGATCTGCCGTCATGGCTGCAGCCGGCAGGAGAAGAGGTCCAGAGGCAATCAGCTCAAAGGGCAGATCAGATAGCTGGCTGGATGAGGATGACTGGATCTCTTGATGGCCGGAGGTATATGCGCCCAGAATAGAGCAAATCTATAGCTCAGCACAAAGGATAGAGCAAATTTTCAGCACAAAGGAACGAAGGCATAAGGCGGGATAAACAGCAGTCCCTGATTTCATTCACAGGAGGGTGCAAGGGGCTGCAAGGGGCTGCGAGGAGCCTATCTGTTTTTGCAGGATTAGCATTCACCCTCTTCTATGGAAAAGCAAGGCATATGCCACGCTGCCGCTCGATCGATGTGGATCTCCCTGGATCGATCTCATTTAAGCCGAACCAGCCCGACTTGCAGAGATAGATTCAAATATAAATGTGGGGCAGTCTCAATCCTGCATTACCTGTGGCCTGGATCTACTGCTCTAGACCATGAAGTTGGGATGCGCCCGAGGAATGTGCATGAAAGAGACGCTTGAGGAGATAGGAACACGACTTCGTGAGCTGAGAGAGTTGAACCGAGTATCATCCAAAGAGATGGCAGAGCACCTGAATGTACCAGTGGATGCGTACAACTGCTATGAGGAGGGAAAGCTGGACATCCCGGCCAGCGCCCTCATAGGCATTGCGCGAAAGCTGAACGTGGACACAGGACTGCTGCTGACCGGCGAGGAGTCCAAGATGAGCATCTTCACCATAACCCGCAAGGGCGAGGGGGTGGAGGTGGAGCGTAGGAAGCAGTATCATTATCAGAGCCTGGCCAGGAAGTTCGCCAATAAGAAGGCTGAGCCCTTTATCGTCACCATCGATCCCAAAAAAGAGAGCCAATCACATCCCGGCCACTCGCTCTACAGCCATCCAGGCCAGGAGTTCGAGTATGTGCTCGAGGGCACCTTGAAGATCACCATCAATGAAAACGAGGTCATTCTCAATGAAGGAGACTCGATATTCTTTGATTCAACATATGACCACGTCATGGAAGCCTTAAATGATAGGCCGGTGAAGATTCTGGCCGTGGTCATGTAAACCCATTACAGAGGATTGAATATGACATCTTTACTGCCCAGGTATGTCACGCGATTGGATTTCAAATCATACGATGACTTCAGAGAGGATCTGAGGATAATCATCCCCGAGAACTTCAATTTCGCTTATGACATCGTCGATACTTATGCTGCTGAATGTCCTGACAAACGTGCCCTTGTCTGGTGCAATGATCATGGAGAGGAGAAGACCATCAACTTCAAGGATCTGAAGAGACTGAGCGACAAGGCAGCCAACCTCTTTCAAAGCTACGGGATAAAGAAGGGCGATACTGTAATGCTCACCCTCAAGAGCCGCTGGGAGTTCTGGGTGTGCATGGTGGGCTTGAACAAGCTGGGCGCCATCTCCATCCCTTCCACCCATATGCTGAAGGCGAAGGACTTCCTCTACCGGATCAAAAAAGCAGACCTGAAAATGATAGTCTGCATCGGCGAGAATGGCGTTCCGGCGGAGTTTGATGCCGCCCATAACGAGGCAGGGAACATCCCCCTGGTCAAAGCCCTGGTGGGAGGCCGGGATCTGAACCGGGAGGGCTGGATCAACTTCGATCAGGAGCTGGAGAGGGCCAGCGCTGACTTCATCCGCCCCACAGGGGATCAGGCAACAAAGAACGATGACATACTCTTGGCATACTTCACCTCCGGCACTACCGGCTACCCGAAATTGGTAAAGCATGATCAGACCTATCCTCTGGGCCACATCCTCACCGCCAAGTTCTGGCAGAATGTGGAGGATGACGGCCTGCATTACACAGTGGCCGATACCGGCTGGGCCAAATGTGCCTGGGGCAAGATCTTCGGCCAGTGGATAGCAGGATCGGCCGTCTTCGTCTATGATTATGATCGCTTCGATGCCGGAAGGATGATGGACGAGATGGGCAAGTACGGCGTGACCACCTTCTGCGCCCCGCCCACCATCTTCAGGTTCATGATCAAGAGCGATATGTCTCGCTACGACTTCTCCCGTCTCAAGTATGCCGTCACCGCGGGCGAGCCCCTCAATCCATCGGTATACGAGAGCTTCCTGAAGACCACTGGCTTGCGGCTGATGGAGGGGTACGGCCAGACTGAGACTGTGGTCTGCATCTCCAATTATCCCTGGATGGAGGCCAAACCAGGTTCCATGGGCAAGCCGGCAGCAGGATATGATATCCTCCTGGTGGGCAAGAACAACAAGATCTGCGAGGTGGGCGAGGAGGGGGAGATTGTCATCCGGACGGATAAAGGAAAGCCGGTAGGCCTTTTCACCGACTATCACATGGATCCGGACAAGACCCATAACACCTGGCATGATGACTATTATCATACTGGGGATACCGCCTGGCGGGATGAGGATGGATACTACTGGTTCATAGGCCGGACAGACGATATGATCAAGAGCTCTGGCTACCGGGTAGGGCCCTTTGAGGTGGAGTCAGCCCTCATGTCCCACCCTGCCGTCCTGGAGGTGGCGATCACCGGGGTGCCCGATCCCATCCGCGGCCAGGTGGTCAAGGCCACTGTGGTCTTGACCGAGGGATTCAGCCCCTCAGAGGAATTGAAGAGGGAGCTGCAAGACCATGTGAAAAAGGTTACAGCTCCCTACAAATATCCCCGCATAGTGGAGTTCGTGGATGAGCTTCCCAAGACCATCAGCGGCAAGATAAGAAGGGTGGAGATCAGGGATAAGGACAAGCCATACCCGGTGATCAACACCCTGGAATGCAAGGCCTGCGAGAGATGCATTGAGGCCTGTCCGGTAGGGGTGCTGAAGATGGGCGATGAGCTGAACATTCGCGGCTACAAGTATGTGCTCTATTCAGGGGATGGTTGCATAGGCTGTGCTGCCTGCTACTATACCTGCCCCGAGCCGCTGGCAATTGAGGTGCATGTGCCTCAGAAGGAGAAGTCCGTGGGGGGGAGCTGAAGATGGCATCTGCATTAATGGCAGGGAACAGCGCTGTGATTGTGGGTGCACTCTATGCAGGATGCGACTGCTTCTTCGGCTATCCCATAACTCCGGCCAGCGAGATACTGCATGAGGCCTCAAGGCTCTTTCCCCTGGTGGGCAGGAAGTTCGTCCAGGCGGAGTCCGAGGAGGCAGCGATCAATATGGTCTATGGAGCGGCAGCCGCCGGCCACCGGGTCTTGGCCGCCAGCTCCGGGCCGGGAATGAGCCTGAAGCAGGAGGGGATCACCTACATCGCTGGGGCCCAACTGCCCTGTGTGATCGTGGATATCTGCCGGGCGGGGCCGGGCCTGGGAAACATCGGCCCGGAGCAGTCCGACTACAATCAGGCCTGCAAGGGTGGAGGCCACGGCTGCTATCATAACATAGTCCTCGCCCCGGCCAGTGTGCAGGAGATGTGCGACTTCACCGCCAAGGGCTTTGAGCTGGCCTTCAAGTACAGAAACCCGGTGATCATCCTGGCAGATGGCGTCTTAGGGCACATGGTCGAGCCCTTGGAGTTTCCCCATGAGGCGACGCATCCCACAATCGATACCAGCTGGGCGGTGGCAGGCAATGCAGAGACGAGAGGAAATCTGGTGACATCCATATCCTTGGACTTCATCGACCTGGAGAGGCATAACCTGATGCTGCAGGAGAAGTACCGCCAGGTGGAGGAGAATGAGGTCTTATGGGATGGCTACCGTCTGGAGGATGCCGATGTCGTCCTGGTCTCTTATGGCATCAGCAGCCGTATCGCCCGGTCGGCAGTGGACAGCGCCCGCAGGGAGGGAATCCGGGTCGGGCTCTTCCGGCCTATAACCCTCTATCCCTTCCCCAAGGGGGAGATCGCCCAGCTTGCCGGCAGGGGCTGCAGATTCATATCAGTGGAGATGAGCAACGGCCAGATGAGGGATGATATCCGCCTTGCCAGCGGCTGCCGGCCGGTGGAGCTTGTCTCCCGTTACGGAGGAAATCTGATTGATGCAGAACAGATCATGAATAAGATCAGGGAGGTGGCATAAATGGCGGCAATGGAGAAGCTCTTCGGCGGCCATCCGGGGCTGTATGATATCTTTCCCCGGAAGGGAGGATCTGCTCCCACTGCTACACATTACTGTCCAGGCTGCGGGCATGGCATCCTGCATAAGCTGATCGGCGAGGCCATGGCCGACCTGGGAATTCAGGACCGCTGTGTTGTGATCAGCCCGGTGGGGTGTGCTGTGTTCGCTTATTATTATCTGGATTGCGGGCATGTGCAGGCAGCCCACGGCCGGGCTCCGGCCATAGCCACGGGGATCTCCCGGGCAGAGGATGATGCCATAGTCATCTCCTATCAGGGGGATGGAGATCTGGCCTCCATCGGCCTTAACGAGACCATCCAGGCGGCTAACCGGGGGGAGAAGCTGGCGGTCTTCTTCGTAAATAACACTGTCTATGGCATGACCGGCGGGCAGATGGCGCCCACCACCCTGATCGGAGAGGTCACAGCCACCACCCCTCAGGGCCGTGATCCCCTGGAGCAGGGCTATCCCATCCATATCTGTGAGATCCTGGATACCCTCAGCGCCCCGGTGTACATCGAGAGGGTCAGCCTCTCGGATATCGAGCATATCCGCAAGGCCCGGCGGGCGGTGAGAAAGGCCCTGGAGGTTCAAAGGGATAAGAAAGGGTATGCTTTTGTGGAGCTGCTCAGCCCCTGTCCCACCATCCTGAGGATGGATGCCCGTGGCTGTGCTCGGTTCATCAATGAGCAGATGGAAAAGGAGTTCCCCTTGAAGAGGTTCCGGGACAGGTCAGCCCAGGCCCAGCCCATCAACAGGCAGGAGAGCGACTATTCTCTGCAATCCCTGAATAGGATCTTCGGCTGCGAGGATGATAGCTGCATTCAGTTCGAAGAGGATCCGGAGTTTGTGCCCAAAGGGGTGAAGATCGCCGGGTTCGGCGGGCAGGGGGTGCTCAGCATGGGCCTGGCCCTGGCCCAGGCAGCCTTTGGCTGCGGCCGTTTTGTATCCTGGTATCCCGATTACGGGCCGGAGCAGAGGGGCGGGACCTCCAACTGCTCTGTGATCATCTCCGGAGTGCCCATCGGCTCGCCGATGGTAGACCATCCCGATGTGCTGGTGGCCTTCAACCGGCCATCCCTGGAGAAGTTCGCCCCTTCCGTCAAGAAGGGGGGCGTGATCCTGTACGACTCTTTGGCCGGCCAGTTCCAGGCTCCTGAGGGGGTGAAGGCCATATCGGTGCCTGCAACAGAGATCGCTGTGGGCAGGGGAGCCAGTATGGCTGCCAATACCACCATGTTTGGGGCCTTGATGCAGGCTGGAGATCTGGGGCTGCCCAGAGAGGCTTACGGGAATGCCTTCCGCGTCACATTCGCCAAGAAGCCCAAGCTCATCCCCAAGAACCTGGAGATCTTAGAGGCGGGGGCGGAGGCGGCCCGTGTGCTGGAGATGGCAGCGAGAAAGTAGGGCTGCAGGCTGTATCGAGATAGGATCCGCGAGATCTTCCTGAGAGCGATTGGATCCTGACCCCCTTTTTTTATGGGCAGAATTTTTTTATGGAGCAGAAAGCCTCTCTTGGAGGAGCGATATATATCAGTTAATCTCCAGAGCAGCAGGTCCTTTCCCATAGCCACTGGCATGGCCCCGGGCTGCATTCAAGGATGAGCAGTAA
>Ga0116183_1005549_pt1 | contig 11935 bp, 8 predicted proteins | sample AD_UKC078_MetaG_FD_89753 | JGI IMG/M metagenome (GOLD analysis project Ga0116183, IMG submission 89753) | Active sludge microbial communities of municipal wastewater-treating anaerobic digesters from USA - AD_UKC078_MetaG | ecosystem: Engineered > Bioreactor > Anaerobic > Digestate | place: USA...
ACACGTATTCCCACAAAGCGGCACGTGCCGGACGGGACTCCAGGCGGTTCATCGAGACACCGGCATCGGCCAGCGGCGCCAGCAACTCATGGACCGCGCCCGGACGATTGGTCGCTGACATGATCAGCGAGGTCTTGTCCGAGCCGGAACGGCCTGCGTCGTGACGCCCCAGCACCAGGAAGCGCGTGGTGTTGTTCGGTTCGTCCTCGATGCTCTCGACCAGCCGCGGCAGGCCGTAGCGCTCGGAGGCGGCCTCGCCCGCAATCGCCGCGGTACCAGGCTCCAGCGAAGCCAGACGTGCGGCTTCCGCATTGCTGCCAACGGAAATCCGCGGCACACCGGGGAGCCAGCGGTTCAGCCACTCATGGCACTGGGCCAGCGACTGGGCATGGGAATAGACCTTGCGGATGTGCCCCAGCTCCGCTTCGCGCGTCATCAAGTGCTGATGTATGCGCAGCACCACTTCCCCGCATATCTGCAGGGAAGAGCCAAGGAGCAGGTCGAGGGTGCGGCCCACAGCACCTTCCGTCGAGTTTTCGACCGGCGCCACACCATACTGGGCATGACCGGACTCGACCTCACGGAAGACGTCATCGATGGTGCCCTGCGGCGCGAGCCGCGCGGCATGGCCAAAGTGTTTGACAGCTGCACTCTCCGAAAACGTTCCAAGCGGCCCGAGGAAAGCCACGCCAAGTGGATTTTCGAGGGACAGACAGGCAGACATCACCTCCCGAAAGAAGAAGGTGACGCTCTCGTCGGGTAGCGGCCCGGCGTTCAGATCCTGAATCCGCCGCAACACCTGGGCCTCGCGTTCGGGGCGGTAAACGTGGCCGGCCTCGCCATACTTCGATTTGATCTCGCCCACGTGTTGGGCGCATTTGGCGCGCTCGTTCAACAGCACCAGCATCTGCGCGTCGATGGCGTCGATCTGCTCGCGCACCACGCCAAGCTCCTGCAACATCCCCTCGTTCATGCCTTCTCCTGAAACCGTGCCGATCACGCCTTGCGTGCAGCAAAATCCTGCATCAGCCCGACCAGCGCGTCGACGCCGTCCAGTGACATGGCGTTGTAGATCGATGCGCGCATCCCCCCAACCGACTTGTGCCCCTTGAGCCCCTCCAGACGGCGCTCGGCCGCCTCGGCCAGAAACTCGGCGTCCAGCGCAGGATCCGCCAGCGTAAAGGGGATGTTCATGCGTGAACGGCATGCGACATCCACCGGGTTACGGTAAAAACCGCTGCTGCCGTCAATGGCATCGTAAACCCGCTTCGCTTTCGCGATATTGGTCTGCTCAACTGCCGCCAGCCCCCCCTGGGCTTTCAGGTTCCTGAAGATCAGGCCCGCCAGATAGATGCCGAAAGTGGGCGGCGTATTGAGCATGGAGCCGTTCTCCACCATGGTGGAAAAGTTCATCACGCTGGGCGTAATGGCCGACGCCTTGCCGAGCAGATCCTCGCGGATGATGACAATGACCAGGCCAGCCGGGCCGATGTTCTTTTGCGCACCGGCGTAGATCAGGCCGTAGCGCGAGACGTCCATCGGACGCGACAGAATGTGCGAGCTCATGTCGGCGACGACCGGAACACCCGCCGGCACCTCCGGCAGCTCGAACATTTCGACACCGTGGATGGTCTCGTTGGTGCAAAGGTGCAGATAGGCAGCCTGCGGATCGAGTTTCAACTCATTAGCCGCCGGCAGGCAGGTAAAGGCGCTGGCCTCAGTGGAGCCAGCCAGCCGGACTCCACCCAAGCGCTGGGCTTCCTTGTAGGCCTTCTTCGACCAGGAGCCGGTCACCACATAATCCGCCGAACGCCCGGCCAGCAGGTTCATCGGAATCTGCGCAAACTGCTGGGTGGCCCCGCCCTGCAGGAACAGCACCTTGTAATTGGACGGAATGCCCATCAGGTCACGGAGGTCCGCCTCGGCTTCATTGATGACCGCGGTGAAATCCTTTCCCCGGTGGCTCATCTCCATGATGCCCATGCCCCGCCCGTGCCAGTCCAGCAACTCGTCACGCACCTGCTCCAGCACTGTGGTCGGCAACACTGCCGGCCCGGCCGAGAAATTGAAAATCCGCATCGTCTGAATCCTTCTTCAGTCAGTCCGCTCAGGCTTCCGGCTGGGCACCTTCGTCACCCGGCTCGGCCCCCAACTGCTCTTCTTCGTCGCCTTCCAGAAGCTTTTGCACGCCGGAGAGACTACTGCCCTCATCCACCGAAATCAGTGTCACACCCTGGGTCGCGCGCCCCATTTCGCGGATCTCGGAAACCCGCGTACGCACCAGCACGCCGCCGGTTGTGATCAGCATGATCTGATCCTTCTCGGTGACCAGGGTGGCCGCCACGACCTTGCCGTTTCGGTCGGAGGTCTGAATGGCGATCATGCCCTTGGTGCCACGACCGTGGCGGGTGTATTCACCGATCGGGGTACGCTTGCCGAAACCGTTTTCGGTCGCGGTCAGAACGCTTTGCTCCTCGTCGCTGGCCACCAGCATGGCGATCACCGACTGGCCGTCCTCGAGCATCATGCCGCGCACACCACGAGCCTGACGCCCCATCGGACGCACATCGTTCTCGCTGAAGCGCACGGCCTTGCCTGCGTCGGAGAACATCATCACGTCGTGCTTGCCATCAGTAATGGCCACGCCAACCAGGAAGTCGCCCTCATCAAGCCCCACCGCAATGATGCCGGCCTTGCGCGGATTGGAGAAGTCGGTGAGAGGCGTCTTTTTGACGGTGCCCTGAGCCGTTGCCATGAAGATGAAGTGGCCTTCGTCGAACTCCTTGACCGGCAGAACGGCGGTGATCTTCTCTCCTTCGAGGAGCGGAAAGAGGTTAACGATTGGCCGGCCACGCGAGTTGCGAGTGCCTTCAGGCACTTCATAGACCTTCAGCCAGTACAGGCGACCACGATTGGAGAAGCACAGGATGTGGTCGTGGGTATTCGCAATGAAAAGCTGATCGACGAAGTCGTCTTCCTTCACCGCAGCCGCTTGCTTGCCACGGCCGCCGCGCTTCTGGGCACGATAGTCGGTAAGTGGCTGGCGCTTGAAGTAGCCAGTGTGGGACAAAGTCACGACCATGTCCTGGGGCGCGATCAAGTCTTCAATATTGATGTCGGCGGTGTTCATCACCACCTCGGAGCGCCGCGGATCGCCAAACTGCTGCTTGATCAGCGCAAGCTCGTCGCCAATGATCGCGGTGATCCGCTCCGGACGGGCCAGAATGTCCAGCAGGTCAGCAATCACGTTCATCACTTCGCGGTATTCGGCGACGATCTTGTCCTGTTCAAGGCCTGTCAGACGCTGCAGGCGCAGCTCCAGAATGGCTTGCGCCTGTGCATCGGAAAGGCGGTAGCCCTGCTCGGACAAGCCGAACTCCGGCGCCAGCCCCTCAGGCCGATAGCTATCGGCCACTGCACGGGACAGCATTTCTTCAACCAAGGCCGAGCGCCACTGACGGGCCATCAGGCCGCGCTTGGCTTCGGGGGGGGTCGGTGCCGCCTTGATCAGTGCGATGATCTCGTCAACGTTTGATAGCGCAACAGCCAGGCCTTCGAGGATGTGACCGCGCTCACGCGCCTTGCGCAGCTCGAAAACCGTGCGACGGGTGACGACTTCGCGCCGGTGGGCGAGGAAGCAGTCGAGCATCTGGCGCAGGTTGAGCAGACGTGGCCTGCCATCCACCAGCGCCACCATGTTCATGCCGAATGTATCCTGAAGCTGGGTCTGCTTGAACAGGTTGTTCAGCACCACATCGGGCATTTCGTTGCGCTTGAGCTCGATCACCATGCGCATGCCGGATTTGTCCGACTCGTCGCGGAGGTCGCTGATGCCTTCGATCTTCTTCTCGTTGACCAGCTCGGCGATCTTCTCAATCAGCGTCTTCTTGTTAACCTGGTACGGCAGTTCGTCGACGATGATCGCCTGACGATCGCCCTTGCCGATGTCTTCGAAGTGGGTGCGCGCACGCATCACCACCCGGCCACGGCCGGTACGATACCCCTCCTGGACGCCAGACAAACCGTAGATCAGCGCAGCCGTGGGAAAGTCCGGCGCCGGCACAATCTTGATCAGCTCGTCAATGGACGTATCAGGCTCCTGCAGGAGCCTCAGGCAGGCATCAACAACTTCGGTAAGGTTGTGGGGCGGGATGTTGGTTGCCATACCCACCGCAATACCGCCCGAGCCGTTGATCAGCAGGTTCGGAATACGCGCCGGCAGCACCAGCGGCTCCTTTTCGGAGCCATCGTAGTTCGGCCCGAAATCGACGGTTTCCTTGTCGATATCGGCAAGCAGCTCATGGCCGATCTTCGCCATGCGGATTTCGGTGTATCGCATGGCCGCCGCACTATCGCCGTCGACGGAGCCAAAGTTGCCCTGACCATCCACCAGCATGTAACGCAAGGAGAAATTCTGGGCCATCCGCACGATGGTGTCGTAGACCGACTGGTCACCGTGAGGGTGATACTTACCGATGACGTCACCGACAATACGGGCAGACTTCTTGTAAGCCTTGTTCCAGTCATTGCCCAGCTCGTGCATGGCAAACAGCACGCGCCGGTGCACTGGCTTGAGGCCGTCACGCACGTCCGGAAGGGCCCGCCCGACGATCACGCTCATCGCGTAATCCAGGTAGGCGTGACGCATCTCATCTTCGAGGCTGATGGGGAGAGTTTCTTTGGCGAACGGGATCATGGCACCGCGAGGAGTCGACTATTCGTCGAAAAGACGAAAAGTAGCGAGTTTAGCACGTCAGGGATGCCCTATTCCCGCTCCCTGAGAGCCGAGAAAGAGACGGCTCCCGGCCTGGATTGTGACCCGCCCTCCTCATATGCTCTAATCCGCCGGCACTAACCAACACGAGACAGGCGCCTCGAGCGCCTCACCCATTTTGAGGAGAAAACCATGCCCCTAGCGAACTTCCGTCTGGCAACCGCCACCCTTCTGATGCTTGCCGGCATATCCCCCCTTGCCCACTCCAAGGACATCGTAGTCGATCCGAAGGCGGACGTACCGTACGCAATCGACCAGCGCAATGTTGTCGTCAAAAGTGGCGCCGACCTTTGCTGGCGCACCGGATCGTGGACCCCGGGCGCCGCTGGAGAAGCCAAGGCCGGCGAACTGCCGGTGGGCTGTGAATGCGACAAGGACGTAGTCGGCGCCGACAAGTGCGCACCCGCCCCGACCCACGCCACGCCCCCGGTAGCCGCGGCAGCAGCTACGGCGGTTGCCGCGCCGGCGGCGCCCAGAAAGTGCGACTTCAGCGTGACCCTTTCCGCCGATGACGCCTTTGCCTTCAACAAGTCCGTCCTCACCAAATCAGCCAAGGGCACACTGGACACAGCAGTACTGTCCAGGCTCGGCACCTGCGCGGCAGTAGACACCGTGATCATCAACGGCCACACCGACCGACTTGGCTCCCAGTCATATAACCAGAAACTCTCCGAAAGGCGCGCCAACGCCGTCCAGACCTACCTGACCAGCAAGGGCATGAAGGCCGAGAACATGGAAACAATGGGATCCGGCAAGACCCAGCCGATCAAGGGCTGCGACGACAAGCTCGGCCGCAAGAAGCTGATTGAATGCCTCACCCCGAATCGCCGCGTCACAGTGGACGTCAAGGGCCCGGCAAAGTAAACAGCTCACCTCGAACCATCCCGAAGAACCCCGCCCAATGCGGGGTTTTTACTGACACTGACGAGACCCGCCATGACAATATCGGTCGACCTGCTGATAGAAGCGCGCTGGATCATCCCCGTCGAGCCAGACGACACGACGCTCGAACATCACGCCATCGCCATCAGCAGCGGACGCATTGTCGCGATTCTCCCTATTGCCGAGGCCCGAACCCTTTACGTGGCGACAGAAACAGTCCGATTGGCCGAGCACATCGTCACCCCCGGCCTCGTCAATCTGCACTGCCACGCAGCCATGACCATCATGCGCGGACTCGCCGACGACCTGCCGTTGATGCGCTGGCTGCAAGAAGCAATCTGGCCTGCCGAAAGCCTTCATGCGTCCATGCTTTCGTGCGTGATGGCAGCCTGCTTGCAGCGGCAGAAATGTTGCGTGGCGGCATCACCACCTGCAACGACATGTATTTTTTTCCGGACGCAACTGCCGAAGCCTTCGACCGGCTTGGCCTGCGGGCAGTGCTTGGCATCACGGTCATTGAATTCCCGTCCCAGTATGCATCCGATGCCGACGACTACCTGCGCAAGGGCCTGGCAGCCCAGGACTCGTGGCGCGACCATCCGCTAATTCGTTTCTCCCTCGCCCCCCACGCGCCATACACGGTATCAAACAAGACATTCGAACGGATTGGCACCCTCGCCGACGAGCTGGAACTCCCGATCCACATTCATATCCACGAAACCGCCGGCGAGATAGCAGACAGCCTTCGCGATTTTGGGTTGCGCCCCATCGCCAGACTCGACGAACTTGGCCTGCTCGGCCCCAATCTCATAGGCGTGCACGCCGCCCACCTCACCCCCGAGGACATCGAACGGCTCACGCTTCACCAGTGCGCCATCGCCCACTGCCCGACCTCGAACATGAAGCTTGCCAGCGGCGCGGCACCAACTGCAGCGCTCCTTGAGCGAGGACTGGCTGTCGGCCTGGGCAGCGACAGCGCCGCCAGCAACAACCGCCTCGACCTTTTCCGCGAAATGCACCAAGCCAGTCTCCTGGCCAAGCTACTCACAGGCGACGCCTCCGCCCTGCCTGCAGGGCAAGCCCTGCGCATGGCCACCCTCAACGGCGCCCGCGCCCTCGGGCTCGACACCGAAATCGGCTCCCTGCTCCCCGGCAAGGCAGCCGACCTGTGCGCAATCCGGATAGACGACCCGGATTGCCTGCCGTGCTTTCAACCCACCTCACACGTAGTTTATGTCCTGGATCGACGGGCCGTTTCAGACGTATGGGTTGGCGGACAACAACGCGTCAAGGACGGCAGACTGTTGCAAATATCCAACACCGAGCTATTGAGCACAGCCCGCGTATGGCAAAATAAGCTCCGCCAATGAATTGGATATGCTGCCTGAGTTCATAGTGTACTCCGGCGACAAGGATAAATTTTCCGGTTCTACCCCTTTGCCTTGCGACGAGGAAAACGATGATCAAACAAGCCAAAAAACAACTGCTGATGGCTGCCGCGCTGGCCGCTCTCGGCCTGTCTGCCTCCGCCAGCTTCGCCAAAGATGTCGTCGTTGATACGAAAGGCGAAGTGCCTTACGTGATCGACTCGCGTGCAGTCGTTGCCCGTAGTGGCGCCGACCTGTGCTGGCGCACCGGTTACTGGACCCCGGCTGCGGCCTCGACCACAATGGCTGGCGAGTTCCCCGTGGGCTGCGAGTGCGACAAGGATGTCGTGCCCGCTGACAAGTGCGTGAAGGCGGTTGCCGCTCCGGCCGCTGGCGCCAAGAGTGCTGGCGCACTCGCCGCTCCCGCTCCGGTGGCAGAAAAGGTCAAGCTGGCCGCTGACACTCTGTTCGAGTTCGACAAGGCTGTTCTGCTGCCCGCCGGCAAGACCAAGCTTGACGATCTGGCTGACAAGGCCAAGAGCGTGAAGCTCGAAGTAATTCTGGCCGTTGGCCACACCGACCGCATCGGCGGTGATGCCTACAACCAGAAGCTGTCTGAAAAGCGCGCAGCTGCCGTCAAGAATTATCTGGTCGGCAAGGGCGTTGAAGCCAACCGTGTTTACACTGAAGGCAAGGGCGAGAAGCAGCCCGTGACCGGCACCAGCTGCAAGAACATGGGCAAGGAAAGCGGCAAGAACAAGAAGCTTGTTGAATGCCTGCAACCGGATCGTCGCGTGGAAATCGAAGTCATCGGCACCAAGTAATCGCCGATAGCTGACGCCACGTCAGTCCTCAAAAAGCCCTGCCCTGCAGGGCTTTTTGTTTTTCCGCCTTGGGCGTGTGTCTCGCAATACAATCGCACACTGGCTTACAGACTATTAATTGACGCCTCCTCTCCATGAACGCCGATCCCGCCGAACTGCAGAAATTCAGTGATCTTGCCCACCGTTGGTGGGACCCCGAGTCCGAATTCAAACCCCTCCATCAGATCAACCCGCTACGCCTTGAATGGATCGACAGCACAGTTCAGCTCACTGGCAAGAAAGTTGTCGATATCGGCTGTGGCGGCGGCATCCTTGCTGAATCCATGGCCGCTCGTGGAGCGCAGGTGACCGGCGTGGACCTCTCCGAGAAAGCCCTCGGTGTGGCCCGGTTACATCTTTACGAAAGTGGACAGACAGTAGACTACCGGCTCATTTCTGCCGAAGACATTTCCAGGGAAGCCCCGGGCAGCTTCGATGTGGTGACGTGCATGGAGATGCTTGAGCACGTCCCCGATCCAGCCAGCACCATCCGGGCCTGCGCAGCGCTCGTCAAACCCGGAGGCTACGTGTTCTTCTCTACACTCAACCGTAATATCAAGTCCTATTTGATGGCGGTGGTTGGCGCCGAGTACATTCTTAACCTGCTCCCCAAGGGCACCCACGAATACGCCAAGTTCATCAAGCCTTCCGAACTTTCCCGCTACGCCCGCGAAGCCGGGCTGGACGTCGAGGAGCTCATCGGCATGAATTACAATCCGCTTAACAAGGTCTATTCTCTCGGTCGCGACACGGACGTGAATTATCTGATGCGAACGTCCCGGCATGCCTGAAGCGGTTTTCTTCGACCTGGACGGGACTCTCGCCGACACAGCGCCCGATCTGGCGGGTACGCTTAACCGCCTGAAGGCCGAGTGCGGCCTTGAGCCGAGCCCTTTTGAAAAACTCCGCCCACAGGTTTCCAATGGGGTACGTGGCTTGCTCAGCGTGGGCTTCGGACTCGCACCAGAGGCCCCGGGATACGCCGAATTAGCGCAACGCTTTTTAGCGCTTTATGCCGAGTCCCTGTGCGTCGAAACCAGCCTCTTCCCCGGTATGGCAGCACTGCTGGACCAACTGGACCAGCGGAACATCGCGTGGGGCGTTGTGACCAACAAGGCTGAACGCCTCGCCCGGCCGCTTGTAGACGCACTCGGCCTGACCGAGCGCAGCCTTTGCATCGTCGGGGGCGACACCACGGCCAGGGCCAAACCCTTCCCCGACCCTTTGCTCCTTGCCTGCAGCCTGGCGGGAATCCCCCCATCCAGCTGCCTGTACGTAGGCGATGACATCCGCGACATTGTTGCCGGCAAGGCTGCAGGCATGCGGACAGTAGCCGCGGGCTACGGCTATTTGGGCAGCCACCCAATCAGCACCTGGAATGCGGACACGATCATCGATCACCCGCTCCAGATCCTTCGGCTCCTCGAAAACCTCTGAGAGCATGCTATCATTGGGAACTTATTGCTAACCGCTAGCTCTAAGTTAAGCAGCAAAAAAGGGGCCGACCTGGCTTCGACGTGGGTTGCAAAGCAGATCAGGGCATACCGAGGACCAGTTACCTCGTAAATCCACTGGAAATCTACAAACGCCAACGACGAGCGTTTCGCTCTGGCCGCTTAAGGCCTAAGCCGCTGCACTGACAGGTCTCCTGGGTCAGATGGGGTCAAACCCAATGCAGTGTCATTCACAGGGACTAGCAATGGATCGGGTTACTTGGTCCGGCGCGAAACTCAAGGTAACTCGCCCGTGGTCGGCCTGCCGACTGGCTAAACCCCGGGTTAAACCCAAGTAGGTCGGCTAAGTATGTAGAACTGACTGTAGAGGACTTGCGGACGGGGGTTCGATTCCCCCCGGCTCCACCAATTCGACGCCAAGACATTGATTGTCTTGGCGTTTTTCTTTTCGGCTTGGCCTTTTCCACTCAGGTGTGCCATCTGCGGAAAAGCCATGTCCATCCGCCTAGCCTCCCACCTCTACCGCAACCGCCACGGGACGTTTTATTTCCGTCTAGTCATCCCCGCCGAGCTTCAGCAAGCGGCACAGCGTACAGAGCTTCGATTCAGCCTCGCCACAGAACAGCGCCATGAGGCGATAATTCGGAGCCTACCCTTCATCGAAGACCTTCCCCGCCTGCTGGCGGGCCTCCGACGCATGGCCGAAGACTGTTGTTGCCGGCCGAAAACTGACCATCTGGTCAAAATTCAACCGGTACGGACAAGGGCCTTTACCTTGAAGTTGCCCCTGGTGGGGCAAGTGCTGGCGCCTGAAGTACCGCTTCGAGGGAAAAAAACGCATCAGCGTGGGCGTTTATCCGGACGTCGGCCTCAAGCTGGCCCTCGAGCGCCGCGAACCGTCGATTTTGATTATTTCCTTTCGGATGCGATCTGAAGTGCTGTCTGAAAATCAGAGATTGCCAGTAGCTGTCAGGTCACGAAACCGTCGGCTAAGAAACTCCGCGATGTAATTTTGGGCTGTGCTGTCATCAGTCAAACGCAGGTACTCGGTATCTGCCGTATTGGTGACCGGCGAGGAGCACTCTTCCCGCAGAAGGGATGAGGCAACAACACGACCGGATCCAGCTGCACCGTGTATACACCATGCAATAACGGCAAGCGCTTCTTGATTCAGCGGGGAGTCGTACTGTCGCACCTCAACCAGAAGAAAGCCGTTAGTACCTTCTTGCCAGGCCTTGGCATCGAGCTCCCACTGCATGCCGCTTGCACCTTCGCCCCTCTGCACCTCACCACCTGTTGCCAGATTGATCGCCTCCCGCATTCCGGCGATGACGCTCCTTGCTGCATCCTCGTAAGCCGCCCATTTCTTATGCATTCAGTTCCTGTCCTTTGAGTTTGATCCCTGCGACTACCCGCAGACGTAGCACGGGTGCTCACTTAAAAGCACCGGCAGCGCCTCCACTATCTCACGCAGCAGCGAGCCTTGGGCCTGAAAACGAGCAGTCATGCCAGCCAAAGCATGAAGGAAACGGGAAAAGGCATCCTTGGCAAATTCAGGCCTGACCGACAGAATGATGTGCGGCAAACTACAGGCAGGAAAAAGAAGATGACCTCGCAGCAAGTTCTTCAGATTCGTATGCAGATCATGTCCTTTACGGTCGAAAGCAACTGATGCTCTGGCAAGCGATCGGAGCGGTCCGTGACCTCGGCCGCCTGCATGAAATTGCCGGTATTCTGATCCGGTATGGCTTTGCCGATCTTGTGCGCAGGATCGGCATGGCACAAACGCTTGAGCGGGCCGGCAAGGCGCTGCATTGGCGGGAGCCCGAAGAGCTGGCGCGACTGGAACCACCAGCCCGGGTGCGCCGCGCAATGGAAGAACTCGGCCCGAGTTTCGTCAAGCTTGGGCAGATCCTGGCTACACGTGTAGACCTCTTTCCGCCCGAATGGATAGCCGAGTTCAGCAAGCTACAGGACGATGCGCCCGCACTTCCGTTCTCCGAGATTCAGGCGCAATTGACCGAGGACCTAGGTGAGGCGCCTGCGAACATCTTCACGGAACTGGATATGCGCCCCCTGGCAGCAGCCTCACTCGCGCAGGTGCACAGGGCAAGACTGGCCGACGGCAGTGCCGTCATACTCAAGATACGGCGGCCCGGAATTCGGCCCATCGTCGAAGCAGACCTACGCCTGCTTGCCCGCCTCGCCGAAATAATCGAAGCAGAAACGCCCGACCTGCGCCGCTATCGGCCGCAGGAAGTCGTCCGGCAATTCACTCTGTCCTTGCGACGCGAACTGGACTTTGCCGCCGAATGCCGCAATGCCGAACGCATCGCGAACCAGTTCATCGATCACCCGGAAATCTTAATTCCCCGCATTCATTGGCAGTGGTGCGGAGAGCGGCTCAACGTGCAGGATTTTGTCGACGGTATCTCTGGCCGCGATCTGACTACCGTCGATGCCACGGGCCTTGATCGCAAAGTTCTCGCTCGCAAGGGGGCAGAGGCAGTACTGAAGATGATGCTGGAAGACGGTTTTTTCCATGCGGATCCTCATCCCGGCAACGTCTTCTATATGCCCGGCAATCGTATCGCC
>Ga0116183_1005553_pt1 | contig 11926 bp, 10 predicted proteins | sample AD_UKC078_MetaG_FD_89753 | JGI IMG/M metagenome (GOLD analysis project Ga0116183, IMG submission 89753) | Active sludge microbial communities of municipal wastewater-treating anaerobic digesters from USA - AD_UKC078_MetaG | ecosystem: Engineered > Bioreactor > Anaerobic > Digestate | place: USA...
CCAGCGTATCGAACGCCCTCCGGCGGCGGAAGCCTCAAGGTAGTCTCTGGTAAACAGATAGGCAATGCGGTCGGCAATGCTGGGAACCGCCACCAAAACGCCGCCCATAGCGGCGAGCATGGCGGCTATGAGCCTTCCGTCCACCAGGACGGCGAAGAGGGTCATCGCGACTATCAGCCCCACCCAGGAGCCCCGCGAAAACGTAAAGAGGTCGCAGAGGCACATCATGCCCAGCACCCCGAAAAGCAAAAACTTGCGCAAAGGCTTTTTCTCGTAATAAACGAGTGCGGCTACGATGGGTATTGCGAATATTATGAGAGAGCCGAAGATGTTGGGACTTCCGGTTATGGAAAAGACCCTGGTCCTTACGGCCATCTCCGTGCTGCTGGTCCAGCCCGCGGGTATGGGAACGCCTATCGCGAACTGATAGCAGCCGTGAACGCAGAGCAGCGCCACCACGGCGGCAAAGGCCTTTATGAGGAAACGCGCGTCCTCCACCGTTTCGAGCAGGCGCAGCATTATGGAAAACCATATCATGTACTCCACCTGCGCCCTGTAACCGGCAACCGCCACATCGAGTCTTACTGCGGTGAGGAACATCAGCAGCAGGTCTACCGACATTAGCAGGAGAATGGCGACCTCTACGCTGCTCGCCCTCGAAAAGCTCTTGCTCTGCCCGAGCGCGCAGCGCCACAGGACAAGGAACAGCGCGGCGATTATGAAGAGTTCCTCCCAGGCGGAGGCTAAAAACCCGAGGCCGAGCCTGTCTCTTATTATATATTCCAAAGGCAGATAGGCTGCAAAGGCCAGCAGAATCCAGCGTTTCAGGCTCAATTTTCCGGCCGCGCCGAGCACGATGCTGCCCTTGCTCAGCTTCTCGTACAAGCTACGCGGAAAAACCATGAGCTTGTAGAAGAGGGATTGCCGCAGCAGTCCTCCCGTCTTGAGAAGCAGAGCTTCCGCCCGAAGAAGAAATATCGCCCACAGCGAATACTCGGCCATGTCCTCGCGGCGGCCGAAATCATCCGAAAGGCGCTTAAACTTCGATTGCTCAAAGGCCCCGCGCAGAACTTCGCCCGCCCTGAAAATCAGGCTGTGCTCCCACGCGGCGGCAAGAAAGCTCCAAAGTCCTTTTATTCCACTTATAACGATACTGCCCTTTATGATTTCCATCGATTATTTGCCTTCATCCGCGCCGGCCGGCTTGGTTCCCGTGTATTCGCCTATTTCAACGTAGCGTATGACTCCGGACGACTCAAAAGTCTGAGTCTTGACTATAAAGGTCTTACCGGCGCGCATATCCTGGCTCCCTATGGTGGGAGAGGCCGTATCCGGAGAAACCTGGGTTTTTATCAGCACCAGAATGTTCTTTTTTATGGCATCGACGTTGTAGCATATTTTCCCGTCGGCGGCGTTGCCGCTTATTATGCAGTCCTCTACCCAAACGTCCTCAATGGTCGCATTCATATAAGAGTTCCCGGAAACAAGACGCTCTCCTATGAGATTTTGCCTGAGCACTTCCTCTACCCTGTCCGGCATGCAGCCATAAATTTCCACTTCCATCCAGCAGTCGCTCTTCTGAGTAACGGCTTCCGCGGCCCTGGTCCCGAAGAGCTTGACCCCGACGGCCGCGACTACGGCAAGCACCATCACAAGCACCATCAGGTCTATTATGTTTATTATCCCGAACAGCTTTCCCTTTTCGTTTATGATTTTCATTCGAAAACCTCCTATTCCCAGCCAAGTATATTCTTCATGCTCTTTACCCTCTCGTCCCAGGAGCAGGCTTTTGCCCGCCGCATCCTTGCGGCGACAAGGCCCGCGTCGTTTTCCGAAAGTGCAAGGCGGCACTTGTCAATAAAATCGCTCCTGTCCTCAGCTATATATACACAGTCCGCGAAATCCCTCACCTGATACGGCACGGGCGTACTCACGACCGGCTTGCCCGTGGCGAGGTACTCGTAGAACTTGAGCGGACTCACATCCTTCGACAAGTCGTTGTCCCTGAATATGTTGAGGCATACGTCGAAATTCTTCATGTATTCCGGCAGTTTATTCTGCGGAAGCAGGCCCGCAAGCTCCACGTTGGGATAAGCTCCCGCCCACGACATGTCAACCCCCGGCAGGCTTCTGCCTATGAGCTGTATGCGAGCCTCCGGAAACTCCGTCGCGAGAACTCTTATAAGCTCGTAGTCTATGCAGTCCTGAAGCATGCCCACAAAGCCGAAGACCGTCGTGTCGCTGTCTTTTTCAAGCTCCGCGGCCTTCGAAAAAAGCTCGTAGGCCGCCCCGTTGGGTATGAGATGAGTGTTGGGGTTGAAGCGCGACAGCCTGTCGTAAAGGCCCTGAGCCGTCGCGAACACGCATCCGCAGCTCCTTGCCAGGTCCTCTTCCATGCCGTCCACCACCGCGGGATCTATCATTCCCGGGTAGGCCGAATGCCTGTCCACGCAGTCGTAGACCGTGCGCTTCCACAGCTGAGAGGCCTCCATGCCGAGCTCCCCGGCGAGCGGAGCCACCACGTCCGCGCTCATGGGATGATAGACCCAGAGCCAAAAGTCCTTGTCCCAGCCCTGCTCCTTAAGAATACGGGCGAGATAGCCTGCGAAGCGCCTCTGATTTATCGCGTTTATGCTTCTGCACCTGTTGTAGAACGGCAGAACGGGCGGCGAAGCGTACAGCGTTATGTTGCTGTGGCCTCCGGCCTTGCGTCCGCCCTCCTTAAACGCCGCTATGCGTTTCCCGGCTCTTTTGTCCTTAAGCGGCGCTATGTAAGTCACCGGCGGATCCACATATATTATCTCCGCGTCCGTCATGCGGTTCATTACGTTCTGCTTCCGCGTCGGATACGGGTAGTAGTTCGAGGTGGAAAGACAGAGTATCTTTCTCATGCGCGCCTCCTTTGCGATTCCCTCGCTTCGGCCAGCAGCCTCGCCGCGGCCTCTCCGTTTTTAAGCTCCATCTTCTTTAGAAGTTCGCGCTTGGCAAGCGCGTCGCTCTCCCCTGCCGCAAGGCGGGCGTCTATTAGAGCTATGAGCGCCCCGGCGCTTAAATCCTCGACCCCTATGCAGCTGTCGGAACCTATGTCCTTTATAAAGCTGTCCACCTTTACATCGTATGATATGCCCACCACGGGCGCCCCCGCGGCGGTTCCGAATATCAGGGAATGCAGCCTCATTCCGCAGACCAGCTTCATTCTGCCCAGTATTCCTATTAAGACCTCCGGGCTGTGCCTGTGTCCGAACACATAGTGCGGGCAGTCGAGCAGGCGCGCGACATTCTCTCCTACGGCGACGTCGCCCGGCTGCTCTATGGGAACGAAGACCGGTATAAGACCGTGCTTTTCGTAGGCGTATTCCGCGGCCTCGGCAACGGCTCCCAAGTTTACGAAGCTCTTCCAGCTGCGCAGGCAGAAGGCTATCATGTCGAGCCCCGCCGGTATTCCTTCTGCTGTGAAGGCTCTTTCGGTTTCGCTTTCGTTCGCCTGCGGCAGGTTCAGAACCGGGTCGGCCGCCCTTATTATTTCGGGTCGGCTCACGCCCATTTCGGTGAGCAGCTCCTGCGATACGCTGTCGCGCAGGCTTATTATGTCCGCGGTGTCATTCAGCACACGGCCCGTTATGCGCCTGTTGGTTTTCAGCCTTACGGGGCCTATGCCGCAACCGTACATGACTATGCGGCAGCCGCAGTATTTCGCGGCCAAAAGTGTGAAGAGATAAAAATAGAGGGAACGGTTCGAGGTCACGTCCTGTATGAGGCTTCCGCCGCCGTTTAAGAACAGCGCCGCCCTGCGCAGGGCCCCTAATAGTTTGAAGACGTTAAAGATGTAAAAACTCTTTACCCCCTCGCGTTTCGAAGTTTCTTTGGGGTTGCGCGACATCACCCATATGGGCATGTCCTCGTCTATTTCGCGCAGGCTGTGCAGTATGGCCCTGAGTATGGCCTCGTCGCCCGCGTTGCCCTTTCCGTAGGCTCCGCAGAGAACGGCTCCCGCCCTGCCCGCGGAATCGGCTTTGCGGCGAAGCAAGGTAGCATATATGCGCTCCTGCTCTCTTCGCATGCCCTCGAGCGAAAACTGCGCCGCCGCCTTTTCAAAAAGCGCCTCGCCAAGCTTCCTTCTCAGCCCCGCGTCCGAAGCAAGGCGCAGAATATAGGAGCTGAAGGTATCGACATCGCCCGGCTCGAAAAGATATCCGCTTACTCCGTGCTCTATGAGAGAAGGAATGCCTCCGACCCTCGTGGCTATGGCCGGGCAGAGCTCGTAGGCTCCCTCAAGCAGAGAGTAGGGAAAACCCTCCGAAAGAGAGGACAGCACATTTATATCGACGCGGCTGAAATAGGCCTTGATATCCTCTATCCAGCCCTCGAAAACCGTATATTCATCGACGCCCAATTCCTTAACAAGCGCCTTGAGCGAAGCCTCGCTTTCCCCCGTTCCGGCTATGGACAGGCGAAGGCGTTTGTCCTGCTGCCTGGCTTTGGCAAAGGCCCTTATGAGTGTTTCTATGTCCTTGATGGGCGTCAGCCTTGCGGCTATGCCTATCACTATGGGGTCGTCATCGGCTTTGTCCGGCTTAGGTTCGCGGCGGGCCCCGGAAAAATCCATGCCGTTGAAAAGCACGAATATGCTCTGGGGGTCGAAGCCGCAATCTATGAGCGTATCGCGAAGTCTTGGAGCCACCGCCGCGTAACAGTCCATGCGCGACAGGGCCCACATGTTGATGTTTCCGTAGGTGATTGCCCTAAGAGGCCTGCCCATGTAGTCGAGGCGCGGGTCCGAATGAACCGTGCTCATTACGGGAATGTTCCGCCCGCGCCGGACTATTATGCCCATCATGTTGGCCTTTGAACCGTGGCAGTGTATTATCTGCGGCTTAAAGTCCTCCACCTGGGCAAGAGCCAGTTTTATAGCGTAAAACGGCCCTTTTGAATGATCGACGACCACCGTATCTATGCCCATTTCCACGGCTTCGTCGGCCATGAGTCCGCGGCGAAAGCATACGAGCCTCAGCTCGTTGGTCCCGGACAGCTCCGCGGCCATGGAAAGTATATGGGTTTTTCCCCCGCCTATGTCTCCTCCGGCGGCAAATACCATTATTCTCATATCAGTCCATCGCGTATATCATGCGCGCAAGCTCCCCTCTTACTACGGGTTCGGTCGGGCGCAGGGGACCCTCGCAGGAGGCAAGCACCCCGTTGCTTACGGCTTTTTCAACAAAGGAAAGCGCCCAGGGCGCAACGAGCGCGGCATCTTCCTCGCTCAGAGGCAAGGAAGCGTAGCCGTCGCCGAGCAGCTTGGACAAGACCGTCATCACCTCCTGGCGGCTTATGCTGCCCAGAGGGTCGAAGCGCAGACTTCCGTCCGGGGCGGCTCTTCCCGCCATGTGACCCGTTGCGTACACCGCCCGCACAAAGGGAACGGCCCATTCGGAAATCTCCGCGATATCGGTAAATGGAAGTTCGATCTCCTGATAATTCGCCGTATCAATCAGCAGCCAGTTGCACAGCACGGCGGCAAACTCCTGACGCGACAGATTCGCGGCGGGGTCGAACAGCCTTACGCCGTCCACCATCTTACCCGCCATTATGCCGTTTCTGTATAGGTATTCGGCGTACGGGGTGTCGCTGTTTTCCGCGTCCATATCGCTGAACACATATTCCTTCACATAGTCTTCGGCGCTGCTTACCGTCGGAACCTCAAAGCCCATGCGGGAGCGGTTGCCGCGCGTATCCGCGGCGTAAAGCACCAGATGATGCAGCTCGCCGTCTCCCGGGGGAAGAAGGGCCGAAAGGGCTCCGCTCTCCGCGGAATACGAGAACTCTATGTTTTCTCCGTCGTATTTAAGCTCAATTCCGGACTTGCCGAAGTTCTTATCCAAAAGGTCGATAACGGTGGCGATAAAAAATCCGTCGGCAACGCTGCCGCTTATTTCGGGCGCATCGTAATCCTTGTATACGGTAAGCGGTATGCTTTTGCCGAATTCTCCCGCTAAAACCGTGAGCATGCCGTCCATCCAATCGATGTCCGCCGCCGTAAACACGCCGTTTTCGATGCTTCCGAGGCCCTCGCTGACCGCCCGTGTAAAGCAGGCCTCGTCCGAAATGAGCGGGGAACCTTTATATATAGCTGAAACCTTTATCTCGAGACTTTCTCCGGCGTAAACCATGAGGCGCTCGGGAAGCGGACTTCCGTCCGCAAGGGTGAGAATCAGTTCATCCGGCCTCGATATGACCTCTATCTCCATGCTGCCGGAGGCTCCGTCAAGATAGGCGCCGATGGTGGCCTTTCCGCCCTTTCCGGACGAGGTGAACACGCCGTCCGGGCTTATGCTGCCGAACTTGTCCACATTCATTGAATAGACGGGAACCCGGCCCGTCACGTCCACGGGATAATAGGCGCTGTCGCTGCCTAAAAGCCGCAGCGGGAGGCCGGCTCCCGCAAGCAGGCGAGCGCTATACGGGTAGAGGTGCAGATGAGCAAGTATTCCCGTCTGCTCTCCCCTGTTTACAAAACAAAGGTAGTTCGCGCATCTGCGCAGAGAAGTCCCCGAACTTATATTTACCTGAGAAAATCCATCGGTTCCGGGATAGATGGCGTGCATCTGAGTGGAATCACCGCCGTCTAAGTTTATAGCCTGAACGCAGCCCAGGGCCAGCATGCGCCGGGCCAGTTCGTCGTAGCTCAAACCCTTGGAATGAGAGCTTTTTCTTCCGTCGGCCGTATATATCACAAAGGAGCCGTCAGCCCTTATTCCGGCGGCCGTGCGCGGAGCCCTCGCCGGACCCTCATTCAGTTCCGAAATAACTCCGTCCCGCACAAGGCGTTTTTCACCTCCGATGGCGTTTACCACCCCCAGCCATTCCTCGCTTATGTCAAATCTTATGCTGACGATGTCGCCTGTCTCCATGCGGGCAAGCCCGGATAAAATAGACGTATATATCGTGTTTTCGCTTACCGAGAGCACGATATAGCCCTCGGGCAGAGCATAGGGCGCATCGGAATGCTCCACGGCCTCCACCCTGCCCCGCACTGTGCCGCCGGGCACGGGTTCGCCTTCGTCTATTCTTATCAGGACATTGCGCGAAGCGGAGGCTCCGTTGCTGTCTCCGAAACGCTTGCTGTAAACCACCAAACCGTTGTCGGCTGTGAGGTTTTTGTTGAAGCAGAGATTGGAATAGTATATTCCCGCGCTTTCATCCGCTATGCTGACATTTAAGCCGGGCCTTCCTATTATGACGCTTCCGTCCTCCATAAAGCCTATGCTCTCGCAGCTTAAGCGCTCGCTCGAGTAAATCTCGCCGTTTTTAATTATCAGGCCCATCGCAACGCCGGTGGACATGGTGAAAAAGTCGCCGTTGCTTCCGGCAACCACACGGTTTCCGGCCTCGGCCTCCATGTTGCTTACCCAGACGAAGCCTGCGGCTCCCGTAACGTAGTTGCCGAAGCAGACCGAAGGAAGCACGGTCTCCCCGGGCGTATATACCATGTAATTTTCCGCCAACGGCCCCTCGGCCGCCGCATTGTAATATGAGCCGCTGAAGAGTTCGAGCTGGTCGTTGAGCCTTATGCGGCTTGTCTCGAGCTCGCTCAAGGCATCGTCGGCAAAGACAAGTGACGGCGAAAGAAAAAGAAGAGCCGAAAGTATTATGCTAAGTGTTTTTTTCATTTAGATTCCTCTGCGCAATCACTCTACGGTGTAGCTGCCCTTCACCATGACCCAGCAGTCGCTTTCGCAGTTTATTCCCCTGCCGTCCGCCCTGGGAACGAGCAGCAGGTGGTTTTTGACTATGGGGGTTCCGCTCTTAAGATCGCTTCCGGCCGTGAGATCGGATATCCCGTCCGCACCGTTGTCTATGGCGTAGGCCGTGCCGCTTCGGAGGACTATTTCGCTGCCCTCGCCGCCGAGTACCCGGCTTCCGGCCATCACCTGAATTACGCTCCAGCCGCTCGCCGTCTGCTCTCCTCCGGAGGCGTTTTCCAGGGCGCTTATGCGGCCCTCAAAAAGGGCCTTGACGGAGTCGACGAGGCTGTCCACATAGCTTTTGCTTACAAGAGGGTCTCCCTCGCTTCCCGGAGCCGCTCCGGTGGCGTAGACCACCGCCACCGCCGACAACAAAACGATTAGCGCTATCGCAATAATTTCTATGCTGGTTTTTTTCTTCATTTTTTTCTCCCCTGATCTCTCTAAAAAGCAGATGACAATACATAGTATATTTTATAACATTCCGGCGCAGTATTCAACAAGAAGGACTCCTTTCGCCCGCAAAGCAAAAGGAGCCCTTTCGGAGCTCCTTTGTCGTATTCGTTTTGCGCAAGGCCTACCTGCTGTAGTCGTAGAATCCCTTGCCGCTCTTTCTTCCGAGCAGGCCGCCGCGAACCATCTTCTTGAGCAGGAGAGCCGGACGATATTTGGAATCGCCGGTTTCCTCGTAGAGGGTGTTCATTATGGCGAGGCAGACATCCAGACCGATGAAATCTCCGAGAGCCAGAGGGCCCATGGGGTGATTCGCGCCGAGCTGCATGGCCTTGTCTATGTCCTCGGCGGAGGCTACGCCGGTTTCCACAAGTCCGATAGCCTCGTTAATTTCGGGTATAAGTATCCTGTTGACCACAAAGCCCGGGGCTTCGGCGACCTCGATGGGTTCCTTGCCTATCTCCTTGGAGAGATTGAAGATGAAGTCGAATACTTCCTGAGGGGTGTTGGCGCCCCTGATGACCTCGACGAGCTTCATACTGGGAACGGGGTTGAAGAAATGCATCCCTATGAGATGATGCTTGAGTCCGTTCGCCATCTCGGTGATGGAGAGGGAGGATGTATTGGAAGCGAATATCGTCTCGGGCTTGCACATGGCGTCGAGTTCCGCAAGAAGCTCTTTCTTGGAAGCCATGTCTTCCTTGACGCATTCTATGACAAGGTCGGCGTCCGCCGCGGCGGACTTCTCTTCCACGAAGATTCTTCCGAGTATGTCAGCCTTTTCTTCTTCGGTCATCTTGCCTCTGGCTATCCTCTTGTCCAGGGAAGCCGCAAGCTTATCCTTGTGCCTCTGCGCCGACGCTACGCTGCTGGCGTACATATAGGCGGAGTGCCCGCACTGTGCAAATACCTGGGCTATACCGGAGCCCATTGTGCCTGCGCCGAAAATTGCTACTTTCATCTGAGTTTACCTCCATAAATATTAATTATAACTGTTAACGGTTTTCAAACGGATCGGGCTTGCGCTTTTCGAGGAAAGCGGCCATTGCGTTTCTCTGATCCGCAGTTTCAAAGCAGGAGCCGAAGAGCTCTTCTTCGATTTCAATGGCCTGTTCTATTCCGACCTGCAGGCCGTCGTTGATGGCTTTCTTGCAGGCTCTTACCGCAATGGGGGCATTGCCCACAATGCGCGTCGCCATCTTCTCCGCCTCTTCCATCAACTGCTCGAGCGGATAGACCGCCTGCACAAGGCCGATTGAAAGTGCTTCCGGAGCCTTGATGTTTCTTGCGGTGTAGATCAGTTCCTTGGCCTTTCCCTGCCCCACCAGCCTCGCCAGGCGCTGGGTTCCTCCAAAGCCCGGCGTTATGCCCAGGCCTACCTCGGGCTGCCCAAAAAGCGCATTCTCCGATGCTATGCGAATGTCACAGCTCATCGAAAGCTCGCAGCCTCCGCCCAGGGCGAATCCGTTGACGGCGGCTATGGTCGGGACGGGAAGGGTTTCCAACTTGCGGAACACGTCGTTCCCCAGCTTTCCGAAATCCCTGCCCTCCTCCCCGGAAAGTCCGCTCATCTGCGCGATATCGGCGCCTGCCACAAAGGCCCTCTCTCCCGCTCCCGTAACGATGAGACAGCGGGTTTCTCCGACGTCTATGGTGTCGAGGATTTCGGAAAGTTCCTTTATCACCCGGTCGTTGAGAGCGTTGAGAGCTTCGGGGCGGTTTATGGTAAGAATCGCTATATGCCCCTTCTTCTCAAGTTCAACAAATGCCATATTTAAGCCTCCCTTGTACAATTGTATTGCTTGTTAAAATTTTAAACCATCACGTTTAAGTATACCTTAGATTGCCTGCGTTGTCACGAATTACAACGATGTTATTGAAAATCTCTAAAAAACAAGCGGGTCGGGCGATTGCGGCTCCGGCAGTTCTTTATACGACGGCGCAAGGCCTTCGTTAAAGTCTATCTGATAGCCGTACCCCGCCTCGGGCACATAGATGTAAGGATTGTCCGCTCCCCCGAATAAGACTGTCATTATCGATGATATGACGCCCCCGTGACAGACGACGAGAGCATCCCTGCCCGCCTCTATAATAGGCCTTATCGCCTTTTCCACCCTCTGCGCAAACGAAAAATAGCTCTCGCCGTTAGGGCAGACATTGGTCATATTATCCCCGCTTATCCAGCGCTGATAAGCCTCGTCGTGCTTGAGCTCCTCGTAGCTCTTCATCTCGAAGTCGCCGAAGTTCATCTCGCTAAGCCCCGGAACAGCCGTATGAGGGATGTCACCGAAAAGCAGCTCGAAGGTCTGCTCCGCCCTGAGCATGCCGCTGGTATAATAGCATTCCGCCTTCGGGTATAAGTGGGTTTTGCGGAGCTTGCGGAGCATTTCAAAGCCCTCTTCGCTTACGGGAACATCCGTGGCACCGTAATACAGTTTCTTTTTAAGCGCCTCGGTAAGACCGTGGCGTATCAGCATTAATTTCATTTCAAATCTTCTCCAATCCCGCAGAACACGCGGGTAACACTTTTTGCGGAAGCGGCCGTTTTTTTGAGCAGCACTCCGTGACGCTCGCGCCACAGCCTGTCGAAACCGTCCGTCGGGACGACCCCGCAGCCGACCTCGCGGCTTATGACCACGGCGTTCTCAAAACAGGGCAAAAACTCGGAGCAGTCCTCGTGCCTGCGGCTCAACGCTTCCAAATGTATGTAGCAGCGGTATCCGGGAACAGGGTCGCTGTCTCGCATATCAAAAACCTCGTCTTCACCGAAAGAGAAACGCTCCATCGCGTATTTCAGCTTCCCCTGATAGGCGCCTCCTATTACAAGATGCATATTTACCTCCTAAATTACGGCGAGCAGCAGATAGCCCGCAAGCTCCCCGAGACAGAGGGCAAAGCCCGATACGTCGCCGTTCATGCCGCCGATATTGAAGCGGCCCCATATCGCGCAAACGGCATAGACCGCGAGCGCGCAGCAGGCCGCAAGGCCGGCAATCCCGAAAAGCAGCACGGGCGCCGCCAAGGCCGCCGCCAAAACAAGGGCCGAAAACAGTGCCGCGGGAAGATCGCGCCTCATGGCCTCGTATTGACTGCCCTCCAAGGGCTTAAGCAGGGCGAAGGCAAAATAGGCGCCGGAGCGGACGGCCATCGGTATAAACAGCAATACGAGCGGCTCTATATTCTCCATGCTTAAAAACGCGCTCCACTGAGCGAGGGCTAAGAGCACCGCGCAGATTACGGCAAAGGAGCCGCAGTGAGGGTCTTTCAGTATTTTGAGCTTCTTTTCGCTGTCTCTCGAGGAAAGCGCGGCGTCGCAGACGTCCATAAAACCGTCTATGTGCATAAAGCCCGTCGCAAGCCAGGGAAGGGCGGCCACGACAAGGGCGAATATGCCCGCCGGAAGACTTCGGCAGAGATAATAAGCCCCAAGCTGAATACCGCCTAAAACGGCTCCTATCAGCGGGAATGCAGCCAGCATCCTGGGCCTTGCCTCCTCGTTCCAGACATTCACCGGCACGGGAAGGCGGAGAAACATGCCCCAGGCCATAAAAAATCCGTCAAACCAGAATCTCATCGAGGCTCCCCTTCCAACACTTCGTTATGCCGCAGCAGGTTTCAGCCACCACGTCGAAATCCTCCGCAAGCCTTATGCAGATATCCGCAAGGCTGCGCATATAGCTCTCGGTGAGGGGCTCGTAATTCCCTCCGTCGCGCCATATCTCGTCGCAGAC
>Ga0116183_1005555_pt1 | contig 11923 bp, 9 predicted proteins | sample AD_UKC078_MetaG_FD_89753 | JGI IMG/M metagenome (GOLD analysis project Ga0116183, IMG submission 89753) | Active sludge microbial communities of municipal wastewater-treating anaerobic digesters from USA - AD_UKC078_MetaG | ecosystem: Engineered > Bioreactor > Anaerobic > Digestate | place: USA...
CCGTTCCAGTAACCGTTCCAGGGATAATTCCACTTGTTTATCTCTGTTCCATATTCAACAAGGACTGGTGATCCATGGGATCTTGCCTCCCTGGCCCATGATCTTAGTTCACCGTCAAATTTGCCAAGGGCAATGTTGCCAAGGGTATAGATGGGCTCTTTCTGGTAGGGACTATCTGAGCTTCGCATCATAAGCCTGATATAAGGAACCATTCCTTCCTTGCGAAGGAGCCTGACATTCTCCAGGGGAAATTTCCTGTCTACCATCCATTCATCTGAAAATACACCTATAAGCGGTTTTTCTCCGGAAGATTCCCTGAATGAGAAGATCTCATCAAGGAATATACGTTCCTCCCCTGATGGAGATCTTTCCGGTGCAAATACCCCAAGCGCAATAGTGTCCTCTCCTCCAAGGCAGAATCCGGGTGGCAGGCCTGAAACCGTTGTGCAGGTGATTAGCAGGATAAGCACCAATCCAGACCAGCAAATTCTTACAACTCCCCCATTCATACTCAAAACCTTATCGGAAATTTATATTCCCACTTTAAAAGTCTGTCTCATCAGGATACCTGTTAAGCTTCTTTCAGATCATGTTTATTACAAAAGTCGTTCATCACCTGAGGCGTATGCATCTGGCCGGATGGATAGAACTGGACGGCAAACTACTGTCCGGGGAAGAACTCATGCAGGCGATCAGGCAGGATCCCGGAGTTGTTTCCCGCTTTGGCGGGGAGTTTTACCTTGAGTTCGGGTCATGTGCTGCAAGGGATTATTATGGTATAATCCAGGGTCCCTGCCCTGCGGGGACTATCATCTGTGATGGTTCGGTCGCTGGTTTTGTCAGACCTTCATATCCTGCACTTCCTCTTGCTGATGCTATCAGGACTGCTGTAAGGTTAAGATCAGACACTGGGATTACTGCATTGTCAGGGGGTGTAGATTCGGCACTTATTGCTGCTATTGCAAGACAGCCCTGTCTTGTAACAGGCATGGAAGGGTGCCATGACATCAGGCAGGCAGAAAAAGTTGCAGCCCTTTTGGATCTTCCGCTGCACATCAAGGTTGTCACACCTGAAGAAGTAGAAAATGCCCTGCCAGTGGTTATAGGACTTATTGATGATGATCCAACCCCGGTTGATCTTGGGATAGGCACAACCCTGTATTTTGTTGCTGAAACGGCAGGTAAGCTGGGGCACCAGAGAATACTTACCGGGCAGGGGGCAGACGAACTCTTCGGAGGATATGCAAGGTACCAGGATGCCCCTGCCTGCCTCCTTAACATGATGTTTGCTGATGATTTTGCCTCGCTTGACAGGCAAAGAAGACGTGACCAGGGTATTGCAGGATCATTTGGGACCTCTTTGTCAATGCCATACCTTGATGTCAGGGTTGTATGCGCTGCAGATGCATTGCCTCCTGCCGACCGGGTGCAGGGAAATGTCAGAAAAAAACCTCTTCGCGAAGTTGCCAGGCAATATCTGCCTGAATTCTATGCAAATTACGAGAAAAAAGCTATGCAGTACGGGACCGGGATCTGGAAAGAGATAAAACGGATTGCCCGGCAGAATGGTTATCACAACTCAGTTTCAGATTTTATAGCACATCTCAGGAGGACATAAGCATATAATGGTTACCACAGACGATGTCAGAAAAATTGCAAATCTCGCAGATATAGGTCTTGATGACGAAGAAATTTCCGAATTTGCAAAACAGTGTTCAGGTATTTTAGAATACTTCGCAGTTCTTGATACACTTGACCAGGATAAACCACTGGTCCACGAAAGATACAATATATTACGCGAAGATGAAGTTCTCCCCTCCCTTTCACAGGAAGAATCCCTGCAGAACGCCGGTCTGAAAGAGAAAGGATACTTTAAAGCACCAAGGGTGATGTAACGTGAAAAAATTATCATTTCACCCTGATGATTCAGTCAATGCATTCATCACAACGATTCCGGAGGTCTCTTACGGGGATGGTCCATTATCAGGAGTCACCGTTGCCGTAAAAGACAATATATCCACCAGGGGAATTGAGACTACCTGCGCTTCAAAAATTCTGAAAGGATATATTCCTCCCTTTGATGCCCATGTTGTAACACTTCTTAAGGATGCCGGGGCAGCAATTGTAGGTAAGACCAACATGGATGAGTTCGGGATGGGTTCAAGCACTGAAAACAGCGCTTATGGCCCGACTTTAAATCCCCTGGACCATTCAAGGGTGCCTGGAGGTTCATCTGGAGGCTCTGCAGCAGCCGTTGCCGCAGGTCTTGTTGATTGTGCAATCGGTTCTGACACCGGAGGGTCAATCAGGTGCCCTGCATCCTTTTGTGGCATCGTCGGGTTAAAACCGACATATGGCAGGGTTTCAAGATATGGGCTGATTGCATATGCCAACTCCCTGGAACAGGTGGGCCCGCTGGCAAGGGATGTCAGCACACTCTCCAGACTTTATTCTGTGATGGCTGGTTATGATCCACGTGACGGAACATCAGTCGACAGGCCATACTCACATACCCTGTCTGCTGACATCAAAGGATTAAGAATAGGCGTTCCGGATGATTTCTTTGGGGAAGGGGTAAACACTAAGGTAGCAGAAACTGTCAGAAAGGCAGTTGAAACTCTTGAATCTCTTGGTGCCAGGGCTGAACCCTGCTCTCTTCCTTCCATGAAGTATGCCTTGTCGGCATGCTATGTTATCAGCACAAGCGAAGCCTCCAGCAACCTTGCAAGGTTTGACGGGATAAGATTTGGTCCGGCGACTGATACACCTAAGAGCTGGCATGATGCCTTTTCTGAACAGAGAAAAGCCGGGTTTGGCAAGGAAGTCCGTCGCCGGATAATGCTTGGAACCTTTTCTCTTGCAGCCGGGTACTATGGCAGGTACTACCAGAAAGCCCAGACTGCAAGGCAGATGGTAAGGGATGACTTTGACAGGTTATTCAAAAACTATGACGTGATTGCGTCTCCTACCATGCCAGATATTGCGTTTAAAATTGGCGAAATGAAAGATCCACTTCAGATGTACTTGTCAGACGTCCTTACAGTTCCTGCAAACCTTGCAGGTGTTCCTGCCTTATCAGTACCATGCGGAAGAGTGGAAGGTATGCCAGTCGGACTGCAGCTTATAGGGCGCAGATTTGAGGATGAACGATTAATCGACACGGCATATGCCTTTGAACAGGAGGCGGTATAATGGAAGAAGGAGAGATTATCATCGGTCTTGAGATCCACTGCCAGTTAAATACAAAGTCTAAGTTGTTCTGCGGATGTTCAACCGATTTTCGTGATAACGAACCAAATACCCATACCTGCCCTGACTGTCTTGGTCTTCCGGGCAGCATGCCAAGGCTTAACAAGCAGGCCGTTATGTACGCACTTAAGGTTGCAAAAGCCCTTAACTGCACCATAAGGGAAGATTCAGAGTTTTCACGAAAGAATTACTTCTACCCTGATCTGAACAAGGGATTTCAGATAACCCAGCATGACAAACCCCTTGCAGAATGGGGAAAACTGCTGATCGATGGTGACAACGGAGAAAAAGAGATCAGGATCACAAGGATCCATATTGAAGAGGACCCCGGGCGTTCGGTTCACATGGGAACCACGGACCGTGGAAAATATACCCTCGTGGATTATAACCGGGCTGGAATCCCACTCATCGAGATAGTGACAGAGCCTGATTTACGATCTCCAAAGGAAGCCAGGAAATTCCTGAACAAGCTGAGGGCTACCCTTGAGTACCTTAACGTCTTTGACTCGGAAAAGGAGGGTTCTCTTCGTGTTGATGCAAACATCTCTCACAGGGGCTTTGCAAGGGTTGAGGTCAAGAACATATCCTCTTATAAAGGTGTTGAGAAAGCCCTCACCTTTGAGATAACAAGGCAACGAAATCTTCTAAGGCGTGGCCAGACGGTTGCAAGAGAGACCAGACACTTTGTTGAGGCCAGGGGGGTTACAACCTCATCCAGGTCAAAAGAGGAAGAGAATGATTACAGGTACTTCCCTGACCCTGACCTGCCGCCCATAAGGGTTGCATCCTGGGTAGATGGAATTCTGCTGCCTGAACTTCCTGATGCAAGAAGGGAACGGTTCATATCCCAGTACGGCATCTCACCTGAACATTCAAAAACGCTTACCGGCGGGCTTAAACTTGCAGAATTTTACGAGTCTGTTGCCATGGAAGACCCTGGTCTTGCTGCGACATGGACGGCAGATTACCTGCTTGGAGAGCTCAATTACCGGGACTTCTCCATAGATGCAATGCCCGCAGAACTCTTCAAAGAGTTACTGACCCTGGTAAAAAATAGCGCAATCACCGATAAGTCTGCAGTTGAGATCCTAAGGATTATACTTGATGCAGTCAAAGAAGGTAAAAACCCAGAACGGCCACAGGAGATCGTAACAAGACTTGGACTTGCCAAGACAAGTGGTGACCAGATCACCATCGCGATCCAGGAGGTTATCGCAGAGCAGAAGGCAGCAGTAGAAGACTACCATGCCGGAAAGATGCCAGCATTAAACTTTCTTGTCGGACAGGTGATGAAAAAGTGCCGGGGCCGAGCAGATCCCGGGAATCTGAACTCTCTTCTTAAAGAGATTCTTGATAAAAAGGCCTGATATTATGCACCTGATTATTGCCGAAAAAAATATTGCCGCAAACCGGATAGCCCACATCATGTCCGGAAAAGAGAAAGTTTCGGCAAAAAAAGAGGGCGGAGTGAATGTTTACTCCTTTGGAGACAGGACGTCAATTGGACTTCGCGGACATGTTGTCGAGGTTGACTTTGTAGAGGGATATACCAACTGGCGCTCCCAGGAACGTCCACCTCGTTCTTTAATCGATGCAGGAACTGTTAAACGCCCTACTGAACCGGCTATTGTAAAACTCATTCAAAAGATTGCTAAAAAGGCAAACCGTGTCACGATCGCCACTGACTATGATACTGAGGGTGAACTTATTGGCAAGGAGGCGTACGAGCTGGTAAGGGCAGTAAACTCTAAAGTTCCTGTTGATCGTGCACGGTTTTCAGCTATTACAGCAGAGGAGATCACAAGGGCATTTTCTGAGACCACGGAGATAGATTTCGATCTTGCCGCGGCCGGAGAAGCCAGGCAGGTTGTAGACCTTATCTGGGGGGCATCCCTGACCCGTTTCATCAGTCTTGCAGCAAAGCGGGGAGGTGTCAACATCCTTTCCGTTGGCCGTGTCCAGTCACCGACTCTTGCTATGATAGTTGACCGTGAGAGGGAGATAGACTCGTTTATTCCTGAACCTTACTGGGAGATCTCACTTACTACAGAAAAAGACGGTCAGCAGATAGTTGCACGTCATGCTGAAGGTCGCTTTACAGAAAAAAAAGCTGCTGAAGCGGCATATAAAGGGACAAAAGAACCTCTGGTCATTACTGAAGTAAAGGAAGGGAAAAGGGCTGACAGGGCCCCAACGCCATTTGACACAACTCAGTTCATCGTTGCTGCTGCCCGTATTGGATATTCTGCGGCAAATGCAATGCGTGTTGCAGAAGAACTCTACATGAACGGTTTTATCTCATATCCCCGTACAGACAACACGATTTACCCGCCTTCGCTTAACCTTGAGAGTATTTTAAAAACCCTGGAGAAGACAAAATTTGCCCCGGATGTAGAATGGGTCAGAAAGAATAAGAGAGCAAAACCTACCGAAGGAAAAAAATCCTCGACTGACCACCCGCCAATTCACCCGACCGGTGTTGCAACAGAGGCTGAACTTGGCGAAAACTGGAAACTTTACGAACTTGTTGTCAGGCGTTTTCTTGCAACGCTCTCACCAGATGCAGAATGGGCAACCATGCGTATTGCAATGGATGCAACAGGGCAAAATTACATTGCAACAGGTTCAAGACTTACAACACCTGGCTGGAGGACCGTATACCCATATTCAGATGCAAAGGATTCCATCCTGCCGGTCGTCAAAAAGGGGGAGAAGTTAAAGATCCTTGACTTGAACCTTGAAGAGAAGCAGACCCAGCCCCCACCACGTTATTCACAAAGTAAACTTATCCAGGTTATGGAAGAACTTGGCCTTGGAACCAAGTCCACCAGGCATGAAGTTATCCAAAAGCTCATCTCAAGAAAGTACATTGAAGGAAATCCTTTACGCCCGACCCTTGTAGGAAAAGCAGTAACCGAGTCACTTGAAGCCCATGCCTCAACCATCACAAGGCCTGACATGACCCAGAAACTTGAGCAGGCGATGGAGGCCATCAAGATAAGGGACAAGTCAAGGGACGGGGTGATTGACGATTCAAGGAAGATGCTTCACCAGGTCTTTGATGAACTGGAACCTAACGAAGCAGTCATAGGCCAGGAGATAATGGACCAGACCGATGAAGAACTGACACTTGGTCCATGCCCGGTCTGTGGCAATGATCTTCGTATCAGAAGAAAGGGTGGCTCACAATTTATCGGTTGTAATGGATACCCTGACTGCACATTTAATATCTCTCTTCCAGGGACCATGTGGGGTTCTGCGGTCAGGACCAAGAATGTCTGTGAGATCCATAAACTCTTTCATGTCAGCCTTATTGCAAAAGGGTCAAGGCCATGGGAGATGGGTTGCCCGCTCTGTCAGCTTATAGAGCAGCAGAAAGAGCATTATGCAAAAATGCCTTCAATGACAGAACAGATGCAGCAAACACTTTTAGACTGCAAAATTTTCTCTTTGTACGAAGTTTCAAGGATGGAGCCTGAAGTCTTTGCTAAGAAGACAGGTATAAACAAAAAACTGGCTGACAAGCTGATCCAGGAAGCAAACGAAGTCCTCAACTTTATCCGAAAAAGGTCGGAGTGTAAAAAGTTCATGAAACAGTATGTCCCTCCCAAACGAGGGCGAAGTCATACAAAGGTCATGAACGGGTTTTCCGATTCGGGTATAAACTTTATTGAGGATGTCGCCCTTGCTTCTGTTGACACACTAAAAAAGACAGGCCTCTCGGATGAAGAGGCCGAGACCCTTAAAACCGAGGCGATCGCCCTGGTTGCAAAAAACCAGCTAAAAGATATAGGAGTTTCAACCGTATCCCTGAAGCGGTACCAGGAGTCCGGGTTTTTAACTCCTGAAGATATCCTTTTGGCTCATCCTGCATACCTCTCCTTAAAAGCCGGGATATCAATCGATACGGTTACAAAACATGTTTCCCTTATCGCAGAAGCACTTGGCAGACCTGAACCTGAAAAAATCTCCAAAAAAGCATTAGAAGCCGGAAAAAATGAACTCACAGGCCTTCATGGAGTGGGAGATACAACCCTTGAGAACCTGTACAAGGCAGGTATCTATGATAAAAAGACCCTTGCAGCAGCAGATGCAGCAAAGGCCGCCATGCTGAGTGGTTTGTCAAAAGATCACGTAAAAAAACTGCAGGCTGCATCCGGTATCTGATCTTTTCCACCCACCCATTTTCTCCCGAATGTATTTCAATGTGAACTTATTAAGCTGTATAGCAGTTTTGAGGACAGGCACAGATGCACACAAAATGGAAGACTTGGGCTCATGTAACAAAGCTTGACCCTGATAAACATCTCAATGAAGAAGAAATTGCAGAGATAGCAACAAGTGGAACAGATGCCCTTATCCTTTCAGGCACGCTCAATATCACAAAAGAGAATATGTCAGAGCTGCGTGACCAGGTAAAAGAATACGGCCTTCCACTGGTAGTTGAACCTGCCGGGCCTGAGTCGGCAATCTTCAGCGGAATAGACCTTTTATATGTTGCAAGTGTTATGAATACCCCTGATGCCAGGTGGATAGTGGGCAAGCACCGTGACTGGGCGATGAAACCAGGCATAATGTGGGACAAGGTAATCCCCGAGGCATACATTGTGCTAAACCCTGACTCTGCAGTCGGGAGGGTAACCGGGGCTGATTGTGGCATATCAGCCGATGAGGTTGCTGCTTATGTAACCATTGCAGATAATTACTTTAAATTTCCAATAGTCTACATCGAGTACAGTGGAATGTACGGCGATCCTGATATAGTCAGAAAAGCCAGCGAGGTTATCAGCAACGCTACCCTTTACTATGGTGGTGGTATTGATTCTGCTGCAAAAGCTGCAGAGATGTCAAAATTTGCAGATACCATTGTGGTTGGGAATGCAGTCTATGAAAAGGGTGTAAAAACCCTGATTGAGACCGTTCAGGCTGCCCAGTGAACAGATGCCGCATGTACGGATTGTCCTGGTCGAACCATTATATGAAGGAAACGTAGGTTTTGCCGCAAGGGTGATGAAAAACTTCGGGTTTTTCGATCTCATCCTTGTCAGTCCCTGCCCTCTTGGAAATGAAGCAAAGGCAAGGGCATCCCATGCCATCGATGTTCTTGAGCAGGCAAAAACCATGCCCCTTGATGAAGTCTTCTCCTCTTCTCACCGGGTGATCGCAACTACCGGTTCACTCTCTTATTCTGCATGTCATCCGACAAGGATGCCTTTTTACTCTCCGAAAGAACTAAAGGACCTTGTCGGGGATCTTGACGGAACGATATCAATCCTCTTTGGAAGGGAGAACTGGGGACTTTCAAATGATGAGGTTCGAAGGGCGGATATAATCTGCACAATACCGACATCACCAGTCTACCCGATAATCAACCTCTCACATGCGGTCGGGATCATATGTTATGAACTTGCAAACCTGCCAAAAGCGCATATTCCCCTTGCAACAGTCGAAGAGATGGATCATCTCTATAAACACATCGACCAGTACCTTGACCTCGTGGATCACCCTGGATTTAAACGGGAGTCCACCATGACCCTGGTCAGAAGGGTGCTTGGGCGATGTAACCTGACATGGCGGGAATGCAGCACAATCCACGGCCTTCTCAGACGTTCCGAATGGCATTTTGCCCCCTCCGGCGATGGAGAGCAGTCAGTGCAGCAGGATACTTCAGAACAAGACCATAATGATAAACCAAATCGGCAACAACAGATTGGTACATGATCCTTGTTGACTGGCAGATATCAGATCGCATTGACCGTGGATATATCGGCATAGAGCCTTATGATCCCGGGTTAATACAACCAAATTCAATCGATATCAGGCTTGGGAACCATTTCGTCTGGTACACCCCGGGGGACGAGATAATTGATCCATTCTCCCGTGATTCCGTGACCGGCGGGACTGAAGAGATGACTGCCGAAAGTATAGTCTTAAATCCTGGCCAGTTCGTTCTTGCAGAAACACTCGAGACGATACGGCTTCCAGATAATATTGTAGCCAGCATAGAAGGAAAAAGCAGTATTGCAAGGCTTGGGATAGAGCTGCACCAGACAGGCGGATGGATAGATGCAGGTTTTGCAGGCTCAATCACGCTTGAGATGTGCAATGTAAATCAGCGCCCTGTAAGAATGCATGCAGGGATGGCAATAGGGCAGCTCGTCTTTTACACAACCGAACGGGCCCATTGCCCTTACAACACTAAAAAAGATGCAAAATACTTAAATCAGCGCCAGGCCACCCTTTCACGTTATTACGAGAACAGAAAAGGATCTGATTTTTCCTAAATCCTGATATTTATTCATATTTTCAATGGTTGCCTGAATTTTTCAAAAATTTTTATAAAGACCTGCCTGGTTTTATACAATATCAGCATCAACATATATGGATAATTGTATATGGAGACCTGAATCATGCGCCTTCTTTTAATACATACTGATTTCATCGAATACGAAGCAAAGAAAAAGACCAAAATTGCAGAGGAGCCATGTAACCCGGCAGGGCGGCTTGATGATGCGCTGGTTGCCTTTTGTGCGGTTGAGTCAGCAGACGCTGACGGCATTGATGATGTCATCGCCCAGACGGTTGACGCGATAAAAGATACTGCCGGGAAAGTTGAGTGCGAACGGGTTATGGTATACCCATATGCACATCTTTCATCTGACCTGGCATCACCTGATATCGCAGTCACGACCTTAAAAGAGATTGAGACTATACTTGAAAAAACCGGGCTTGAAGTAAAACGGGCCCCATTCGGATGGTACAAATCATTCTCGCTCTCATGCAAGGGTCATCCCCTCTCTGAACTTTCAAGGACCATAAGTCCCTCAGAAGATGTGGCAAAACCGGAGAAAAAACAGATTGAACATAAATTCTTTGTCCTGACACCGGAAGGACAGATCAGGGATGTGAAAGATTACATAGACAACTCTCCACTTGCTGCATTAATTCAAAAAGAGATGGGAACGGCTGTTCCGGTTGGAGGAGAACCTGTCCATGTAGACCTGATGCGTTCAAAAGAGTTTGTGGACTATGAGCCTGTCTCTGATGTAGGTCACCTGAGATGGCTCCCGCGTGGAAAGATAATACGGGATCTCCTTGCCGACTATGCTCTTTCACTTGTGCTTGACTATGGCGCAAGCCCGGTTGAGACACCGGTAATGTACGATCTTGCAGACAAGGCCATCTTTGAACATGCCGACAAGTTTGGCGAACGCCAGTACAGGTTCAAGTCAGGCAACCGCAACATGATGCTCAGGTTTGCTGCCTGCTTTGGGATGTTTACAACCATGAGGAGCATGCATATCTCGCCAAACCATCTCCCGATGAAGATGTACGAGCTTTCAACCTATTCATTCAGGCATGAACAGAAAGGAGAGGTAATCGGTCTAAAACGGCTCAGGGCTTTTACAATGCCGGACATGCACTCCCTGTGCAGGGATCTTGAAAATGCCCTTACCTGTTTTGAGGAACAGCTTGCAATAGGGTGGCAGACTGGAAGGGACTTTGGGACAAACCTGGTTGGTATATTCCGTTGCACGGAAGAGTTTTACAAAGAATACGAGGCATGGATAAAAAAGATTGTAAAAGAATCCGGTGTCCCGATACTGGTTGAAACTTTGTCAGACCGTGTCCATTACTGGATCGCAAAGATTGACCTTGCCGCAATAGACGGACAGAACCGTCCGATAGAAAACCCTACCGTCCAGATAGATGTTGAAAGCAGCAGACGGTTTGGTATTAAATATCATCTTGCTGATGGAACAGAAGTCTACCCTCCAATCCTTCATTGTTCACCCACAGGTTCAATAGAGCGTGTGTTCTGTGCAATTCTTGAAAACACTGTGAACCAGCAGGTTGCACATCTCCCGACCTGGCTTACACCAACCCAGGTCAGGATCATCCCGGTTACAGACAATCACCTTGAATATGCAAAAGAACTTGCAGGAAGACTGACCAGTGCAAAGATAAGGGCAGATGTCGATGACCGCGATGATTCACTTAATAAGAAGATAAGAGCAGCAGGGATGGACTGGGTCTCGTATGTCATCGTTGTCGGGGATTCAGAATTAAAGTCAGGCGACCTTACAGTGACCGTTCGGACAAGATCAGAACCTGGAAAGCCCTTTAAGGTTACATGCAAATTTGATGACCTGGTTAAGATGATAAACGATGAGACAGCTGGAATGCCATACAGGCCGATGTATACACCAGGATTATTATCTCTAAAACCAAGATACATCTGATCTTTATAATTCCGTTTTCAAGGACAATGGCACATATCATAGAGACTGAAAACCTGACAAAAAAATATGGCGAACTTACGGCGGTCAGTTCAGTTAACCTGAAAGTTGAGAAAGGTTCCCTGTTTGGATTGTTAGGCCCGAATGGTTCAGGGAAAACCACGATGATCAAGATGCTGACCGGGCAGATAAGACCTACCTTTGGGAAAGCCAGTGTTCTTGGTCTTGATGTTGATTCTGACCCGGTAGAGGTCAGAAGACTTATCGGCATCATCCCTGAGCAGGAATCTCCGCCAAGCTTTCTGACCGTAATGGAATATCTTGAATTTATTGCAGATATCAGAAAGATCCCGGACCTTGAAGAAAGAGCGGACTGGTGGTTTGAATTCCTTGAGTATGGAGATAAAAAAGATGTCCTGTGCAAGGACCTCTCA
>Ga0116183_1005556_pt1 | contig 11922 bp, 11 predicted proteins | sample AD_UKC078_MetaG_FD_89753 | JGI IMG/M metagenome (GOLD analysis project Ga0116183, IMG submission 89753) | Active sludge microbial communities of municipal wastewater-treating anaerobic digesters from USA - AD_UKC078_MetaG | ecosystem: Engineered > Bioreactor > Anaerobic > Digestate | place: USA...
AGAAACTGCCGGAAATACTTTCCCTTGCCTTTGATGAGGAGCTGTCGGGAAGGATAGAGGAGCTTCTTAAGTCGAGAGGAGTAAAAGTGATAACAGGCAACGGGATCAGTGAGATCCTGGGCGAAGAAAAGGTTAAAGCTGTTAAACTTGAAAACGGAGAGGTACTTGAGTCTGATGCGGTTGTTCTCTCGATGGGTTACAAACCGAATGCTGACCTTGCCAGGAAGGCAGGGATCTGTGTTAACGAGAGCGGATTCATTGTTGTTGACGAATATATGAGGACCCACGAGAAGGACATTTTCGCCATTGGTGATTGCGCTCAGAAAAGGGATTTTGTAACAAGGGCAAGGGTTGCCACGATGCTGGCTTCGACTGCCTGTGCAGAGGCACGGATCGCAGGGATGAATCTCTATAAATTGAATGTTGTAAAGACTTTCAGCGGCACCATAGCTATTTATTCCACGGCAATAGGTAATACCGGATTCGGAACTGCCGGAATAACCGAGGCAAGGGCCAAAGCAGAATGTATAGATTACGTTACAGGAATTTTTGAAGGTATCGACCGTCATCCCGGAAATCTTCCGGATACCCATAAGCAGATCGTGAAACTTATTGCCGGTCGTCAGTCGGGCGTTATTATTGGAGGAGAAGTTATCGGTGGACTAAGCGCCGGAGAACTTGTAAATGTTATCGGGCTTGCCATCCAAAACAGAATGACTGTCAACTCACTGCTGACATTCCAGATAGGGACACACCCCTGTCTCACCGCTTCGCCGGCTGCCTATCCGCTGATCAGGGCAGCAGAAATAATAGCAAATAAACTGAGATTGCAGTAGAGATATTATGATAAAGATTGCAGTAGCAAGCGGGAAAGGGGGTACGGGCAAGACTTTTGTCGCCGTGAATATTTTTCAATCGCTGGTGAAAAGCGGACTTGATGCCGTACTGGTTGACTGTGATGCGGAAGCTCCCAATGCTGCTGCTTTTTTTACGAAGAAACTGACCGGAACCATTGCCGTAACCCAGCAGGTTCCGGTTATTGATGAATCGAAATGTGTTTATTGCGCCAAATGCCATGAGTATTGTAATTACAATTCAATATTCATTCTCCCTCCGGTAAAGATCATAAAGGTCATCGTTGATCTGTGCCACGGATGTGGAGCCTGCAGCGTTGCCTGCACCTACGGTGCCATAAGCGAGATACCCGATTCTCTCGGTGTAGTCAATTTGTTTTCAGAAAACGGCAGAGTTTCAATTATTGAGAGCAGGATGGATATCGGCGTCATGTCAGCAGTTCCGGTTATTAAAGCCGCTATTAAACAAATTGACTCCGGAGCCGGAATTGTAATCCTCGATTCTCCTCCGGGAACATCATGTCCTTTTATAGAGACTGTAGCCGCTGCCGATTTTGTGATCCTTGTAACTGAACCCACTCCTTTCGGCCTCAGCGACCTCAGGCAAAGTGTTGAAACCCTCAGGGAGATAAATAAACCCTGCGGGGTGGTAATCAACAGGGTTGGATTGGGCAATAATACGGTCAGGGATTATGTCGATCAGCAGGGAATTTCTCTTTTAATGGAAATACCGTTTAGCAAAAAGATAGCAGAATTATATTCAGAAGGGAAAATACTGGCTGACACGGATCAGGCTTTTGCCGGCAGACTGGTTTCAATGGTGCAAAACATAATATCAGATCATGGAAATAGCAGTTATAAGCGGTAAGGGCGGTACGGGCAAAACGAGCATAACTGCATCATTTGCAACCCTCGGCGGTGATGTGGTTCTTGCTGACTGTGATGTTGATGCTGCCAATATGTATCTTCTCTTCAATCCTGTACATGATGAGGAATCAATGTTTGTCTCGGGCCATAAGGCTGTTATTGACTATGACCTTTGCACTTTCTGTGGTTTGTGCATGAACTATTGCAGGTTTGATGCCATATCAGAGGACAGCGGAAGAATAATAATATCGGAAATCTCCTGCGACGGTTGTTTCCTCTGTTCACGTATCTGCCCTGAAAAGGCTATAACAATGGTCCCGGATGATAAAAGCATGATGTATTCGGGGTCATTCCGTAACGGTAGAATGGTTTACGGACGGCTGGCTCCGGGTGAGGAAAATTCGGGAAAACTGGTTAATGCTGTGAGAGAAAAAGCAAAACAGACAGCCGCTCAATATGGCCTTGATACCATTATCCTCGATGGCCCTCCCGGAATAGGATGCCCTGTCATTTCAACAATATCAGGTGTTGACAGGGTGGTGATCGTAACCGAACCGTCCAAATCGGCTTTAAGTGATATGGAAAGGGCAATTGAGGTGGTTCAGAAATTCAGTATTCCTGCTTTCGTCATAATTAATAAATTTGACCTCAATGAATCGATGAGCAAACAGATTGAAGAATGGTGTGCCGGCAAAAATGTCATTGTTGCAGGAAAGCTTCCTTTCGACAGGCAAATCACCGAAGCCATGATCGAGTCAAAAAGTATAAACGAATATAATCCGGAATCGGAAACAAGTAAAAAATTAAGGGCAATATGGAACAGGATCGTAAATTAGATGACAAACAAAAGTTGTTTGAAAAAATCCCCATGGAAGGGGTTAAACATATTATAGTTGTTGCATCGGGCAAGGGAGGCGTAGGGAAATCAACCGTTGCAGGCAATCTGGCGGCAGCCCTGGCGCGAGAAGGTCTGAATACCGCTTTGGTGGATGCGGATATTTTCGGACCATCTATTCCGAAAATGTTTGGAATTGAAAATGAAAAACCCGGGGTCGCAACTTTTGGGGACAAAGAGGTTCTGTTCCCAATAACGAAATATGGAGTTAAAATAATGTCGATCGGCTTTTTTATCGACCCCAGCCAGTCGCTCATCTGGCGTGGACCGATGGCAGCTAAGGCTCTTACCCAGCTGTTTGGCGATACCGACTGGGGAGAGATCGACTATATGATCGTTGACTTCCCTCCCGGAACAAGCGATATTCAGCTTACAACGGTGCAGAAACTCAAACTCAGCGGTGCCCTGATAGTCACTACGCCACAGGAGATCTCGCTTAACGATGCAAGAAAGGCTGCATCAATGTTCACTACCCCCGATCTGGAGGTTCCGATACTTGGTGTTATAGAGAATATGTCATGGTTCTCACCGGCAAAGCATCCCGATGAAATTTATTATATCTTCGGCAAGGGAGGTGGACTTCAGCTTGCAAAAGAATATGATACAGTTCTTCTCGGGCAGATCCCTCTTGTAATGGAAGTGGGCGAAGCTGCTGAAAAGGGACTTAGCATCTTCAGTCAGAATAACATGCCGGTAATAAAGGTATTTGAAGAATTGGCCGCCAGCATTATCTCCCTTAGCGATCAGGCCTGATGCCCTGGACAGGACCCCGTGCCTGATATTAAACCGTTTATAGTACTGTCCTGACAGGAAGGAAGAGTAACTGTTACCCTTCCTTTTCCAGTTCGTTCAGTCGTTTTTCTATTTCTTTCTGACTCCACGCAAGCTTATCAGCCTGTGACTTAAGAAAGCTTATCTCATCTTCCTTTGTCATTGATGGAGTCTGTGGATATCCCTGCATTCCCAGGGGGCTGAAGCCATAACCTCCAAAGCGTCTGAAACCACGGCCTCCTCCGCCTCTTTCGTAACACAATCCTCTGCCCATTCCAAATCTTCTTCCGGCTCCGTATCCTGCTCCTCTTATGAAACTGTCAGAATCATATCCTGTGCAAAAACCTGCTCCTCTTCCGGTAGCGGGACCCTGTCCCATTGGTCCGGTTCTGTCTCTTCCTGGCATATATTTATAGTATTTAGTGTTAATAATTCATTTATCACTACAAATATAACAAAATAAATGAACATATGTTCACTTCAATTGCTTTTTTATGCCGGATTGTTTCCCTTCTCTGGCAAGGTCTTTAGCTTAAAACCATGTTTTGTCAGAAGTTCAGGACATCGCCTGTGCGGATCTGTTTTATCCCAAAAGCCTCATGGAAGGCTGCAAGAGCAGGCAGCTCTGTGCAATGTGAGGGAAGAATGTGCCGGACACCCTGTCGCCTGAGATAATTAATGGTTTCTTTTGTCTGCCGGTCATTTTCTTTAAGATGGAAGCCTCCCATTATGCCGAAGATATGTTTTTGTCCACTTACTTTTCTGGCATGCTCAAGGGTATTGACTATACCTGAATGGGCGCATCCTGTGATCACAAAAAGTCCTTTATCCATAATGAATGCAATGGCACTGTCGTCATCAATGTAATCGGAAGTTCCATCATCAAGTTTAAACGGAGTACTAATCGATTCAAAATCGCTTAGCCTCGGTATATTGCCAAGAAAGAAGATGTTTTCAGCTATTGGGAATGGCTTTTCGGATGTCTGAAGACTGAATCGTGCAGATAATTCATCAGTTGTATACTTCAGGCCTATGTATGTGTGATCATGTTTTCTTAATCTTGCAGAGAAACATGCGGGATGGCATAACAGCTTTCCTCCGGAGAGATAGCCTAATCCGTTTCCATGGTCAAAATGGCCATGGCTCAGTATGATCATATCGGCATCTTCGGGATTGACCCCCATGATCCTTGCATTTTTCAGGAACAGGTCGCTTTGCCCGGTGTCAAACAGCAGCTTCTTGCCTTCAAACTCAATGAAATACGATAAGCCGTGTTCGGCCTTACAGTGGGAACCTGCATGATTATCGGTCAGGACTGAGATCTTCATCGGGATTTTTATTCAAATTTAGCCTAAATAATTTTTAAATGAACATTAGTTCACTTAAATTTGTTTTTCATTTGAGTAAAGATAGTCTTTAATAATAATTAGCGATGAAGAACTGGAACAGAATAAGACCCAAATTTAACCTTGTCATTGATTTTATAATGATGGTTGTAATGATGGCTGTTGCCGGACTTGGCTTTTTAATGAAATATGTACTTCTTCCCGGATACAAGGTAAATGAAATCTACGGGACCGATGCCGAGCTTTATTTTCTGGGTCTGGATCGTCATCAATGGGGAGCCATTCATCTTTACCTGGCTCTTTTTTTGTTATTCCTTCTGATATTGCATATTGTGTTTCACTGGAGTATGATACTAAGCATATTCCGTAGGATGGTAAAGAAGAGGATAATCAGGATAGCTTTTCTCGTATTCATGGGTATTCTGAGTCTCTTTCTTGCATTTGCCCCTTTGCTTGTCAGGCCGGAAGTTGCAGAATCAGAACGAAAACATCACCGGCACAGGGCAACGGCTCCAATGACAGATCAGACTGTTGAAACAGTCAATGAATCGTTGCCGGTAATTCCCGTGAAATCCACAAGGGGAGATAAAGGCATGGGATCCGCTCAGGATCACCAACACCGGCATCAGACTGACGGTATTGTTGTGGACGGTACAATGACGCTTGAAGGAGTAGCAGAGCGATATGGTATGAGCGTCGGTGAACTTGCCAGGGTTATCGGTGTTCCGCCGGAATATTCAAATGAACGGCTTGGCAGGCTGAGGAAGAGTTATGAGTTTGAGATGGATGATATTAGGATCTACATCATACAAAAGCAGGATCCGGAGAAGGAATAAACGGAAGATATTTGGTTATTTCGGTCAGTTTATTTTATGAGTCTTTGTTTTTTGGCCGCTTCTTGTCTGACTTGTCATCAAACTGAACGATATTGTTGGAATCACAATTTCTACATACAGTGACAGGCTGTTCTGTTACCATTGTCTCATGGCATTCTTCACATCTGTACCAGTAATCATCTGTGATGAATGTACCTCCCTGAATGATGATGGCTTTTCCTTCCACAAATGCTTTGGCTATGTTTTTGCGGGCCTTATCGTAAAGCCTGGTGAAAGTGGGCCTTGAAATATTCATTCTTTTGGCGGCTTCTTCATGGTTGAGGTTTTCATAGTCAGCAAGCCGCAATGCTTCATATTCTTCAAAAAGCAGATTAACGGACTCGAGTTTACGCATGGGAATTCCGAAAGGCTTGAAGCCTTCCATCGACGGCGGCATCTTGATCCTCCTGAATCGTCTTCTGTTTGGCATTTCGAATGTTTATTCGCAGTATTGTAATTAAGCCGGGGATTATTTTCCGTAATTGCAAAGGTACACACTTTATCTGTGACTGCTTTATTCCGGTCATTTTAATGAAGAGTTGTTCGTATTTGTCAGTGCAAACCTGACCGTTTTGCCGATTGTTCCGGCATTGAACAATCAGGTGTCGCTTAAGAAAATAATGTGCAGGGAATAGTATGATTTAAAGCTTCATCTTTTCTTCATAATTGACCTGTATCTTTGTTCTGGTAAATTAGAGGTATCAAAGTTTTTCAGGATTCAAAACCCTTGAAATGGAGGAAATCATTATAACAAAAGGAAACAGAAAAACGCTGGATCTGGAATTGGAGCTTGAAGAATAAATATCATAGGCTGGCGCAGAAATCTTTTTTATTCCATTATTAAATACCCCCTTCACCCCGAAGGGGGTATTTGTGTTATATATCCGAGCGGTTTTGCATGATTTCCTACAGGATTTCACGGCAGATCGTGCCATCGTTTCCCTGGAAAACTTATTAATGATCAATTGATTTTTTCAAGGCTTTTAATATTCCCGGAAATTATTTACTTTTGTTATTCTAATAATGGTCGGTTTACCGAGTGGCTAGGTAGTCCCGATTGTTCGGGACAAAACTGGTTACAGTGGTTCGACATAAATAAATGGTCGGTTTACCGAGTGGCTAGGTAGTCCCGATTGTTCGGGACAAAACCGGTTACAGTGGTTCGACATAAATAAATGGTCGGTTTACCGAGTGGCTAGGTAGCGGTCTGCAAAACCGTTTACGGCGGTTCGAATCCGCCACCGACCTCGATTCCATTAGAACCCCCTTGATTATCAAGGGGGTTTTCTTTATGGGAGATACAATTCAAGGTCTGGTATCATCTATCCAGGGTCACGAAGATATGATACACTCAATGCCTTTCTGTCACTTTCAGTCAGGTCTGAAAAGAGGATCCCGGCGGCTTGTTTTCATGAGCCCATTGCAATACCTTATGATGCTTCAGCCTGAGGATAGATTGCTATTTCGGGACGGATGACAAAACAGCTTATGCTCTTATTGAGTCTATGCTGTTAAGTGCCTTATCGGCATCCTCAATGTTGTTGAAAACATGAAATGATACCCTGATAGCGTTGAGACCGGCTTCATTGACCACCCTGACCCTGATACCTTCCTGCATCATCCTTTCTGAGATCCTGGCTGCATTCAAACCTGGTATCCTGAATGAGATCATTGATGTACGGTAAGCTCTCTCCTTTGGAGAGATAGTTTCCACATGTGGCATTCTGTTTAGTCCTGCGTAAAAATGTTCCGACAAGCTCTCGTCATACTCCTTTATGCGGGCAAGACCCAGGTCGCTAATCAGTTTCATCGACTCCTGAAGGCCGAAGAAAAGCAAGGGATTCTGGGTTCCATATTCATAGCGCTGGGCTGTATCCTGCAATTCCAGTTTACCCTCGGCCAGATTAAAGCTCTTGTAACTGGTTCCACCGGCTGTCAGTGCTTCAACCGTGTCAAGCAGTTCTTCCCTGACATACAGTACCCCTGTACGTTTCGGACCGAGAAGCCATTTATGAGCACTGAAGGTATAGAAGTCAGCCTTCAAATCAAGGATATCCATGGGTGCGCTACCGGGAGCCTGAGCGCCATCGAGACCATACCAGATGCCGTTTGCCCTTGCAAATTCGCCAATCTCCTTCATCGGGAACAGCTGTCCATTCGTGCAGGTGCGATGACTGATAATGATCAGTCTGGTCTTTTTGGTAGTAAGATTCTGAATGTTGAGAAGGTTATTCATACCGCTCTCTATATCCGGGTCAAATGTCTTTACCACAATACCCCTTCTTTTCATATTGTTTATCAGGGGTACGTTTACTGCAGGATGCTCATGGGTAGAGGTGATTACCTCATCGCCCTTTTTCAGAGGGAGTCCGTTCACGATAATGTTGACCCCTTCTGTTGCACAACTGATAAGTGCCAGTTCTGAAGGTTTTATTCCCTTGCCAAGCAAAGGCACCATATCGCTCTTTACCTGATTCCATCTGTTTGCGTCATAACCGGGTTCAGGATTTCTATCCATCTGATTCCACAAATCCGCATAGAGGCTTCTAACATGAAGAGGAACCGACCCTATGCCACCACAGTTCAGGAAGATAAAGCCTTCAGGGAACAAAAATTGTTGCCTGATAACCGACCATACATCACCATCCGGAGGCAGGTCGAGATAACCGATTTCATCAGGAGATGGCAGGCCGCTTCCCCTGAGGCCTGTGAGGGCTCCTCCCGTCAGAAGCCCGAGTGCTGTGAGAAAATTTCGTCTTTCCATATTTGCTTGCAGGTTAATAGTTAATGCTTACTGGTTACAGATTTACCGGATACCGTTTACAAGTAACTATTTTTTTCTTATACATTGCATTTAATTTCATCATAATGTAATTTTATTTTTAATGGTGTGATGCCTGTCCCGCTCAAGTGGGGGAACCCACATGACTGATAATAATATCAATACGTGTTTGTCCCGCCTAAGGTGGGATGTGGGTTTCATAATTTTTTAAGTTTATTTAGCCGGCTATTAACAAATCGTGTTTTTCAATAAATTATTACAGTGGGATATTCTACCGGCCAGTTGCAGGTCAGTAAATCCTGGACATAATATATAGCATCCCGGATCTGTCTTAGCCTCTTCATCATATTGAAGACAGGTGCTGCCATACATTGTATTGATCAGATTACCGTCAGCAATCTACATATCCTCATTTTCATCATTAATTCTATTTTTTTCTGTTTTACAGGCTGATTGGAGTATTCTGTTAAGGATGAGAAACGAGACCTTACATCCGAAGAGATTAAAAAACTTGTGATGGCAAAAAATGAATGACAACCATTGAACAGGATATTAAAACGGAAGTGGAACATATCTGCTTGAGATTCTCTCAGTGCATTAAAGAATTATCAGAGCATTACAAGAACACACTGTCGGATATCTCCGGAAAAGTAACCGAATATGAAGCCAAAATTCATGAGCATCTAGTTAAAACGGGTTTAGATTTTAGTTTTTGACAAAAATATTTGCTTAATTTACGGCAATAAATTATAATTAATAGGATAATGAGTATTGAAGAGCAGATACTTAGAAAAATTAAAAAAGCCAGGAGGGGTACGCTCTTTTTCCCTGAACATTTTTCTGATTTCGGAAGTGCAAAAACGGTAGGGAAGGCACTGGTTCGATTGATGGAATCCGGGGAACTTCATCGGGTGGCTACCGGGATTTACGTGCGTCCGGAAAAAGATAGGGTATTGGGTGTAGTATTGCCCGGCATTGAAGAAATTGCCGAAGCCATCCGTAAGCGTGATAAAGCACGGATTGTACCTACCGGCAGTTATGCACTTTATAAACTGGGGCTTACTACCCAGATGCCGATGAATGTAGTGTATTATACCGACAGCACGGCACGGAAAATTAAGGTTGGAAAACAAACCATTACTTTCAAACGGGCAAGTGCCAGAAACCTTTCTACTATTGGAGATATCAGCAAACTGGCAATTCAGGCGCTGAAAACCATAGGTAAGGATAAGGTAACCAATGAAGAACTGGGCAAGATAAGAGAACTGTTAAAACAGGAGAAGCCGTTTCACCTGCAGCACGATTTGAAAATTGCGCCCGAATGGATTAGAAAACTGTTGAAACCCTAATTGATGTAGCACCTGATGCACGATTTTTCACATTTGAACGAATGGTTAAAATTGCCGGAAGAAACCAAACTCAGGATATTCATTGAAACAGGTAGGAGTTGTGGTTTGCTTCCGTTTGCTGTGGAAAAGGATTGGTGGGTGGTGCATACATTGGCAGTTATTTATACCATGGATTGTGCGGGATCTCTTGTCTTTAAGGGAGGGACTTCCCTGAGCAAGGGATGGAACTTAATACAACGATTTTCGGAAGATATTGATTTGGCATTAGACAGGGAATATCTTGGTTTTTCGGGCGAACTGAAAAACGCTGATGTTCGTAGGCTGAGGCGAAAATCGTATGAGTACTTAACCGAAACATTTACTCCCGAACTGCAGAAAAAGTTTGCTGAGTTTGGTTTTACAGACGTTACAATTAAATATAGGGAGGTACCGAACCACGACCAGGACCCAATGATAATAGAAATGTATTACCCAAAACTAACGGAGAAGGATACCTACCTGAAGCCGGGCGTATTGGTGGAAGTGGGCAGCCGTTCGTTGAAAGAACCGTTTACTGACCGCACCTTTACAACCTTGGTCGCTGAAAATTATACCGGTCAGCCATTTGCCGACGAACCGATTACTATTCCAACTGTTAACCCGGAACGCACTTTTTTGGAAAAGATATTCCTTCTGCACGAAGAGTTTCAGAAAACATCAGAAAAAAGACGTGTTGATGGTTTAAGCAGACATTTATATGATATTGATATTTTGAACAGAACTGATTTTGCTGATATTGCATTGAGTAATCAGGAACTATATAATACAATCGTATCACACCGTAGCAAGTTCAGCAGGATTTCGGGTGTTAATTTTGCCAATCACAGTCCCGGTAAAATTGCGTTTATACCCCCGGATAATGTACTTCCTGACTGGGAAATAGATTATAATGAAATGAAAGAAAATATGATATATGGAGAAGCACTTCCATTCTATGAACTGATAGAAAAATTAAAGGAACTGCAAAGCCATCTGAATATGATAAAATGGGATTAACGGACATTCAATAATAACATTCTGAAGTTGTGGTAGAATTCCCCTGGACTGGAAAGTCGGGAGGCTATCCGAATGCTGCAAGAAAAGTACTGATGGAATATACATGATGCTCCAAAACCTGTTGATATGGGATTTCCTTATTTAACTGCCATATATGTTAAGCTGTGATCGGGAAGCAAAAATGCAGTGAAAATGGGAACAAGAAGCCAGGATGGATTTATATCAATTTCTTATACGGATTTATTACATATTCTTACTTGCCAAAGAAATCATTTCTTAATCTGAAGATAATCGATGAATTAATGACTTTATCTTATTAACTTTATATCGGACTCATGTTAACTTATTAAAAATGAAACTTAACACTCTGTCTCTTTTAATCATTCTATCGGTTTTGGGATTGTTTGGTACACTCTCATGTCAAACACAGAAAGAAGAATTTAAAGCCACATTTGAATCATTGGAAAAGGTGAACCCGGTTCCTGAGTGGTTTAAAGATGCCAAGTTTGGAATCTACTTTCACTGGGGAGTGTATTCTACTCCCGCATTTGCGAACGAATGGTATCCCAGAAATATGAATATCCGCGGATCGAGGGAGAACAATCATCATGTTGAAAATTATGGTAGTTCAGTAGAATGGCCCTACCACTATTTCATCAGCGGAGCTAAGGACAAAAAGGGAAACTTTATTCAGTTCGCTCCTAAACTCAAGTCGGAAGGCGGTAATTTCGATCCTGAAGAATGGGCTCAGCTTTTTGCCGATGCAGGTGCAAAATTTGCAGGTCCGGTTGCTGAACACCATGATGGCTTTTCTATGTGGGCCAGTAAGATCAATCCGTGGAATGCTAAAGATATGGGACCAAAACTTGATCTGGTAGGTTTGCTGACAGATGCTATCCGTAAAAGAGATATGAAAGTGATTCTGTCAATGCATCATGCTTATAACATCACCGGATTTTATGATTCTGTGCCAAAAACAAACGATCCTGTTCTTAAAAAATTATATGGTCAGCAAAGTAAGGAGGAAAATGAAGCTTTATGGTTAAATAAACATAAAGAGATTATAGACAATTACAAACCTGATATCATCTGGCAGGACTTTAATCTGCCCAAAATCACAGATACTGTTCTACTGGGGTTTTTATCCT
>Ga0116183_1005561_pt1 | contig 11917 bp, 11 predicted proteins | sample AD_UKC078_MetaG_FD_89753 | JGI IMG/M metagenome (GOLD analysis project Ga0116183, IMG submission 89753) | Active sludge microbial communities of municipal wastewater-treating anaerobic digesters from USA - AD_UKC078_MetaG | ecosystem: Engineered > Bioreactor > Anaerobic > Digestate | place: USA...
CATCAAGCCCTGCCCGCTGGACAGACCTTCATTCCAGCTGCCGGGGTAATAGAGAGACAAAAAGGCGCCACCAACGCCGGCCAGAAATCCCCCCGCCGCTGTTGCGCCGATACGGATTGGCACCACGGGGTAGCCCAGCGCCCGCGCCGCCGCCGCGTTGTCGCCGACCAGGCGCAGCGCCAGACCCCAGCGGCTGGCCCGCAAGCCCCAGTGCAGCAGCACCGCCAGCAGCAAGCCGAGCGGCAACAAGACGTTGATGCGCAAGGCTGACTGAAGCTGGGCGCTGTCGCTCCAGGCGCCAAGATCCAGCGACGGCAGCATTGGCGCCTGCGGCTGGATCAGCGGCTTGCCCAGAAAAAAGGCCAGCCCCGTACCGAACAGCATCAAGGCGATTCCCACCGCAATGTCATTGACCTTGGCAAGGGAGCACAACACGCCGTGGAGCAGGCCCATGAGCAGCCCGCAGCCCCCTGCCGCCAGCACGCCCAGCCACGCCGAGCCGGTCAGCAGCGACACCCCGTAGCCACTCATTGCCCCGAGGACCAGGATTCCCTCCAGTCCAAGGTTGATCCGACCGGATTTCTCCGTGATGCACTCCCCCAGGCTAACGAAGAGAAAGGGGGTACTGACCCGCAGAGCGCCTCCCACCAAGGCCAGTGCGAGACTGCCCAAGGCAAGGCTGTCACTTCCATCAGACACGGCGGGCTCCTTTACGGTTAAGGGTTTCGAAGGCCAGCAAGGCAACAAAGAGCGCGCCCTGAAGCACCAATGTGGCCGCATCCGGCAGATCGAGACGGCGTTGCAGCAGGCTGCCCGACGCACCGATCCCGCCTACCAGAATCGCGCAGGCGATGATCCCGAGCGGGTTATGTCGCGCCGCAAACGACACCAGGATTCCTGCGTAGCCGTAACCTGCCAGCAGAGCAGCATTGGCACTGCCATGCACGGCCGCCACTTCAAGCATGCCGGCGACGCCGGCCGCACCGCCACCCAGAAAGCACGACGCGAGGATCAGGCTGCCGACCGGCAAGCCGGCCATCAGCGCGGCCCGGGGATTGCCGCCAACCACGCCCACTGCAAAGCCGAAGACTGTCTGGCGAACCAGGAACCACGCTGCGATGCAGAACACAACGCCCCAGACGAGCCCCCAATGCACGTCCAGCCCCGGCATCGAGCCGATCAAGTAGGCGTCTGCGAGCGGTGGCGTCGATGGTTTGTTCAGGCTGGCCGGATCCCTCAGGACGCCTTCCACCAGAAAGTTGAAGACAGCGATCCCGATATAGGCCAGGAGCAGGCTGGAGATGGTTTCGTTGACACCTCGGGCGTGGCGCAACCAGGCCGACAGCGATACCCACGCCCCACCGACAACAAAGCCTGCCAGCGCCATCAACACCTGCACCGGCAAACCTGACCAACCGGCACATGCGGACGGGACCATGGCGGCAGCCAGTGCCCCGACCGCCAGCGCCCCTTCCCCGCCGATGATCACCAGCCCGGCGCGTGCCGGCAGGGCCACGCAGAGCGCCGTCAGCATCAGCGGAGCCGCCCGCGACAGGGTGTTCTGCCATGCGAAGGACGATCCGTAGGCCCCCTCCACGACCAGACCCAGCGCCTCCACGGCGGGAAAGCCCTGGGCGGCGAGGAAGAGCGCAAACAGCAGTGCTGCAGCGCCCGCTGCCGCGGTAAAAGGCGCCAGCGGCGCAAACAAGGTCCAGACCGGATTCATGGCAGGCTCCCCGCGCTCAGATCTGGCCGATTACGCCATCGACCAGATAATTCATGCTCTCAAGCTGCGGATCCTGCTGCCCCTCTGCCTTGCCGGCGGCAATCACGGTTTTGCCGGTGTTGTCCACCAGCGGCCCCTTGAAAATCAGGAAGTCACCCTTGAGCATGGCCGCCTTGACCGTATCGGACTTCTTGCGGGCCTCGACCGATACCGCCGGACCAAAGGGCGAAGGCTTGACGAAGCCTTCCTTCAAGCCGCCACGCAGGAAATTGATCATCGGCTTGCCTTCCATGGCGGCCTTGACGATCAGCATGTAAGGGGTTTGCCAGTCCCACTCGGCACCGGTCAGATAGCCCCTGGGGGCCAGTTTGGCCTGGCTGGCATGGTAGCCACAGCTGTAGACGCCGCGCCGCTCGGCGGTCTCGACAATGACCTTGGGACTGTCCACGTGGCAAGTGAGCACGTCTACGCCTTGGTCGATGAGACTGTTCGCCGCTTCGGCCTCCTTCACCGGCAGCGACCAGTCACCGGTAAAGATGACCTTTACCGTTGCCTTGGGATCGACCGACCGTGCGCCCAGCAAGAAGGCATTGATGTTGCGCAGTACCTGTGGAATGGGCTTGGCAGCAATGAAGCCGAGCTTCCTGGTCTTGCTCGTCGACGCCGCAGCAATGCCGTCGAGATACTGGCATTCGTCGATGTATCCGAAAAAGCTGCCGACATTCTTCGGGTGCTTTCCTGCAGTCCACAAGCCGCCGCAATGGGCAAAGCGCACGTTCGGATACTTCTCGGCCATTTTCAGCACATGCGGATCGAAGTAGCCAAAGGAGGTCGCAAAGATCAGCGTCGCCTTGTCCTGGTTGATCATGGCTTCCATCGTCTTCTGCACCGCAACGGTCTCGGGCACCTTCTCTTCCTCGATCACCTTCACGCCCGGCATTTTCTTCAGCACGGCGACCGCCTGGGCCTGGGCCTGGTTGTAGCCGAAGTCATCTCGCGGCCCAACGTAAATCACCCCGACGACCAGCTTCTCGGCGGCTCCGGCACGCCCGATTCCGAAGGGCAGGACTTGCCAGGCTGCGCCGGCACCGAGGACACGAAGCACATTGCGACGGCCGGCGGAAAGTGTTGAATCATCCATGGTTGCGCTCTCTTTCTGTGAATTTGGACGGATGGAAGTCAGGGACGCGGGGAGCCGCGCAAATACATGCGCCAGCCTCCGCTGACGGAAATGTCGATGGCACCCTCGAAGGCAATGCCCTCGCAGATGAAACCTTTGACCAGGCGGCCACCTTCGAGAATCAGGCTGCCAATACCCAGCGGCGGCGGAATCTCGGCGACAAAGCTGCCAAGCAGGCGCAGGGGAATTTCCCATACCTCGACTTCGATGGCGCTGCCGGCGTCGGCCACCCGCTCAAGCCCGGGTTTGGGCGGAACCGTCCCGGGCAAGGCATAGAGCCGGTAGAGCGGTGCAGTCCGGGTGGTTTCAACGAGTCGGGCGCCCCGCTCCAGCAACTGCCAGTTAAGGGGCAGGCCGCTCAGGTGAGCGCCAACCACCGCCAGTTCGGTCGTGGGTTCAGTAAATGGCAGCGGTGGGAGGGGCGCCTCGCAGCGAGGCGGAGGCTGCAAGGTGTCGCCAAGGCGCATATGGAGCACGCTCTCCCAATGGCGGCCCGTCTCGGCGAGCAAATGATCAGCTCCCGCCGCACCAATCAGCGTCACTCCGGCCGGCAGACCATCGACGCGGAATGGTCCCGGCATGGCCAGCGCCGACAAGCCGAGGAGATTGACGAAATTCGTGTAACGGCCAAGTCTGGCATTGCGCTCGACCGGGCTCTCGAGGATTTCCTGGCGGGTGTAGATGTTCGGCGTCGTCGGCACCAACATCATGTCGACGTGCTGGAACACATCGAGGCAGACGGGCTTCAACTCATTGAGGCGATAGTCACCATTGAAGGCGTCGACGGCCGACTGCCCGTCGGCACGCGCGATTATCGATGCAACCACCGGATCCATGTCGGCCCGGTTGTGATCGAAAAACCGACCCAGCGCGGCCCGCCGCTCCGCCACCCACGGCCCGTCGTAGAGCAGGCGGGTCACTTCGTGGAAAGGTGCCAGATCGACTGCCACCACGCGTACGCCATCGAGGCCGCGCAGAAGGGTAAGTGCTTCGTTGAAGGCCGCCCACGCAAACGGATCGAGTTCATCGGCGAGGCCGTCCGGCACCCCGATCACCAGCCCCCGGGGCTTCAAACCATGCGCGCGGATGCTGCCACCACCGGAGGCCAGACCCATGACACGCCAGCCATCGGCCACCGTGTGGGCAAATATCGAAACGCAGTCCAGACTCCGGCAAGCCGGCACGACGCCCACATTGCTAAGCAGTCCAGGCGTTGGCTTCAAGCCCACCAGATTGCAAAAACCTGCCGGCACACGTCCGGAACCGGCGGTATCCGTGCCAAGGGCAAAAGCAACCTGCCCCATGGCCGTTGCGGCAGCCGACCCGGAACTGGAGCCGCCAGAGATGTAGTCGGGATTGAAGGGGTTGCGCACGGCGCCATAGGGCGAACGGGTGCCGACTAGCCCGGTGGCAAACTGGTCCAGATTGGTCTTGCCGACCACGATGGCCCCGGCAGCTTCCAGGCGCTGTACGACCTCGGCCGACACAGTCGGCACGTAGCTGAACGCAGGGCATGCAGCCGTGGTGGGAAAGCCGGCGACATCGATGTTGTCTTTCACCGCAAAAGGCACACCGAGAAGTGGCATTTCGGCCAGCGCGGTCGCCGGATCTGCGCGCAGGGACGCATCCATTGCTGCCAGCCGGGCGTGCAGATCGTCCCGCGACGCCACCGTGATCCAGATCGTCGGGTCGTCCGCCGCCGCAATCCGCGCCAGCACGGCATCGAACACTTCACCGGGCCGGAGCCTCCCGCAGCGGTAGGCATCCAGCAGGAAATCGACGGTCAACACAGACGGCAGGCTTGCTTTCACGATTGAACCCAAACTTGGATACAAGATGGAATTCAAGTTAGCAGTATGTGTGCCACGCCTCGATCGAAAGCCTGATCATTAAAATTCAATGACTTGGAAAATGGCGGACCGGCAAAGCGATTCCGCATCGCACCATAGTCGGGAAAACCTTCCCCCTCAGGCACATTCGCGGTGCGTCGCGACGCGCGGTCGCGGCCGACACAAGCCACCTGCCTTCCCGGCACGCCGCCGCTGTCCGCCCGGAGGGCGTAAAATCCGCCCCCCAAGTGCAACGCCAACTCGAGCGCACACAACAATCTGGAGACTCCGAGCGATGCGCCGTCCCAACTCACCGCCAAACGACGCCCCCAGCCGCCGCGACCTGCTGTTGTTCGCCCTGCCGGCGTTGCTCCTCGTCTTCGCCGCCTTCGCCCTCACCTGGCAGTTTGTGCGCCCGGCACCTCCCAAGAAAATCGTCATGAGCACCGGTGCGGCGGGTGGTGCCTATCACTACTTCGGGGAGCGCTACCGCGAAAAGCTCGCCCAGGACGGGATCGAGGTAGAACTGCGTCCATCCACCGGCGCAGTCGACAACCTCATGCGCCTCAAGACCGACAACAGTGTGGACGTCGGTTTCATCCAGGGTGGCATTGCCAACGAACCTGAATCGACAGATCTCGCCACCCTCGGCAGCATGTATCTGGAGCCCGTGTGGGTGTTTTACCGGGGCACGGTCGAATACGACCGGGTCGCCCAGTTCAGGGGCAAGAAGATCGCGATCGGCCTGCCGGGCAGCGGCGCCCAGCTCTTTGCACTGCAAATCCTTGGCGCCAACGGCATCAAGACCAGTGACTCACACCTCGTCCCCATCGGCGGCATGGAAGCCGTCGAGGCCCTCAGGCACGGCGTAGCGGACGCCTACTTCGTGGTTGGCGCACCCCAGGCACCGGTAGTACAGGCGCTCCTGCAAACCGAAGGTATCAGCCTGCTCAACTTTGCCCAGGCCGACGGCTACGTGCGCCACTTTCCCCATCTGGTTCGGCTCACCCTGCCGCGCGGTGCCATTGACATTCAGGGCGACCGACCACCTCGCGACATCCAGCTGCTGGCGGCCACTGCCAACCTGGTCGTCAAGGCTGACATCCATCCGGCCATCGTCACCCTGCTGCTCAAGCACGCCCGCGAAATCCACAGCCCCGCCGGCATGCTGCAGGCCGCCAATGTCTTCCCCAAGCCAGAGGACCACGCACTGCCCCTGCATCCCTCGGCGCAGCGCTTCTACGACAGCGGGCCGCCACTGTTGCAGCGTTACCTGCCCTTCTGGCTGGCCGTGCTGGTCGATCGCCTGTTCGTCATGCTGCTGCCCCTGATCGCCGTGGTGATTCCGCTTTCCAAGGTCGTGCCGGCGATCTACAACTGGCGCATGCGCTCACGGGTGTATCGCTGGTATGGCGAGCTCAAATACCTCGAAAACGAACTCGATCGCAACCCCGACACCATCCAGGACGCCGACGCCATCGCGACGTTCATTACCCGCGTGGACCGCATCGAGCAACGCGCCACCCACCGCAAGCTACCGCTGGCTTTCAGCAACGAGCTGTACACACTGCGCGAACACATCGCCCTTGTGCGGCGGCGCCTGTTACGCCTTGCGGAAAGCGCCACTGAGAACGAAAAGCCCCGTTGATACAATTCCGGCATCGACATCTGTCCGACACCGGCCCCTTGCCCAAACCACCTCCATCATGAGCCCGCACCTGAATCTCACCGCCCCCTACGCCCCCCTGGTTCGCCGCATCGAAGCCGAAGCCACGGTCGAAAACGACCAGATCCTGCGCATCGACCACTTCCTGAACCACCGCATCGAACCGGCCTTCATCTTCGAGCTCGGCCACGAGTTGGCCCGGCGCCTGTCCTTCTTCCAGCCCAACGTGATCCTTACCGCCGAAGCCAGCGGCATCGCCCCGGGCCTCATCGTCGCCCAGGCACTCAACGTACCGCTGGTGTATGCCAAGAAGTACTCGCCGCAGGTCGAACCGCCTTCGATCTCGCGCATCATTCCCTCGCCCACCAAAGGCGGCGAAACCCGGCTCGTGATATCCACCCGCTACATCAAGCCCGGCCAGCGCATCGTCATCGTCGATGACTTCCTCGCCAACGGTCGCACCGCCGTCGCGCTTATCGAAATGGCCCGGGAGGCGGGTGCGGAAGTCCTCGGTGCCGGCTTCGTCGTCGAGAAGCGTTTCAAGCAAGGCCGCGAGCACATCGAAGCCTTGCAAGTGCCGGTGTCCACCCTTGCCCAGGTTGAAGGACTGGAAGACGGCCGGGCCATCCTGACCCAGCCGCAAGGCACGTAAAGCCATGCCCGACCCGCGCGAAACGCTCCGCTCACTCCTCGACGCAGCCCTCGCGGCGGCGCTGCCCGAAGGCGTCGTGGCGGCCCATCTGCCGCGCGCCGACGAACTGCCCGCCGGCCGGGTCATCGTCATCGGTGCCGGCAAGGCCTCGGCGGCCATGGCCAAAGCGGTCGAAGACCACTGGCCTGGCGATCCGGCGCGGCTTGGCGGGCTGGTCATCACCCGCTACGGCCACGGCGTGCCGTGCAAGTACATCGAAATCGTCGAAGCCGCCCACCCGGTGCCGGATGAAGCCGGCTTTGCGGCAGCCCGCCGCATGTTGACCAGCACCGTGCAGGGCCTGACGACCGACGATCTCGTCCTGTGCCTCATCTCCGGCGGCGGCTCGGCGCTGCTGGCAGTACCGGCCGAAGGTCTCAGCCTCGCCGACAAACAAGTCGTCGGCCGGGCCCTGCTCACCTCTGGTGCGACCATTGCGGAGATCAACTGCGTGCGCAAGCACCTGTCGGCCATCAAAGGCGGGCGTCTGGCGCTGGCCTGCCAACCGGCGCGGGTGCTCACCCTGCTGATCTCCGACGTGCCCGGCGACGACCCGGCCATCATCGCCTCGGGCCCCACGGTGGGCGATCCGGGCACCTGCGCAGACGCCCTCAGCGTCCTCGCCAAGTACGCCATTGCGGTGCCCGAGGCCGTGCGCGCACACCTCGAATCCGGCCGTGGCGAAACGCCCAAGCCCGATCACCCGGCCTTCGCCGGCTGCGAAACGCGCCTCATCGCCACGCCACAAATGGCACTCGAAGCCGCTGCTCGCCGCGCCGCAGAATTGGGCCTCAGCGCGCACATCCTGTCGGATGCCGTCGAAGGCGAATCCCGCGACGTGGCCCTGGTCCATGCCGCCATTGCCCGGCAGATTGCTGATCGCGGCCAGCCCTTTACCGCGCCCTGCGTGATCCTGTCCGGCGGCGAGAGCACCGTCACCGTCCGCGGCCAGGGCTGTGGCGGTCGCAACGTGGAGTTCCTGGTCGCGCTGGCCAAAGCGCTCAACGGCCACCCGGCCATCCATGCGCTGGCGGCCGACACCGACGGCATCGATGGCGGCGCCGAAATCGCCGGGGCCATCATCGATCCCGGCACTCCCGGGCGCGCCGCGGCCCTCGGTCGCCGGCTTGTCGACGTGCTTGCAGAAAACGATGGCCACGGACTCTTTCAGGCCCTAGGCGATTCAGTCATGACCGGCCCGACGATGACCAACGTCAATGACTTCCGGGCGATCCTCATCGACAAACCAGCCGGCCCGCCCACCGCCTGATCACCCAGGCGACCGATCCGCACCTGGCAAGCGGAATTTCGCCAAATCAGGCAGTTCAGTGCGACAGCGGATAAAACAGTTGTTCGTTGCCGATCTTGTAGGCAGAAATGGCACGGCGGCCGTCAGCGGAGGTGATCCAGTCAATGAACTTCTCGCCAGCCGCTTTCTTGACGTGGGGGTGTCTCGCCGGGTTCACCAGCATCACGCCATAGGGGTTGTAGAGCTTGGGATCACCAGCGAAAACGATGGTGAGATCCTGACGATTCTTGAAGCTACCCCAGGTGCCCCGGTCGGCCAGAGTGTAGGCCCCCATGCCGGCGGCCATATTGAGCGTCGGACCCATGCCGGCGCCAGCCTCCTTGTACCAGCCCTGCCCCTTCACATCGACACCGGCGCGGCCCCAGAAGCGCAGCTCGGCGGCGTGGGTGCCACTGCGATCACCGCGGGACACCCAGTTGCTGCCCTTTTTGGCGATCCGCGCAAAGGCATCGACGGCATCCCTCGCACCCTTCACACCAGCGGCATCGGCAGCCGGACCAATCAGCACGAAGTCGTTGTACATCACGTCCCGACGATCAACACCGTAGCCGTCGGCCACAAACTTGTCCTCGGCAGCACGGTCGTGAACCAGCAGCACATCCGCGTCGCCGCGACGGCCCACGTCGAGTGCCTGGCCGGTACCCAGCGCAACGACCTTCACCGCAATCCCGCTGTTTTTCTCGAAAATCGGCAGGATGAAGTTGAACAGGCCGGACTGCTCGGTCGAGGTGGTGGATGCCAGCACGATGGATTCGCCGGCCTGTGCAACCGACGCAAAGGCTGCAACGCTGATGACAGCGGATTTCAGGAATTTCAGAAGGCCATTCGCCACGGTAATTCTCCCTGGATGTAAAGCCGCGCGGCCTGCGAGGCCGGACGGGCAAAGAAACGTTGTACCGGCGCATGTTCGCACACGCGGCCTGCGTCGATAAAAACCACATCGTCGGCCAGCCGGGTGGCCTGGCCGAGATTGTGGGTCGTCATCATAATGCGGGTGCCCTCGGTGCGGATCTCGCGAACAATCCGCTCAATGGCCTCTACCGAGGAAGGGTCGAGGCTGGCGGTGGGCTCGTCGAGCAGCAAAAGGCGCGGTTGCGTCACCCAGGCCCGCGCCAGGGCCAGGCGCTGCCGCTCACCGCCAGACAGACTGCGTGCGCTGTCGCGGGCCCGGTGCGCCAGACCGACGCGCTCCAGAGCGTCTCTGGCCCGCCGGGCGCGGTCCGCCACCGGCACCTTGAGCGGACGCAGGGCCAGCTCGACATTGCCAAGCAGCGAGTCGCGCAGCATCTTCGGCTGCTGGAAGACCATTGCAACGCCAAACTCCGGGCGCGTGCCGCCTCCCCAGTCGATATGCCCCTCGTCGGGTTCCAGCAAACCGCACAGGGTACGCAAGAAGACGCTCTTGCCAGCGCCGTTGGGGCCAAGCAGGATGGTGATGCCCTCACCGCCAAGTTCGACGCTGAGGCCATCGAGCACCGCCCGCCCGGCAGCATGCCAGCGCAAGCCGCTCACGCGCAGCGGGAACATTGGACGGCCCTCAGGCATAGCGCTGCATCGCCCACTGGCGCAATACGTAGGCAAGCCCGTTAAGAAACAAGATCACTCCGAGCAGCACCGTGCCCAGCGCAATGGCCAGCGGCAGGTCGCCCTTGCTGGTTTCGAGTGCAATCGCAGTGGTCATTACGCGGGTCGAGCGGTCGATGTTGCCGCCGACGATCATCACTGCCCCGACCTCCGACATGGCTCGCCCCAAACCCGCCAGCACCGCCACCATCAGCGAATGCCGACAGTCGTGGAGAAGTACCCGCACACTGTCGAACCAGCGAAAACGCATGGCGGTCAGCTCTTCCTGGTATTCACGCCATGCATCCTCCACCACTTGCCGGGAGATCGCAGCCATCAGCGGCACCACCAGAAAAGTCTGGGCGATGACCATGGCGGTGGCCGAATACAGCAACCCGAACTCGCCCAGCGGCCCGGAGCGCGACAGGATCAAGTAAACCACCACCCCGACCACCACCGAGGGCAGGCCCATGCAGCCATTGAGCAGCACCACCAGCACCTGCCTGCCCGGAAACCGCCCGACACCCAGACAAGCCCCCAGCGGCAAGCCGATCAGCGTGCCGAACAGCACCGCCAGACCACTGACCTGCAACGATAGCAGGACGATCTCCGCTACCCGGTGGTCAAAACCGGCGAGCAGGGAAAACGCTTCGGAAAAAGCCAGACTCAAACCATTCATGGGAACGCACGCACCCGGGGCGACAATCCGGCAGGCCGCAAGCTTAGCCGATCAGCCGCCGCCGCGCTGCATGGCAAGGTCGATGTGCGCCAGCAGCGCCATTCTGGCTTCCCGTTCGCCGGCCGTGAAGTGATAGCGGGCCAGTGACACCGGCAGCCGGAACAGTCCGATACGCCGCTCGGGCATGACCGTCAGCTCCACCGTCAGCATCACACCATGGCAAGCGGCGTGCAGCACCAAGGGACGCGGTGAGCTCACTCCGTCCGGCAGGGCCAGGCGCAGCCCACGCTCGAACTCGGCCGGCGTGGCACCTACCTCGCGTGTAAAGCCCTCCGGCGCGCAGACATCTTCAGCCACCGGCAATCGGTGGCCAGATGGCCAGTTCGTCACCTTCCTGCAGCACATGCCCGGCGCGCCCGGCCGGGGCGATGTACACCCCGTTCACCAGCACCAGGTGGGCTTTTTTCTCGGGCACCTGGTAACGCGTGATCAGATCGCCCACCGTGGTGTCAGGCTCCACCTCAATCTCAACCAGATTGCCACGGCGGCCGGCCGGCAGAAAATCGGCGAGCGACGCGAACAGTTTGAACACCACCCTCATGCGAAGGCGGCTACCGGTTGATGGCGCGCTACCGAATCGGGCTGGGTGCGGGCCAGATAGGCCTCGGAGAAACGCTGCGGTGCGGCCAGCAGGATGTCCTTCCACGGCCCGAGACTGAGCTTGCCCTGGATCAGGCCACGCAAAGCACCAACGTGCTGGGTCATGCCGATGGAGGTCGCACCGATCAGTATGTCGCCCTTGAACTGCAGGCTCAGATAGCGATAGGCAGTCTCATCGACCTGTTCGACTCCGGCTTCACCGGGCTCGCCCCACCACTGCCCGAAAGACGTGGAAATCAGCCCCAGCGTGTCGAGCACATTGATCGCCAGCACGCCGGGCAACTGCCCGTTGCCGCCGGCCATGTTGATCGCCGCGACGCGCGCCTGGTCGGCCGCATTGGGCTGAATCGCCGACACCAGATGCGCACCGGTAAACAGGTCCGGCGCCTCGGCCACGTCTCCGGCCGCAAAAATGCCGGGCACCGTCGTTTCCATGCGCGAATCGACGAGCACTCCCTTGGCCACATGCACCGGCGTGCCTTCGAGGAAGGCGACATTGGGCGCCACGCCAGCAGCGACGATCAGCAGGTCGCAGGCGAGTTGCTCGCCGGTCGACAGGGTCACGGTCAATAGCGATTTCTCGCCATTTTCGATCCGCTCGACCCCGGCCCTGG
>Ga0116183_1005563_pt1 | contig 11915 bp, 10 predicted proteins | sample AD_UKC078_MetaG_FD_89753 | JGI IMG/M metagenome (GOLD analysis project Ga0116183, IMG submission 89753) | Active sludge microbial communities of municipal wastewater-treating anaerobic digesters from USA - AD_UKC078_MetaG | ecosystem: Engineered > Bioreactor > Anaerobic > Digestate | place: USA...
CAAAGTGCAGATAAGGCAATAGAGCAGATAAGGCAAAAAAAATACTACGAAGGCTTTACCTCCTCTGCTAAGGAGATTTACCTTGTGGGAATAAATTTTGACATGGAAAAGAGAAATATTGCTCAGTATAAATGGGAAATCGTTGCTTAATTGAATTTACAATCAAAGACTCTCCACTCTTAAAAAATAAAATTTCCTAAAATAAAATATACTTTACAAAAATATAGTATTTGTTATCATTTTATCATGAAGCGTTCAGGCACAGCAAATCTACCTCTTCACTATGGTTATGTCCCAAAATGGCTATCGGAACGAATGAAGAAGCTGGGATCTTTAATCACTCTTGCTATTATTGAATCTCATGGCCGGGATGAATTTTTGCGCCGCATTTCTGATCCCTTCTGGTTTCAGGCCTTTGGAGCTACTTTGGGTATGGATTGGCACTCCTCTGGTATAACTACCAGTGTAATGGGTGCACTTAAAGCAGGGCTTAATCCTCTTTCAAAAGAAACAGGACTGTATATCTGCGGTGGCAGAGGGGCTCATTCCAGGAAAACTCCTGAGGAAATTACAGACTTTGCCCTTTTAAAGGGTATAGAGGGGGATGAGTTGGTGCGCTGTTCAAGGCTCTCTGCGAAAATTGACAACACCTGCATTCAAGATGGCTACCAGCTATATCTCCATAACTTTATAGTCACAGAGGATGGTAAATGGGCTGTGGTGCAACAGGGGATGAACCAAAACAATGCTATGGCAAGACGCTATCACTGGCACAGTGAAAACTTGAAATCCTTTACTGACGACCCCCATAGTGCAATAATTGGAAAAAACGAAGGGGAGATTTTAAACTTAAGTGATTCCCGTGCAGGGCTCTCCAGGGAGAGCATAATGGATTTTTTGTCGCTTCACCCTGATAAGCAAATCTCAGAGATAGAGCTTATATTGAAAAGCCCTACTGTCAATATGCCGCGACATCACGATGTGAGATCAGAAAATATAAACACTAAAAGACTTGGTGCAGTTTTAGCTGTTGCATATCACAAAGGTTTTAAGGAATTCACAGATGCCCTTCTCCTTGAGGGCTTTGGTCCACGGACAGTTCAAGCTCTTGCCCTTGTGGCAGAGATTATTTATGGAGCACCATCAAGATTTCAGGATCCAGCAAGATTCTCCTTTGCCCATGGTGGAAAGGATGGGCACCCTGCCCCTGTTCCATTAAAGACTTATGATGAGTCAATTTATATACTTAAAGATGCTGTAAGAAAGGCAAAACTTGGCAATAGAGATCAACTTGAGGCACTGCGTAAGCTTGACAGGCTCATAAGAGTGGTTGAAGAGACATGTTCCCCTGAAATTGACTTTGAGAGGCTAATTAAACACGAAAAAGAAATCTCCCCATCACTTGATGGAAGAACAGTTTTTGATAAAAAATAAAAGCAGCAAAAAAGGGGCCTGTCATCCTGAGCGCAGCGAAGAATCCCTCTGTAGTAAACAGCGAGATTCTGAGATTCTTCGGGACCTCCTCCCTCACAATGACAGAAGGGATCAGCCTCCTTAAAATGACAGGAAGGGAAACTACTCTGGAGGACATAAAAGAAAACACTCCTTAAGATGAAGAGCAAGGTTAACCACAGTGCACACAGAGGTAAAAGTATTGCAAATAAACTCTTAATTCTCTGAATGCTCTCTGATGAAAGATTTGACCATTATGTCCTCCTCCATGGCTCTACTGGGATAGTAAAAATAATATTTAGTGAAAATTTTTTTAAAAAACAGTTGACGATTTGCAAGTATTTAAGTATTATATTAAATAATTAAAAACTTAAAATTTGTGAGGTGTTATAATGTCAAAGGCGGGAAAAATTTTTGCTTTGCTGCCATTATTTTTTTATGGGGCATTGCTTTTTATTCCATATCAAGTCCATTCGCAAGAAATCGAGAGGCTTGATTTTGACTCAATATGGGCTCATGTCAAATCCAATTCTCCTGCAATTAAAAGTGCATCTCTTGAATCAGAGGCTGCAACTGTTATGAAAGATAGATATAGCAGACACTGGTTACCAATGATTTATGGCGATGCAAAATTTTTCATAACAGATGATCCTGCTTTGAATTTTATGTCAGTTCTTTCTCAAAGGAAAATTGGCAATGAGGATTTTTCACCTGATAGGCTCAATCATCCAGGTAAAAACAGCTATAAGCAGGCTTCTGTGGGGGTGAACCTTCCTCTATACGAGGGTGGTGCTGGTTATTACACTGCAAAGAGCTTTGATTCTATTGCAAAGAGTAAAAGCTATGGCAGGGCTGTTATTGTTTTAAGTGAAAAAAGCAAAACAATGGCAGCCTATGGCAGACTTATAGCTCTTACAAAAGCTGCTAATGAACTGGCTGATTTAAAAAAGAGCGTTACTGGGATTTTGTCAGGTTATGAATCTGCTTTAAAAAATAATCCTGTTGAGTATTCTGGAATATTGGGCCTTAAGGCGCTTTCCAATCGTATTGACGCCATGATCACAGAAAACGATGCGAAGATAAAATATCTAAGAGATTATCTTCAAAATACCTCTGCAGGGAATTTGCCAGATCTATGGACAGCCTCAGATAGCGATGTCATCACTTTTGGAGGTCGCTATGTATCTGACAAAAACACAGCCATAAAAGAATCCTATCAGCTTAAGGCTTTAAAGGCCTATGCAGAAAGTTTAAAACATAAGGCAGAGGCACAAAAGAGCGTTTATCTCCCAAAGATTGGTTTATTTTCTGAGGCTAATGTATACAGCGGGAACAGGGCTACTGCTGACTCCTATAGTGCTGGATTTTATATTCAGATGAATATCCTATCTCCTGTTGAATATGGCTCTGTGCGGCAGGCTGAATTTGAAAGTGATGCTGCTTTTTTTAAACTAAAAAATGAAGCTATCAAAGAAAAAACTGATATCGAAAGATTAAGAAATTTTGAAGCAACTCTCAGAGAAAATATAAAAATTTTAAATGAGAGCCTCAAGATTATGGATGAACAGCTGAGGAATATAAAAAGGCTCTTTGCAAATGGCTCTGTAAAGGCATTTCAGCTTTCTGATGTCATAGCTGCCAAGGGTGATCTCCTTCAGAATTTGGCAAAGGCTGAAGAGGAATATGCAGAGGTAATATCTGGAATTTATTTTTATACAGCAAATATAGAGGAGGCCTCCAATGAATAATGAAATAAAAAAAGGATTTGCTGGCAATCTTGCAGAACGATTTATTAAGTCACGACTCACTGTAATTATTGCAGCAGCAAGTATTTTGCTTGGGATCTTTGCGGTTATTCTCACTCCCAAAGAAGAGGAACCGCAGATCTCTGTCCCAATGATTGACGTGGAGATATTTGCTCCGGGATATGAATCTCAGGAGGTGGAGCGTAAGGTCACTGAACCTGTTGAGCGAGCTGTATGGGGTCTGGATGGCGTGGAATACGTTTACTCTGTAAGTCGTCCCCATGGGAGCCTTGTGACTGTTCGCTTTAAGGTTGGAGAGCCACTGGAGCCATCTCTTGTCAAGGTCCACAACAAACTCATGGAAATTAAAGGTATGTTGCCAGAGGGAGTTTCTCAGCCAAGGGTTAAGTCCTATACTATAGATGATGTTCCCTTTTTGATTTTAACTTTCAGTTCGCAAAGTAGAGATGATTACTCGCTGAGAAGTCTTGTTGCTCCCCTTGCACGAGAGCTTTCCAGCACCCCTGATCTTTCTAATATAGAGATGCTTGGAGGAAGAAAGCGTTCACTTCGTGTTATTGTAAATCCAGATAAGCTTTCTGCAAATGGTGTTTCTTTGATTGAGATCGCCAGAGCTTTAAAAGTAAATGACGCAAGCTCCCCTGCTGGCAAAAACTGGGACAATAAGACTGTGATGGATGTTGAGGTTGGAGGAAGGCTGAAGGGGGTTGAAGATGTTGAAAATATTTCGATTGGCCTTAGGGCAGGAAGAGTTGTAAAGATAAAAGATGTAGCATCTGTCCAGGAAGGTCCTGAGGAAAGAACAAAGGTCTCTTATCTTCTTGAAAAGGATAAGGGAAGTGCCAATGCTGTATCAATTGTCTTTGCTAAAAGAAAAGGAACCAATGTTGTTGTATTAAGTCGAGAGTTAGTCGAAAGAGCGCGCATTTTTTCTGCTAATCTCCCTCAGGATATTAAACTTTCTGTTATGAGGGACTACGGATATACTGCTGGAGAAAAATCCAATGAGCTAATTGAGCATCTTTTAATTGCAACTTTATCTGTTGCAGCTCTTATAGCTATCTTTATGGGACTCCGCGCTTCCCTTGTTGTTTCAATTGCAATTCCTGTGACCCTTGCTCTTACTCTGGCTATTTATTACTTTATGGGATACACTCTCAACAGAGTAACCCTTTTTGCTTTGATTTTTTCAATTGGTATTCTTGTGGACGATGCCATTGTGGTTGTTGAAAATATTGAGCGCCATTTGCACTCAGACAAAAAATTGAGTCTTGTTAAGGCGACAATAAATGCAGTATCTGAGGTTGGTAATCCGACAATACTTGCAACCTTTACTGTAATAGCTGCTATATTGCCTATGGCCTTTGTCCGTGGACTTATGGGGCCATACATGAAGCCAATACCTGTTGGTGCTTCTCTTGCAATGCTCCTTTCCCTGCTTGTGGCTTTTATTGTAACGCCATGGGCAAGTGCCAAGCTTTTAAAAAAGGAAAGGCATGGCGATGACCATGGCCATAAAAAGAGTAAGCTTGATCAGATCTATATTAAGGTTGTAAGTTCTCTTGTGTCACGGAAACACTCTGCCTTTAAATTTGCCGGACTTACTGTGTTCTTGCTTATATTAGCCATGACTCTGTTTTTGTTCAAGGCTGTTAAAGTAAAGATGCTTCCCTTTGACAATAAGAATGAGTTTCAGATAACTCTTGATTATCCTCCAACTACCACTCTTGAACAGAGCAGTGAATGGTCAAAGGAGCTTGCCTCTATTTTGCTAAAAAATGAGAATGTTCTTAAAGTCCAGATCTTTGCAGGAGAACCGGCGCCTTTTTCTTTCTCCGGGATGGTAAAGCATACCTTTATGCGTAGAAGCGATTATATGAATGATCTTCAAGTATTGCTCACCAATAAGGATGAAAGAAAAAAATCAAGTCATGAGATTATAGAAGAGCTAAGACCTGTGATTGTTGATTTTGCAAAGAAGAAAAATGCTGTATCAAAGATTTTAGAAATTCCTCCTGGACCTCCAGTTATGGCTACTCTTGTTGCAGAGGTTTATGGCCCTGACAAAAATGTCAGACAGGCTGTTGCCAGGGAAATCTATGATGTATTTTCAAAAGAGTCCTCTGTAGTAGATCTTGATTATTCATGGCGACCAATGAGACCACGCCAGGTCTATGAATTCAATCAGTACCTTGCGGGGCTTTATGGGGTGAGTTCAACTCAGGCTGTGCTAACTGGTGGACTTGTATTCTCAGAAACTCCTGTGGTGTCCCTTGCTGATGTAGGCTGGCCAGAGGAGATCAACGTCAACCTCTCTGTGATGCAAAGTGTAAGATCTTCTAATAATCCCTTTGCAGGAGAGATGGTGCCAACTTTTGAAAGTGGCTTTGCATATATAAATCAGGTTATAAATAAGCCTGTTCAAAAAGAAACGGTTGCTTTATACAGAAAAAATTTAAAGCCTGTTGAATATGTTATGAGCGAACTATCTGGCAAGGATGAGGCTCCTGTTTATGGGATTCTTAAGCTTGCTCCAAAGATTAACTATCCAATACAAACAGCTGAGGTTCCGTGGAATACAACAAAGCCTGTGGTTAAGTGGGATGGCGAGTGGTTTATAACCTATGAGGTCTTTAGAGATCTTGGAATCTCATTTGCTGTTGTCCTTGTGCTTATATACATTCTCGTTGTTGGATGGTTCAGGAGCTATATCGTTCCGGTGGTAATTATGGCTCCAATCCCAATAAGCCTCATTGGCATACTTCCAGGTCATGCCATTGTGGGATCCTATTTTACTGCAACATCAATGATTGGATTTATTGCAGGTGCAGGTATTATTGTAAGAAATTCCATAATACTTGTGGATTTCATTGAACAGGAGATTAAACGAGGTGTTGCTCTGAGGGATGCTGTTATCAATGCTGGTGTAATAAGATTTAGACCAATGCTCTTAACTGCTGCTGCAGTGGTTGTTGGAAGCTTTGTTATGCTTTTTGATCCAATATTTCAGGGACTTGCTGTGAGCCTGATGTTTGGGGAGATTGCTGCAACGCTGCTTTCCCGTTTTGCAGTTCCTGCTTTATATTATTGGATTGCAGGAAGAAAGAGAGTAAAACAGATTTTATCTGAGGTTCAAGCTACAGCTACAGCCTCGTAATTTTTGAGTTTATTTAAAAATTCAGATTAGACTGCTTCGCCTTTATTTTGCAATGAATAAATTTTTCACTGCAAAGGCGGTAGCAGTCTTTTTTATAGTTAAAGCAGTGGCAAAGATCTTATACTTAAAAATTTTTAAATGCCTCGATCCCTTCTGCAATTATTAAAATTTTTGTGCTTGATCAATTAAAAAACAATATTCATCTTATTTTTTTAACAGTAATTATTCTTAAGTATAATTTTTAGTGTAAAATCAAGAAAATATGTCTCGCTTCAGACAAAATGGGGTAATAGAGTATTTTTTATTTTAAAAAAGTTAAGGAATAAATACTATTTTTTTAATTTAACAATTTAACATTTGAAGTGATTTGACTTTTTATCATTACAAATTATAAACCAGATAAAATTAAAGGTTAAAATTATGCCGCAGGAAAGTTTTTACTGTGTTGCTTATTGTTGTTGTAAAAGTTATAGATATAAAGATCTAAGCGATTACTTTATCCATAACCAGAAGGCTCTTTTTTATAAAGATGTTTTGCATCTTCAAAAAGAGAAAGGTGATATTTTTATTTTTAGCTACGGAGTGGTAATCTTCTGGAATATATCCCGCGATCAGAGTCTTCGCACGATGGATGATCTAAAACGCTTTGAAGATGGCAGCCATGAGATTCCTCTTGTTGATGAGTTTACTTTTTCTGAAAATTCTGCTGCTATGAAAATTCATGAGGATCACATTTTCCTTGAAAGTTCTGATGTTCTTGAAAAAATTGCAGTCTCTCACGGCATTGCTCAATCGCTTAAACTTTCTGAGCTTGAGGGCTACGCATGGGAGACAATAGAGGCTGTATCTCATATCCCGCGAAATATCGCCGACAGTGGGAAAACTAAACTCAGCAGAAAGGAACTGGCAAAGATTCGCGGCAAGCTCTTTCTTGTTGATATGGACATAAATTTGAATTATGATTTACTGGACACCCCTGAGTTCTTTTGGGAATATCCAGAGGTGGAGAATATATATCAAAAAACAGTAAAGTATCTTGATGTAAAGCCAAGAATAGAAATTCTTGATAAAAAGCTTGGGCTAATAAGAGAGCTTTTTAATATGCTTGCCGATGAGCAAAATCATAATCACTCAGCGGTTCTTGAATGGATTATAATCTGGCTCATCGCAATTGAGATCATTATATTTATAATCAAGGAGCTTTTAAAGTTTTAGAGTCATTGGATGGTGAAAGGGCATCTGTTGTGGCAGGGATTATTTTACGAAACCATTGAAAATTTTGCGTTGCTCTACATTTTAGCATATTATAAAAATTTTTATCCCGGTAAAAATATATACCACACCCCATTTGCAATGCAGATTTTGACAATATATTTGCTCTGTGTCCTGGTGAATTCATCCACTGATTGACAAGGCTTTCTGCCAGAGCAAGATAAGTATGATTTTTTATAATCTCTCCATTTGGAGTATAGCTAAAGGCTCCTTCAGAAGTATTTCGTGGATAAAGAGGTACTCCGGCATTATATCTTATACCAAAGGTTTCAGCAATATTTTCCGCAATATATGGATTTGTCACTCCTGCAAGCTTTGCTCTGTCTGCTGGTTCATATTTTTCTCGATTGTATGGATTTTTATGTGAAAAGAAATTATTTTCCACCATTGACCTTGAATGATCCCATGCTGTCATCTCAAGCTCCTTAGAAAACTCCAGAGCTGGAAGGCCATTTTTAACTCTTGTTTCATTGGTTACAAAAAATATTGCAGCATGTGCCAGTGGATAGTCAATATTATCTGGGTCTATAATTTGTTGAAATAGCGGATTTTGCCTAAAGTTTGTATGATCTGTTTTTTCATAGTCTGAATATTTCCATTCAGCAAAACATAGACTATAGGATAAAATTAAAAAGAGAAATATTTTTAGTCTCATTTTACCATCTCTTCTATAATTTCTTTTACGCTTTTTACTTCTTTGATAAGAGCACTCACCTGGCCTGCACCTGCAGGGACAAGGCTAAAATCTGCGCTGTTCCATGCTCTATTTGCATTTGCAAGTTTAAATTCTTTTTTAATGTCAAAGGCTGGATCATTAAGTCTTTCTTTTAGTTGAGGTGTTATAATAGCTCTCATCATCATATTGTCAACAGGAAGGAGGGCTGTTTCTCCATCAGAGCAATTAACAATTTGCTTCTTCCATTCAGGATGTATGCCACTTTCATGAGTTGCCATGAACCTTGTGCCAATTTGAACTCCGCTGGCTCCCAGAGCAAAGGCTGCCTTGTATCCTCGCGAGTCAGCAATTCCTCCTGCAGCAACAACAGGCACTTTAACATTGTCTGCAATAAGTGGAACAAGCACCATGGTAGATGATTCGGAACCTGTTGATCTCAATCCCCCAGCCTCAGATCCTGCAGCAACAATTCCATCAGCACCAGCCTGCTCTGCTGAAATAGCATGTTTAAGTGAAAGCACAACATGAAGGCCTTTTATACCATTTGCATGGAGTTGAGGATAAATCTGACCTGGAAAACCTACAGATGTGGTAACTGTTTTTATTCCAGATTCTGCAAGTATTGGAATAATTTTTTCATTTAATGGATTTATTATCATTATATTTGCGCCAAAGGGCTTACTCGTTCTTTTTTTGACTTCAAGTATAAGCCTTTTTACTTCTTCTATATCATTCATAAATCCGAGGGCAAGCATCCCATATCCGCCAGCCTCACTAATGGCAGCAATGAGATCCGGAGTGTTAATTGCTCCTATTGGGCCCTGTATTATTGGATATTTGCTTCCAAGCATTTCAGATATGTTTGACATATAAGCCTCTTTAATTTTTTGATGATAAACAAAAAAACAAAGAGGCGATTAAAAATCAAGTTTAATTCTTGACTTAATTATAAAGTATGTTTTATGATTTTTTCATTCTCTTCAGAGCTAAACTTTTATGGAAAGCCAACAGGAAAGATTAAAAAATATCTGTAACTATATCGATACCATTGTCCGTAGCGATGTTACTGTTTTTTCTATACAGATGAAGGCCTTGAAGCAAAATATTGAACGCTCCCTTTTACGCAACAGGGAGATTACCCCTGAGATTGAATTTTTGATTAAGCATCTATGAATGTCCTGATACTTCGCATAATAAAAATTGCTGTGTTTTTTTTGGTTTATTACCTTGCCTCCAAGATTATCTATACCCGCCTTAAAAATTTTATAAAGTGTGAATCTATCTTTGATCCTGAGATTGTAGCAATCTCTGTAATTATAGCAGCTTTATTCACAGGAATTGCGTCCATGATTTTAAAGATTTTTTTAAAATAGTCAAAGTTCACTTGTTAAACTCTTCTTTTTTTATTATATTAATAAGTGAGGAGGTGTTTTATGGAAGTGCAAAATATTTCCGGAACAGATCTTGTGGTGAGCCATTTTTCAGCTGACAGACCTCAGCCAGTGGAAAGACAGGAGTCTCAACCTGCAGAGGAAAAACGAAGACCTCCGGAGGAAAATAAAGGCACAAAGATAGATACCCTTGCATAATCAGATGCCTTTATAACCACTTTCTGCAATAAAACGAGGCAACCTACCGGTGGATGAGCTTTGGTATATTATGTGGAGATTATTTTTCGCCCTGGTCAGTGCCACGTAAAAAAGACGTCTTTCCTCTTCAATATCGCTTCCTTTGTCTGGTATTATTTTGTCATTCACTCCTGCAATTATAACTATGTCAAATTCAAGTCCCTTAGATGAGTGCATTGTCATAAATTTAACGTTATCATTACATTTTACATTTTTCTCTATAAATTCTCCCTGGAAGTTGTTTCTATACAATACAGCAATCTCAGCAGAGCTTCCATAATCTGAAATTATCTTTTTTATAATGTCAATCTCCTCAAGGGCATTCTCGCATTTATGAAATGACACAACACCTCCCTTCCCTCTGTGAGATTTTATTTTTTTCTTTGTCTGATTTTTGTTGTGTCTGATAAACTTGTTTGAGATGGAAACTATTTCTTTTTTTGATCTGTAGTTTGTCACAAGCATAAAAATTTTTACCTCTGGCAGGAATTTTTTTATGTTAATAAAATAAGACACATGAGCTCCCCTGAACTTATATATGGATTGAAAATCATCCCCTACCATAAAAAGATTTTTTCCTTTTTCAGGTAACATTATATTTATGAGCTCAAAGTTATTGTGAGAGGTATCCTGAAACTCATCTACAAATATATAGTTGAATCTATCAATTAACTCCTGCCTTATGGCTTGATTTTCCTTAAGAAGGGCTATTGTGTCATTTACCATGTCTTCAAATTCAATGAGATTATTTCTTTTTTTGTATTCAAGAATTTCAAATCTCAATAGGGAGATCTCATCAAAGAGGGATGTTTTTTTTAATCTCTCTGTCATGTAATCATTTAGATTGTCCAGGGAATCGGCAATCTGCAAAAGTGCATCAATAGGAATCCCTTTAAACTTTGCCTTTCTTTCCATTGCAAGATCTGTAGCAAGCTTATTCTTTTCATCTTCCTGTAAAAGTTTTGGGAAGCTTTCAAACCCCTTGAATCTCAGATATTCATCACTATATTGCCTGAGCGCAGAAAGACAAAAGGCATGAAATGTCCCAGAAAATCCGATGTTACATTTGCACCCCATTCTCTTTTCTACTCTTTCTCTAATTTCCTGAGCTGCTTTTCTGCTAAAGGTAAGCAGCAAAATCTTTTCCGGTGATGTAAGACCTGCATTTATGCAATTAACTATTTTTTCTATCATTGTTGTTGTCTTGCCAGTTCCTGCTCCTGCAATTACAAGGGAAATCCCTCTCTCTGCCTGAGCTGCTTTTTTTTGTTCACTGCTAATTTCCATAACTCACCTTTTTCTCTTTATTGCTTAAACGAATTTTATTTATGCTTTGATAAATTTTTCTTGTAAAAAGCGCAGCCTCTGTCTTTTTGAGATAAAGATTATAACTATCATAGAGGTTGTTTATGGGTTTTTTTGTTGCACAGGGGATGAAAGAGTATAAAGAAATTGCCTCAAAGAACAATGGCAAAGTGGCAATAATATTGCAGACCAGAAATGGTAAAAAATCCCCGGCTGTTGAGCTTGCAATACTTGCCTCTTCACCAAGGGAGTTTTCTATTAAAATGAATGAGCTTAAATACTTTGAAAAGGCCTTTAAGGAAAAGTTTGAAAAGCAAGATACCTTTACTTATTGCAGGTTCTTCCCTCTAAATGAAAAATTTGACTTTGTTGATGATGATTATATTGCTGTAGATGGACGAAATATTAAAATTAAAAAAGTTCCCTATTACACAGGGTTGCTGGATAAGTGATTGCTGTTAACCAATCCTTATACAGTATATCCCTGCAACTATTAGCAAGATGCCTGCGATTTTTAAGAAAGAAATGGGCTGCACCTTGTATCCTATAAGTCCAAAGTGATCAAGAATTAAAGAGGCAATCATCTGGCCTGCAAGTATTAAGGCTACCAGGGACAAAGCTCCAACCTTGTTTGCAATTACTATACACGATGCAACATA
>Ga0116183_1005582_pt1 | contig 11883 bp, 12 predicted proteins | sample AD_UKC078_MetaG_FD_89753 | JGI IMG/M metagenome (GOLD analysis project Ga0116183, IMG submission 89753) | Active sludge microbial communities of municipal wastewater-treating anaerobic digesters from USA - AD_UKC078_MetaG | ecosystem: Engineered > Bioreactor > Anaerobic > Digestate | place: USA...
AGCATCAAGCCGGGAAAACGGGAAGTGTCGCAATCCCTTCGTGAATCAGGTCGTTGGTGTCACAATTTATTTTATAAGCACAGCTAAATACAGAAACGAAGATACAAGTCGCAATCCCTTCGTGAATCAGGTCGTTGGTGTCCGCGGTCCGTCATTCGCGTCTAAAATCAATATCTTCATTACCCATTTTCGCGAACCTCTTTTCAAAAAGCGCATCATTTTTAAAATGACCTCCTTTCGGGTTGTCGTTTCATAGCATATGTTTTTGTTTTTAAAAGCATTTTTATTCCTGCGTGAACCTTCGGGTTTCAATAAAAATAAGTTGTGTAAACTCAGGTATATAGAATGCTGCGTATTTCGCACCGGGGGTCCATTTTTTTGCGGTGTGATCATTTTTGTTATCCTTCTTTTAACTCTTCCCTTCAGGAAAGGGAAGGGTATTGCGCACCCGACCCTTGCAATGGCAAGGAATGATCGTGGGTTGTGCATCTTTAACGGGTAATTTCCCCCTTTGTCAGTAGATGTAGTATTCCTGATCAGGATCGGTAAACTGCCCCTGGCCGATGATTTCCACCGTTCCGGCGCATTTCTCGCACAGCGGAAAATACTTTACGCCGTCAGTATCGTGGTCGATGATTTTTTCTATACGTGCTTTCAGTTCCCGAAAAACTGCTTGTGTTGCCTGAACTTCAAAAATGGATTTCTGCACGCGTACGCCATAATCCAGCATGACTTTGGCAACGCGGGCAAGGCGCTTTGTGTCGGTAATGTCGTATGCAACGATCATGTTCATAAAATCCACCCCTGGCCCTTCAATCCCTCTACTCTAAAGAGTGCCATGGCCTTCCCCTGTGTCTCTACATAGAGAGACATGTAAGCGGCTGCGCCTATCCAGGTCGAAAGTCCGAACAGAGTATAGTTCATCGGCTTTTTGTTACCTCAAATAATCGTGTAATCCAACTGCGTTACCTTTAAACCCGTGCCGGAGATGACCACTTTACCGATGCAACGGTTACAGATTTTATAGATGCGCACGGAGTCGGAAGCAATGTCGAGGTTGTCGCGGCAGTAGGCGCGGATGCGCTTGAGGGCATCAGCGTCTATGTCACATTCAAACACGGATTTCTGTGTGCGCAGGCCGAATTCTTTCAGAAAACCGCGCAGGTTGTTGAGCCTTTTGGGGTCTGTAATATCGTAGGTGATCAAGGTTATCATTTCAGAAGCACCGGTAAATAGACTTTCGCCTCGCCTTCGATGACTTTGCGATAATGGCCCGCCTGATAAATCAGGGCATCGGCATACGTGAGCGTTTTTTCCGCGGGCGGATAATAAAACTCCGTGGTCAGTTTTTTTTCAAATGCTTCGATGACCCGCTTGAATGCTTCGGGCCGCAACCGCACAGGGTATTTAGACGACGGACGCGCTTCAATGGTTTCCCCCATGCGCTGCTCCGGGATGTCAAATGTTGTGGAGTCTTCGATGTTGAAAGAAATCCGGCCAATAGGATCCGCGCTGACATCCGGCAGGGGCAGTGTGTCCAGGTCTTCAGAGTCTGTTGCATTTTCTTTGGGGCGCTCTTCAAGGAAATCGTCCTTTTGCAGAATTTTAAGATTGAAAAGCGACAAAGTGAGTGTATCGGCAATGATCGTCCGGAACTCTTCCATCAGGTCCAGTACCAGTGAATAGCGGCCGTAGTCAATGGAGTGAAGAAAACCCGGGTAGGGGTCAAGCCCCGCCACGCGCACTGCCGCGTAAACCCGGTTCATCAAAAATGTGTACAGCAGCGACAAAACGGAGTTGACCGGGTCGGTGGGCGGTCTTCTGATGCGTCGGGTAAATCCTTGCTTTTCGATAAAACCGGAGGCGAACGCCTCGAAATACAAAGCGCTGGCCCGGCCTTCATAACCGCGGACGCTGTTTATATTTTCGGCTTTTTCCAGAAGCGGCGTCAGATCCTGAATGTCACGCGCCTTTTTTCCGGCAATGTCCGCGCCACGACTGCGGCGAATGCGCATTAAAAGCGTCGCCATGTTGGTCATTTTTCCAGCGACAATCGATCTGGCCATTTGCAGGCCAAAGGCGGGAGCATCCAGAAGCGCATACTGCCTTTTGTGCAAAAAAACATTGCGTGATTCGGCTGAGGCGATCCTACCGAGATATCGGCCTTTTTGAGTGAGAAAAACCGTGTCTATTCCGTAGCGCATTATTTGCGCCAGCGCCCGGTGGGTAATTTCCACATTGCCGAACAGGACAATTTGTTTGAGCTTATAGGTGAAAAGGGTGTGATGGGTGTCATCCCCTTTTTTCACGAGAATATGGCGGCCTTCTTTCAGCAAGCGTGCGCCCTGTGTTTTAATATAAACGACCATGATTTTTCTCCTTCCCGCGTATTATGCTCTGCTGGTGGAGGATTGAGGGAGTGGAGGTGTGCCGTTTGATCCATCAGCCCCCGCTACGGAAAGAATTTAACCCAGAGTCGCCGTCCGGCGCAACAACGGCAACGTTGCCGCGCCGGAGGCGGAGGACAAAAGTGATGGCGACATAATTTGTTTTTACGATATGGAGTTGTCAAAGAACGCTTAAAGATTAGCTATAATTTGGGAAAGTCGAAAAAATCTCTTACTTGGACAAAGTCACTGACGGTTTCCAGTATGCTTTTCGCTGCATGCTCAGTCACCGGCTGAATACCATGCGCCAGAATGGATTTGTTGCGCGCACTTTGAATGTTCTTGATTTTTTCCTCAAAATTAAAAAAACGCTTACCGGCTTCGTGACCGACGGCGCGAAGCACGGTAAAGGTGGCCTGCAGCGGCAGTTTCATCATGTCATTTCGCGGATCGCTGTATTTGCGGATGAATTCTTCACGCAATTCCTGCGGAATTTTAGCCGGTTTGACTCTGTCATTGGAGCTTCCGATTTTCTTTTCAAAGCAAATCTGGCCATAAAGCTCCAGCGCCCGATAGATGCGCGCGGCCGCGTCATCGAAGCGCTTGTTGTCCATCCGGCGGCGCGCGTTGTTGATCAATTCTTTCACCAAAATGGCATCGAAATTTTGCAGGCCATTAGTTTTATTAAGAATATCAGACAGATAATCAATGTGATGTTGCAGGTTCTCCCGCAATGGCCGATAATGGTCGTCCGCGTAATGCTTCAGATATTCATCCAGCAGCATTGCGCCTTTTTTCAGGCAGTCCAGGGCTTCCTTATGTCGGAATTGTTCCCAGAACAGGAAGCCGTTCGCCAGCGGTCGCACAAATTGGAACAAGGCGTTGATCTGCGCGGGCAGTTCTCTTTTGCACAAATCAAGAATCTGAATGACGGAAGAAAAGCGCCTTGCATTAAAAAGCGTGACGATCTGCCGTCTTTCTTCTTCTGCGAAGGCCGCCCAGGGATTCATGTCGGCATACATCTTTTCGTGGCCGTTCTGAATAATCCCCAGGCCATCTTTGGATCGGGCATCTCCACCGACATAATTAAATCCGTAAGAGTAGCCGGCAGTTGCCAGCAGGAGCGACGCTGACATCACTTTGGTGCCGCCTGTGTAGTCCACTAAAATGTCTTCATCCGGAACATCCAAAAGTGACGCACGGTCCACGCAGCGCCTCGCGGCCTTGTAACATTCGAAAAGCGAATTGGGATTTTCCGTTATTTCGGTTTCGATTTTCGCCGGTTTGTAGCCGTCAATTTGCAGCGCTTCACCCAGTTTTATATTCGATTCATGAGATGCAAAAAAAATCAACCGCTCCGGCCTGTGTTCGGCAATGCTTTTCTTCACAGGTTCAGGCGAGCCGCCCAGGGACATGATCATTATTTTTTTCATGAAAAAACCTCCAAGTTCATTTAAAGCATTTTACTACTTCATGATCCCTTCCAGTCGCTTTTTTACAGACATCGGAAATGGTTCAGCCATTCGTGCAAGCTTGTCTTTGTCCATTGCATCGAAATCCAGTTCGCCGACAAACGGCACGCGCTTTCGCAGGTAAATTACATCGAGAAGCGCCTTTTCCGGCTCTGCGAGGTTGAAGCCGTCCTCTACAGAAAATCCGGTAAAAAGTTTCGGTGCAATTCTGGAAAACTCAATCGTGACACCGCCGAAGACGATATTGCGCGACTGTCCCACCGCCGTCTGAAGCGTCAGTACCGTGCAGACCGTGGGGGATTGCAGAATAACACCGTGACGGTTGAGCGCCCATTCGCAGGAAATATATGAAGGCGTGCGCAGAAAGCAAGCCAGCTCTTCGATGCCGGGCCGCGCTTCGCGCAACATGTTGATATACACACCCCGCGCCACGCGCTCGACCAGCCCCTTCGCCTGCGCCCGCGTGAGAAACACATTGGCGTTGGCAGTGTATTTCTCCACGTCGGCATATCGAAACATCGGCGGCAGTTGTCGCAGAATCTCAACGGTCGTCATGGCAGGCGCACCCCTTTTGCGTGAAGTTCACTAAAAAGAGCCCGCGCCGTTTCCAGAAAATCGGAGTATTTTTGTTTGCGATGGACGTTCAAAACTTCCGGCGGCAGAAAGCGCGACAAATCCTGTTCAATGGCTTCCAGCATCATGGCTTTTTCTTCCTTCGAAGGTTTGATGAAAAATTGAAACGGTCTCCTGGCGACAAAATCCGCCCGATAAAACGTCCATTTCCTTTCAATCATTTTTACATCCGCTTCCGTCTTTAAAACCGCATAGAGATGCCACAGATCGAAAAAGTCCCGTCCCTTCAGATAGCGCCTCTCCAGAAGGGCGCGCACCTTGTCGGAGAGAATCTCCTCCGGCGTTTCCGCGACAATGACGGTGTTGGCGCGCGGCACGCGGAAATCGCCGGTGGCCGTAAGATACGCGACCGCACCCAGCGAAGAAAGGACGATATTCCGGCTGTCCGGGGTTTTGCCCGGAGCCAGGCCTTCAAATTCCAGCTTGACGGAAATCTTCTCCCGCACCCCCTCCGGGCGGAAGTCCGCGAAGCATCTTACAGCGCCGCCGCGTGCGCTTTTGCCGCGAAGGGCAAGCGCGCCCATGCCGAAATGCGCGATCATCAGATTCTGAGCGCCTTTCATGGCCGCGCCGATCATCGACTCGACGGACGCAGGCGCAAGGGAGGTCACAAAATCCAGGTCTTCTGAAAAGCGGCTGCCACCGTAGCACCAGCGCAGCGCCGTGCCGCCCTGAAAAATCAGATGACGGCTTTCCTTCTGCAGATAAAGCTGATGCAGAAGAATCAACTGCGCGATCTCCGCCTTGCGGATATAGATTTCACGATAATTTTTCATATTTGATTACGTTATAATACATATTTGTATTTTAATGTAAACACATAATTCATTCATGCCTCCACCCAGCTTGCACTCAAGCCACAAGCTCGACTTTCACGATTTCCCTCGCGTTTATTTCATCTCATCCCAGTTCAGGTCATAACTCGCGTTTCGTCCCCTTCCCGGATTCAATTTCAGCATGCCGATTTCGACCAGATAATTAATTTCCCGAAAAGCCGTAGCCCGGCTGACATCAGCCAGCGACACATATTTTCTGGTTGTCAAACCGCCGACAAAACCGCCACGGCCTTCATCCAGCATCCTGTTGATGATTTTACGCTGCCGTTCCGAAATGAATTTCTGGTCATGCATTTTCCAAAAGTGCGTCCGGTCAAGAACCGTCGCCAAAAGCGTTTCCGATCTATCGATTGCCTTGCAAAAACAATCCAGAAACCAGGCGAGCCATTCGGTGATGTCGCCGTTTCCCTTCTGGCAGCGCTCCAGAACATCATAGTAGCTCTTGCGCTCGGCCATGATCTGCGAAGAAAGGCTGTAATAGCGAATCCGTTGCCCGTCATCCTGAGCCAGCGCCATGTCGGTCAAGGCGCGGGCGATGCGGCCGTTGCCGTCGGCAAATGGATGAATGGTAACAAAGCGAAAGTGCGTCATCGCCGCTCTCAACAAACCTTCGAGGTAGCCACGGCTTTCGCGAAACCACTTGAGAAAATCTTTCATTTCAGAGGGCATGCGGTTGAAGGGTGGCGCTTCAAAGTGAACCGTTTCCCGGCCCAGCGGCCCGGAGACGACCTGCATGGGCTTTTCCCCGCGCCATTTCCCCGCCGGAATCTTGTGCATTCCCGAATAACCGGTCGGAAAGAGCGCCGCGTGCCAGCTCCATAGACGCTTCACGTCGAGGGGGGAATTGAAATTTTTCGTCGCATCCAGAAGCACTTCGACAAGACCGTCCACATGACGATCACGGGAAAGACCGACCGACGGAAGGCCGAGCTTTCCGGCGACCGATGACCGGACAGCCATCAGATTGAGATTTTCTCCTTCGATGGCGGCGGTTGTTAACGTTTCTTCCGTGATGATTTCCATCTGAGCGGTATTTTCAAGAGACAATCCAAGGCCGGACAATCTTCCCAAAAGTCTGCCCTGAAGAAGACGGCACCTGCCCAGCGCTTCAAGAAGGCTTTCACCCTGCCAACGAAAATTTGTCCAGTTTGGCCGCTGCCACAAATATTGAGTCATAGACACCTTTTAATCGCATCACTATATGAAGCGATTATAGCGGTTATTCGCTTCATGTCAAGGAAATCATAAGCCCGCACAAAAACCGGCCGGTGATCATTTTGCCCGCGTCCGCGCGCTCATACCGCCGGTTCGACCTTCACAATTTCCCAAGCATTGCCTACCTTGCGGACAGTGACACGGGCTTTTGGAAGGGTTTTCTTCCCGTCAAAAAGCTTTTTGTGCAGACCGGCATCCGTAGCGGCCCGCGCTTTTTCTTTTCCGCAAATTTCCGCTTTTTTCTTGTCGGCGGATTGCGCGCTGACGATTCCGCCGCCACCTGAGTTAAAGCTGACAAAAGCGTTTTCCCAGACTTCTTCAACGGGTGGGAGCGGAACGCTTTTTTTCTGTTCAGCTTGAATCTTTGCCGCATGAGATGTCACAATAGATGCCAGTTCGCTTTGTTGCTTTGCAGCCTGAGCTTCCAGTTCTTCTTGCAGGGATGCCGTCATGGCGCCCAGCGTAACCCAGCCAAAAGGCTGGAGATTATCAGCAGTTTTGCTGTTTGAAACCTGTGATGCCAACCAGAAAGTTGTGGCTTTGTCAGAATCTTTATAAACTGTCCTGTTGCCTATTTTATTCCTGATTCTGATGTGGCGGTGGCCTTCAATCGTCAGGGATTCCGCACCGGAGTGACGGCCGATGCGCAAAGGGCAAATACCGCTATCCGTCGAGGTTGGTCCGAGCGGCAACCCTGCGGCATCAAGCTCCGCGTCTTCCCGCTTTTTTTCCTTGCTGTAAAAGGCGGCGGCACTCTCCCAAACCTTTTCCTCCGAAAGCGGCGCTTTGATCACGTCACGCGCCAAAGGCTTCAACACCTGAATGCTGCCCGCAAAAACAGTCCCCGGTTGAATGACTTCCAATAAAATAGAAAGGCCTCGCGCATCATGTTCCGATGGTTTTTTCTTGGCATTTACCGCATAGATAATTTTTGTCGGGCAGGGGCCAACAGGTTGAAAGTCGGAAACTTTGAGTAAACGGAAAGGATCCTTTTCCAGTGTCTTATAATCTAGAAGCCCCTTTTCCAGCGTTTCCGCCTGTTTTTTATCACGACGGTCTGTGGTGACACTTTTCGTTTTTGCAATCTGGTTTAAATAAGCGGTGCGCAAGGCACCCTTGATAGCCGAACCGGGAATATAAGGCTTTTGCGTGATAGGATTGAATGCCGTGCGGCTGATGGAAAAATTATTCAGTTCCTGTTGAATTTTTCTTCTATCGGTAAGCGATATGCTCAGCGTCTTCTGATAGTGCGCAAACAAACCTTTGCAAACACCGACGCGATGTCCGTCAAAACGCTTGCCTTTCATGAATTTATAAAGCTCCAAAATCGATTCGATAGAGCCCTTGCCACAAATTCCAGTATAGCGGGCTTTGTCCTGCGGATCGAGGCTTCGAAAAAAATCCATGGGGTCAAAGGCCGTCAGTGTTTGATCCGAGTCATCAAGAACAAAGCCAGTGGGATCATAGACATCGTCGCAGCCCAAGTGAACCGGCGACAATATGCGAATGTAGAATGTATTTTCTTCCATGTCATATCTCCAATTTAAAAGGCAGCCACGGCGTATAGCCCTGGACGACAGCTTTAGGCATAGCCTTGGAAACGTTAAACGCGGGACGGCCCAGATAGGGTTTGGTCATGTCGCGGACATTCTCCGGGATCAAAACAGCGCCTTCGTCAGCCATAATGACTGGATTTTTAAAAGGATTTTCGGAACGCGCCAGCCGGTCACCATGTCTGCCAAAGCGCGTGAAAGGTGAAAAATACCAGTCGCGATAAAGCCCCTGCTCCGGCAGCGATGGCGCTAGAGTATAGCAGGCGTTGGCGTTATCTATGGGCGGAAAAGTTTTTTCACCATTTTCACAAACGTCAAAACGTCCCCATCCTGTTGAAGAATCCTTGCCGAAACCAAACTGACCAATCCTCTCCATTGCAAGTTTGACTCGTTCTATGTCGGTAGCCTCCGCATTAATTAAAACAAAAATCGCCAACTCTGTTTCCGGATAATAAAATTCAGCGGTTTGTTGATACGGGGCAAACATGTCTTCTCCGGTGGTGTCCGTCAAACGGTTGATGGTGTTGTGCGGTTGAATGTGCTCTTTCATCAAAAGTTTTTTTGGTTTGCCGCGCATGGCTTTTTTGGTTTCATCTGTAACCCCTTGAAACATCATCTCCATAAGTTCGGCGTTATTTTTAAACAGCATCCGAGACTTGGTGATACACAAATCTTCCGGGACAAGCATCCACTTTTTCGCTGCATTGTCTTTTTTTTCAGTCATTGCCTTTCTGCAGTCTTTATTTGTCCTGAGAAAAAGATACCCCAACGGCAAATCCGGCCTTTTCATGGCGTAATACCAATTTTCCTTGTCATTCAGTTTTGGCCATGCGCTGGAGAAAATAACGCATGGGTTTTCGCTGTAACAGTCAATCCACTTGTCCAGCCCCCCATTGAGGAGTTTTTCGTCGTAAGCGGCCTGCCAGCAAAAATGGCCAAAGAGTGTGTCACCCTTCAGCGGTGTGCCAAAACCGGACACGGGCCTGATGGTGAGCTCATAGAGTTTCACGATTATCTTCCTCCATTGGCAAATGGTTTTCTGTTGTTGAATTTCTCCTGCAGTTCCGCATCATCAAAACAAAATTCGATGCGCCCATAACCCCGGCTGCCACTGCCGCCCAAGGCATCAAGCTCCAGAAGCTTCAAGCCGTCCAGTAGATACTCGAAAAGCTCGTCTTCTTTTTCACCCAGCAGCTTCAGAGTGACAGAAAAGTCAAATTCCGCTCCTTCCACCACACGCTCTACAAATCGCGGGTCGCGCGCTGTCCCCTTAATGCGGTCAATTGCATTTTCCGATTTGACTTCAAAATAATTCCAACGATTTTGCCTGGCTTTTTCTTTCCATGTCGCGTTCATCGGGCAGTCGGCAAAGGAAACGCGCGTGGGGCCGAGATCGGTCATTTCGCCTGCATCTGAACCGCTTGAACCGAAAATCTTGAGAATTTTTTTGCATTTCGTTTCCTCATCGCCCGATAAGCCCTTTAGCGTCTTGACTTGCACTGGCTTTCCTTCTGTCGCCACCATCAAACCACTTTCCATTTCCAGCAGAGAACGCACCTTGCCCTTGAGTGAAGAACCGGGAATATATGGTTCCTGGGTATGCGGATGCTTGAGGACGGGATTGTCCGTGCCGCCGATATGCATTTCCGTGTCACCCGCGCCGATGTGAAGACCGCTCTTTAATATGATTTTTCCTTTGATTTCTTTAATATCTGTCAGCTGCATGCTTTGTTCCTCCTATTCATATTTTCTGTAAAAGCCCATGAAGGACTCAAAAAAGTTTGCAAATACATCAAGATCTGCTGGTTTTTGCACCTGGGTGATGCAATCTTTCAAAAAATCGACAAATTCTTTAGTCACCAAACGATTGCGGCCCTCCGCATAGGCAGCTTTGGCTATCAACATGTTGATGTAGGGAAGAACCACTTCCCAATCAGCGGGATTGCCTTTAACCGTTGCGTTTAGCCGGACGACTTCATCATAAAATTTTCTAATCTGAGTCCGTTTGTTGTGGTCCAGACGTGGCGGACGACCGTCTCTGGATGGTGTCTGTCCTGATTTAGCAATTACCTCAGCTACCTGCTCAGCGACATCCGAAAACAGTTTTGGCTCGATAATCGCTTTTGTCTTATCCTTGTAAAAATTAATTTTGTTCATGTATGCCCTCCTTACCGGTTGTTGTAGATAACATTCCATAATGCTATTTTTAACTTCCCACCATAGCTGTCCAGCCATGCCGCCACATTATCAAATTCTTCTCTGATGGCCGCTTTTTTTGTGTCATCCTTGATATTTTTGCCGATGTTGCGCTCGGCGCTGTATTTGAAAAGCGCCCGCCATTTCAATGCTTCCATATCCTCCAAATGGATTTCGTTTTCCGCTAGGATTATTTTTTCCAGGTCAGCCATAGAAATAAACCGATTGATGCGGAAAAGCTCGGCGTTGTTGACGAGCTTTTCATCACGCCAAATGTCAATAGTTTTTGCTATTTTTCTTAAGGCGGAAAACTCATCCCACGAGGCGGTTTCGCCAAACAGGGTAATCCGGTTGCGCCCCGCTGTTTTGGATGCCTCCAGCGCCATTTCAGCGTCTTTGGCCATTTTGGTGATTGGCGTATGCGCTTTCTGAAGGCTGACGCCCGCAGAAAAATGCACATCCGGATTTTTACATACATATTCCTGAAAGCGCGCATGCAAAAATTCAGACAATTCAATGGTGCGGTTCCAGGGCCCAATCACAAAAAGGTCATCGCCACCGGCAAAGACTGTGTAAATGTCTTTAAACTCCGCCTTTGTCTTGAGCAGATAAGGCAGATACAGGCTGAAAAACGAGTTTAACTGGCGGCTTAACGTGGCCAGCCGCGAAAGGGAGTAGCTGCGCTCGGGTATTCCACAGGACATCAGTATTCCCAAATGATCCACATCCGCTTTTAAAACACCCAGCGCCTGAATGCCGATGTATTTTTTCTTTTCATCCGCCTGCGGGTTCATGGCTTTGCATGCCAGATGCGCAAAAGTTTTCGGACGGTTTTCCTTTATGTCGGCAATCAGCTCAAGTTTCTTTTCTTCGTCTTTCAGGCCTTCAAGAATGCGGTCGTCGTAAGAGTCTTCTTTGTCATAGACCGGCACATATCCATTGATAAAACGGGCGGTGACGTCTCTGGAGACTTTGCCTGCGGCGTCAATGGAAATATCCCAGTATTTGAGCAGTTGGCCTTCTCTGGCCATTTTCCCCAGCTCGCCATCTATAAAAGCTACCTGATATTCGCCAAAAAGAGGCTCAAGCAGTTTTGTTTTTTCTCCCTTAATGTCGGCATCTTTGACTGTGATGGCAATGTATTTTTTCTTGACAATATTTTCACCCAGAAAAATGTGGTCGCTGCAAATCGAACACAAAGACTCATCTTTCGCATCTTTTTTTAGAACCTCCGCGCGTTTGCTGGACGGTCTTTTACCGCAATAAGGGCAAAGCGGCGGACTAAGCGTGTTGTCAAATGTATCCAGAAAACCCTCTACAACTCCGGTTTTAATTGTCGGGTCGAACTTGCGGTATTTGCAACCGGCCATCGTTTCTGATAGTTTTTCATACGTTTGCAAAAACTGGCCTGATTCAAAATCCGCAGGCATGACTTCCAGCATGGAAATGCCAAAGGCGTTTTCACCGAAAGTTTTTTCCAGAAGCCATTCGTTGATGGTTTTTCCGGCAGCTTCAACCGCCTGTCTTGCTGCTTGGGTATTGGGCGCGATAATGGTAAATTTCCCCGCCGCGTTCAGCAGAATGGAGGTTG
>Ga0116183_1005586_pt1 | contig 11876 bp, 10 predicted proteins | sample AD_UKC078_MetaG_FD_89753 | JGI IMG/M metagenome (GOLD analysis project Ga0116183, IMG submission 89753) | Active sludge microbial communities of municipal wastewater-treating anaerobic digesters from USA - AD_UKC078_MetaG | ecosystem: Engineered > Bioreactor > Anaerobic > Digestate | place: USA...
GATAATGTCGTGATGAGTGTTGAGTTGATTAGTGAGATCGCGATGGAGAAGGAGTTGCGGTTTGCGATCCGAGAAGGTGGACGGACAGTTGGTGCTGGCGTCGTTACCGAAATCATTGAATAAATTTCAGGGAATAATATGCGTGAATTAATTACTCTGGAATGCACGGTTTGTAAACGTCGAAATTATTCTTCTGATAAGAATAAGAAGCTACAGCCTAACCGGGTCGAATATAAAAAATACTGTCGTTGGTGCAAAAAACATACAGTTCATAAAGAGACCCGTTAATATGCAACTAAAGGTGAGTAGCTCAACTGGCAGAGCACCGGTCTCCAAAACCGGGGGTTGCGGGTTCAATTCCTGCCTCACCTGCAATATTGCTAATAGACCTTACCGATCGCCCAAACGGAGGACAAAGACATGATCAAACGCATTCGCGAATTTTTTGAAGGGGTTGTCTTCGAGATGAAAAAAGTCTCCTGGCCGACCTGGTCGGAGCTTAAAAGTTCAACCGCCGTTGTTCTGATTTTCTCATTGATTTTATCGGTATTTCTTTTCGTTGTTGATCTGATTCTATCAAAAATTATGAATGTAATTTTTTAGCAGGTCCGATATGGAATGGTATGTATTAAGAACATATTCCGGTAAGGAAAAAAAAGTCAGAGAAGCTATTCTGATTGAAGCCGAGCATGCTGGGATGAAAGATATTATCAAAGATGTACTGGTGCCTTCAGAAAATATTATGGAAATGCGCGAGGGTAAGAAACGCGTTCGCAACAAAGTCTTCTTTCCTGGTTATATTTTGGTCAATATGGATATTACTAAAGAGTCGCAATATCTGATTGAGAATATTCCCGGAGTAATGAACTTTGTGGGAGCCGCCGGTAAACCTCAGCCTTTGAAAGAAGATGAAGTTAAACGAGTGATGGGCGAAGTTGAGAAGAAAGACGGCCGGGAGGTGTTAGCGGTTCCGTTTAAAATGGGTGACCCGGTTAAAGTCATTGATGGCCCTTTTATAGATTTCCGCGGAGTAGTTCAGGAAGTCAATGAAGACAAACGTAAATTAAAAGTTTCAGTAAGTATTTTTGGGCGTCCAACACCAGTCGAGTTGGACTTTTTACAAGTAGAATTGGAGAAATAGGTGTAATATGGCGAAAAAAGTCTTAGCCACCATTAAATTGCAAATCGAAGCTGGCAAAGCCAATCCGTCACCTCCAGTAGGCCCGGCATTGGGTCAGCATAGTGTCAATATCGTTGAATTCTGTAAGGCGTTTAATGCTCGCACTCAGGATCAAGCTGGTTATATCATTCCCGTAGTTATTACGGTTTACTCAGATCGTTCATTTACTTTTATAACCAAGACACCGCCGGCATCCGTTTTGCTATTGAAAGCCGCCAAAGTAGAAAAAGGCTCAGGTGAACCTAATAAAAGTAAAATCGGATCGGTAACAATGGACCAAGTCATGGAAATTGCTAAAATAAAAATGCCTGATTTAAATGCCCACACGGTTGAAAAAGCCGCGGAAATGATTAAAGGTACTGCCCGGAGTATGGGCATTTCAATAAATGAGTAAGAGGATTCAACGTTATGAACATTTCAAAGCGAGTTGAACAGAACAGTAAAAAAGTTGACCGGAAGAAGGAATACCCTCTGCGGGAAGCACTCGAGTTACTAAAAAATTGCAACGGAGCCAAATTCGATGAAACCGTCGAAGCCCATGTTAATTTGGGAGTTGATCCGCGTCATGCCGATCAAAATATCAGGGGCACAGTAACCTATCCGCACGGCACCGGCCGCAAAGTTCGAGTTTTAGTATTGACCAAGAGTAAAGTAGATGAAGCCCTCCAAGCCGGAGCAGATTATGCTGGTCTGGAAGAATATCTCGAAAAAATTCAAAACGGCTGGACTGACGTAGATGTTATCATTGCCACTCCGGATGTAATGGGACAGGTTGGTAAATTAGGAAAAATACTCGGTCCAAAAGGTTTGATGCCGAATCCCAAAAGTGGTACTGTAACCAATGATGTTGCCGCGGCTGTAAAAGAAATCAAAGCCGGTCGAGTAGAAATCCGAGTAGATAAGACCGGAATCGTTCATACTATCGTTGGTAAAAAGTCATTTCCAATCGAGCATCTCGAAGAGAATGTACGGACTTTAATCTCAACACTTATGCGTTTACGCCCACCTTCTGTTAAAGGAGCATACATTCAAAAAGTGACTCTAACCACGACGATGGGCCCCGGAGTACGGGTAGATAAATCCTCAATTATAGCGTAATCTCAGGAGCAAAAATGCCAAATCAGAAAAATATTCAGAGTCTGGAAACGATCAGTGAGAAATTTCAAAAAGCCCGTGGTATCTATTTCACCAACTATAAAGGTCTAAATGTCAAAGAAATCACCGACTTACGTAAGGAATTATATGCGGCTGATGTCGAATATAAAGTAGTTAAAAAGACTTTGACCAAAATGGCCGCTAAAAATTCAGGATTAGATTCGATCGAGCCATTATTAGATGGCCAAACTGCGTTAGCAATTTCCTATACTGATCCCGCTATACCCGGGAAAGTGATCAACACTTTTATTAAGAAAAATAAACTGGATAAGCTGGTTATTACCGGTTGTATCTATGATGGAGTGCTATTTGGAGCCGATCAAGTTGAGAAAGTCATTAATTTACCTTCCCGCCGGGAACTGCTGGCTTCTCTACTCGCTACTCTAAATGCGCCGATGAGCCAGCTGACTATGGTTCTACGTGCTACGTTAAATCAGTTAGTCGGCACTCTAAATTCATTAAATGAGCAAAAAAAACAATCATAAGCATCGCACTAAAAGGAGGTTTTTTAGAAATGGCGAACATAACTAGAGCAGACGTTCTGGAGTATCTGGAAAAAGCAAATATGCTGGAAATTTCTGAACTCATTAAGGACATCGAGAAAAAATTCGACGTGAAAGCCGCCGCGCCCGTCGCAGTTGCGGCTACAGTAGATCAGCCTGGTGCCCCGGCTGAAGCCGAAGCGGTTGAAGAACAAACTGAATTCAATGTTATTCTTAAAGAGGTTGGCCCTAATAAGATTAACGTGATTAAAGTCGTGCGGGCGGCTACCAATTTGGGATTGAAAGAAGCCAAAGATTTGGTTGATGGCGCTCCCAGTACGGTCAAAGAAAGCATTTCCAAAGAGGAAGCGGCTGAACTTAAAAAACAACTCGAAGAAGCCGGAGCCAAAGTCGAAGTCAAGTAAACTATACTCAGTTTCAATCTTCAGCATTTATGAGAATTCTTGTTTTGCCAATAAGGAATTTTCATTGTATTGTATGGAAAATCAAATTAATCAGGAGGGATACCGTTGAGTAATACTCTCCCTTTAGAGAAAGAAAGGAAATCTTTTGCCAAAGTTAAAATTGTGCAAAAGATGCCTAACCTGCTGGAAGTGCAGTTAAAATCTTTCGATGAATTTTTACAAAAAGATACGATGCCGCTGGAACGCAAAAATATTGGACTGGAATCAGCGTTCAGAAACGTTTTTCCAGTCGAAGATACCCACGGCAATTATCTTCTTGAGTACAAATATTACACAATTGGTGAACCGCGTTACACTATCAAAGAGTGTCTCGAACGAGGTGTCAGCTATACTGTACCCCTAAAAGTTCGTCTGGTGCTTCATATCAGTGAAGAAGGCATTTCCAAAGGCGAGTATCAGGCTGGTATCGAGCAGGATATTTTCTTTGGAAACGTTCCCTTTATGACAGAAAAAGGTACCTTTATCATTAATGGTGCCGAACGCGCTATTGTCAGTCAATTGCAACGTTCACCAGGTGTTTTCTTTGATGAAACCGAACATACCAATGGCATGAAAATTTATTCGGCACGAGTTATTCCCTTCCGGGGTTCATGGATTGATTTTGTAATTGATACTCGTGATATTCTGAGTGCTATCATAGATCGCCGCCGTAAATTTCCAGCGACCATTTTATTGCGTGCCTTTGGCTATCCGACCAATGAAGACATCGTCAACTTATTCGGAATCGGCAAACGCTTTTCTCTTGATGGAGATTCCAAAGAGCTTCTGGGAAAAATGCTGGCGGAAAACGTCATTGATCCCGAGACCGGCGAAGTTATTTCTGAAATCAAAGAAGAGATCGTCGTTGATAAAGATTTTCTCAAAAAATGCAAACAACATGGAATTACTTCCCTATTAGTATTCACGACCGATGATGAAATCGAGCGCAATATTTTTTTAAATACCTTCCGCAAAGATACTCAAACCAATGATGAGGAATCTGCGCTCTATTTTCTCTATCGCAGTCTAAGAACTGGCGAGCCACCGAATCTCGATATTGCTAAAAAGTTTGTTGAGCGTTTATTTTTTAGTCCCAAGAAGTATGATTTGGGACAGGTTGGACGTTATCGGATTAATAAAAAATTTAATCTGAACGTGCCGCTGGAAGAATGTGTTCTTACACGCGATGATATCGTCGAGATTATGAAGCGTATCGTTGATATGAAAAAGGGCAATCTCGGTCCAGATGACATTGACCACCTCGGGAATCGGCGGGTGCGAAACGTTGGTGAACAGCTCACCAACCAGTTTAATCTGGCATTTACCAGAATGGCGCGCACAATCAGAGAGAGAATGAATCTACGCGAATCGGAAAATCTCACCCCTCAAGATTTAATTAATTCACGCATTATAACTTCGGTAATAAATTCGTTTTTCGGGACCAGTCAATTGTCCCAATTTATGGATCAGACCAATCCTCTGGCTGAAATCACTCATAAGCGCCGAGTCTCATCCTTAGGACCTGGCGGCTTATCCCGCGAACGTGCTGGATTTGAGGTACGTGATGTGCACTATACTCACTATGGACGATTATGTCCGATTGAGACTCCGGAAGGTCCTAATATCGGCTTGATTGCTTCACTCGCTACCTATGCCTATGTCAATGATCTCGGTTTTATCGAAACTCCGTATCGCCGTGTTGAAAAAGTCAACGGAATCGCTACGGTAACTGATAAAGTTGAGTACTTGTCAGCGGATGATGAAGACCGCGAGATAATTGCTCAGGCTAATGAACCGCTGGATGAACAAGGGCACTTTATTAATTCTCGGGTGAGGGCAAGGGTTAGGGGTGAATTCCCAATTGTAACACCCGACGAAGTTAAATATATGGATGTTTCACCGGAGCAGATTGTCTCGGTCTCCGCCGCATTAATTCCATTTCTCGAACATGATGATGCCAACCGGGCTTTAATGGGTTCAAACATGCAGAGACAATCAGTGCCATTATTGAAACCAGAGCGTCCCATTGTCGGTACCGGTCTGGAAGGGGTAGTAGCCCGCGATTCTCAGTCAGTTGTACTCGCCCCGGTAAACGGCATTGTAGAAGAAGTTACCGCCGATCACATCGTAATTCGCACCGACACTGAGAACGAACTGTATTTAGATGAAAATCAAGGTAAAGTTCGTATTGAATTAGCTAAGTTCCTCCGTACTAATCAGGATACTTGCATAAATCAGAAGCCTTTGATTAAAGAAGGTGATCGAGTAAAAGCCGGTGATGCAATTGCCGATGGTTGTGCTACTAATGATGGCGAGTTGGCGCTTGGTCGTAATGTGTTGGTGGCTTTTATGCCCTGGCGCGGATACAATTTCGAAGATGCCATTGTTTTAAACGAACGCTTGGTCTATGATGATGTATTTACATCGATTCATATCAAGGAATTCGAGCTAGAAGTTCGAGATACCAAACGTGGAAACGAAGAGCTGACTCGTGAAATTCCGAATGTCAGTGAAGAAGCTACTAAGAATTTAGATGCCAATGGAATAATTCGGGTTGGTGCAGAAGTCGAACCTAATGACATACTAATTGGTAAAGTTACTCCCAAAGGTGAGACCGATCCGACTCCTGAAGAAAAATTACTGCGGGCGATTTTCGGCGAGAAAGCCAGTGATGTCAAAGATGCCTCCAAACGGGCTGATCCGGGGATCAGAGGCGTTGCCGTTGATACCAAACTTTTTACTCGCAAAAGTAAAGTCAGTCGGATGGAAGAGAAGCGCCAGATTGATGAGGAAACCAAACGTAGTGTTCAAAAGCATGCTTACCTTAAAGGAAGACGCGATCTTCTATTGAAAAATATTCTGAAGGGTGCTACAAGTGCCACGATTAAGAATCTAACCAATGGCAAAGTTGCTATCAAGTCAGGCATCCAATTTAATGATGAAATTCTAGCCCAGTTAGATTTCGATCTACTTAGCCTGGAAACGCCCTGGACAAACGATCCGGAAATCAACGAAAAAGTTGAGAAAATCGTTAAAAGTTATTTTATTCTTAGTCAGCGAATCGATGAGGAATTAGAACAAACCATTTATAAGATTAAAGTTGGCGATGACCTTCAGCCGGGTGTCTTACAATTAGCCAAAGTCTATATTGCCAGCAAACGGAAAGTTCAAGTTGGTGATAAAATGGCTGGCCGTCATGGTAATAAAGGTGTCGTCTCAATAATCGTTCCTAAAGAGGATATGCCTTTCCTCGAAGACGGTACACCGGTAGATATTATCCTAAATCCGATGGGTGTACCTTCCCGAATGAACCTGGGGCAATTGTATGAAACTATGTTAGGTTGGGCGGGGCGCGAACTTGGTGTTTATTATGAAACTCCCGTGTTCAATGGCGCAAGCGAGCAGGAAGTTCAGGAAGAATTGCGCAAAGCCGGATTACCAGAAATTGGTAAGGTTAGCCTTATAGATGGTCAAACCGGTGAGCAGTTTGATAATCCGGTGACGGTCGGCTACATCTATATGATGAAATTATCACACTTAGTCGAAGACAAAATGCATGCACGTTCCACCGGTCCGTATTCATTAGTTACTCAGCAACCGCTGGGTGGCAAAGCTCAATTTGGCGGTCAGAGATTTGGTGAAATGGAAGTCTGGGCGCTGGAAGCTTATGGTGCGGCTTACACTTTGCAGGAAATCTTGACAGTCAAATCCGATGACGTTGACGGTCGTTCAAAAGTCTATAATGCCATTGTCAAAGGCGAAAATTTCTCCGATTTCGGTGTGCCGGAATCTTTTAATGTTTTATTGAAAGAATTACAAGGCTTGTGCATTGAAATGGATATTAATTAATCCCATTACGGAGGTATAATTATCAGTATGAATTATACAAAACCATCTACATTTCGTAGCGAATTTGAAAGTATTACGATCCATCTTTCTTCACCTGAAACAATTTTAAATAGGTCTCACGGTGAAGTTCTGAAGCCGGAGACGATTAATTATCGTTCTTATAAACCGGAGAAAGATGGGCTGTTTTGTGAAAAGATTTTTGGCCCGGTAAAAGACTGGGAATGCCATTGCGGAAAATATAAACGTATCCGGTATAAAGGCATTATTTGCGATCGTTGCGGCGTAGAAGTCGCTCGCAAAAAAGTTCGTCGCGAAAGAATGGGACATATTACCCTGGCTGTACCGGTTGTCCATATCTGGTTTCTCAAATCAATTCCTAGCAAGTTATATTATTTATTGGATATTCCGACTAAGAATTTGGAAGAGATTGTTTATTATGAGAAATATGTAGTTTTAAATCAGGGCAAATCCGACCTGAAATATAAAACGGTTATTACCGAAGAAGAGTATTTTGAGAATATGCAGGCTTATGGTCCGAAGACCGAGCTTTTTGATGAAGAAGAAGCTAAGAACTATTTTATTGCTAAAACCGGGGGCGAAGCTATTCGGGAACTACTCCAAAAAGTAGATATAGAAAGCCTAGTTCATAGTCTGAAAGAAGAATTAAAAATAAAAAAGTCACCGACGCAGAAGGCCGAGATTCTAAAGCGCCTGAAAGTCGTGATGGCTTTCTTGAATCAGGAAGGCAAGCCGATAAATAAACCGGAATGGATGGTGGTAACCGTTTTGCCGGTCATTCCGCCGGATTTGCGTCCGCTGGTTCCACTGGAAGGTGGACGATTCGCGGCGAGCGACCTAAATGATCTTTATCGGCGGGTTATTATCCGCAATAATCGTTTAAAACAATTGATCGAAATCAAGGCTCCCGATGTCATTTTGCGTAATGAAAAACGGATGCTTCAGGAAGCAGTTGATTCATTATTTGATAATAGTCGCCGCCGAACAGAAGTTCGCAGTGGCACGCGTCGTCCGCTCAAAAGTCTGAGCGATATGCTGAGAGGCAAGGAAGGGCGTTTCCGTCAGAATTTACTGGGGAAACGTGTGGATTACAGTGGACGTTCGGTTATCGTCGTCGGACCAGATTTACGTCTCAATGAATGTGGTTTGCCTAAAGATATGGCAATCGAACTCTTTAAGCCCCATATAATTCACGCTCTCCTTCGCCGTCGGCTAGCCAAGACGCCCAAAGCCGCTAAAACTATGGTGGAGCGCAAAGATGCCGAAGTTTATCGCGTTCTGGAATATGTGGTCAAGGACTACCCGGTTCTTCTGAACCGTGCTCCGACTCTACATCGTTTAGGAATTCAGGCTTTTCAGCCGAAATTAATTGAAGGCAAAGCCATTCAAATTCATCCGTTAGTTTGTGCGGCATTCAATGCCGACTTTGATGGTGACCAGATGGCTGTCCATATACCACTGACCTTTGAAGCCCAGATCGAATGTCGGCTGTTGGCGTTATCCAGTCATAACATTTTACATCCAGCGCATGGTCATCCGATTGCTATTCCTTCGCAAGATATGGTTTTAGGTGTTTATTACATTACCCGCCAGAAAGAAGGTGCGCGGGGCGCTGGTCTGGTTTTTTCTTCACCGGAAGAAGCAATTTACGCCTATGAAATCGGCGAAGCAGATTTGCATGCCAAGGTTAAAATTAGGATTGATGGAAAAATCATCGAAACGACTGTTGGTCGTGCTTTATTCAATAGTCTTTTGCCGCCCGGAATGGGGTATTACAATGAATTAATCAGTAAAAGAAGTCTTGAAAAAATCGTTGGTATCGTATTCCAGGAAGCTGGCAACTATGAAACAGTTAAGTTCCTCGATAATTTGAAAAATATCGGCTTTAAATATGCCACTCGCTCTGGAGTCTCGATTTCTATCTCAGATGTGTTAATTCCGGAGGAAAAGGAAAAGATTCTAAAGGAATCATTTGAACGAGTAGAAGATATTCAGCGCAAATTTAAAAAGGGAATATTGACTGAAGGTGAACGTTATAACAAAGTAATTGATAACTGGACGCATACTACCAACCACCTTTCGGAAGTTATGCTTGAACATATGGCGACTGATCGGCAGGGCTTCAATCCGGTCTATATGATGGCTGATTCAGGTGCGCGCGGAAGCGGTGAACAGATTAAGCAGCTGGCTGGAATGCGCGGTCTAATGGCAAAACCCCAAAAATCTATGACCGGTCAAGTCGGTGAAATTATTGAAACGCCGATTACTTCCAATTTCAAAGAAGGTTTGACGGTTCACGAATATTTCATTTCTACTCACGGAGCCCGCAAGGGTCTGGCAGACACGGCTTTGAAGACGGCTGACGCTGGTTACCTGACTCGCCGATTAGTAGATGTAGCTCATGATGTTGTGATTTCCGAGGAAGATTGCCAGACGATTAACGGTATCGAAGTCACCGCCTTGAAGAAGGAAGAAAATATTATAGAATCATTGGCCGATCGTATTATTGGCCGAGTAGCTCAGGAAGATATTTATAATCCCGAAAATGAAGACGAGATTTTGGTTGAAGTAGGTGAGGAAATTACGGAAAAAACCGCCCAGAAAATTCAATCAGCTGGTATCGAAAGAGTTCGTATCCGTTCCGTATTGACCTGTGAATCTCTTCGGGGAGTATGTGCCAAGTGTTATGGCCGCAATCTTGCGAACGGTAAAATAATCAAAGTTGGTGAAGCGGTTGGGATTATGGCCGCCCAGTCCATCGGCGAACCGGGGACGCAGTTGACCTTACGTACTTTCCATTATGGTGGTACGGCGGCGCGTATTGTCGAAGAGTCGGAAACTGTCGCCAAAACGAAAGGCTATGTACAATTTTCCAGCAATTATGTTGCCGAGAAATATAAAGATTCAGACTATTCGGTTGTTCTTTCCCATAACTCTGTCTTGAACCTGGTTGATGATAACAACCGGATTACTTCTACTTATAACATTCCCTACGGTGCGCATGTTTTTGTCAATGAAGGCCAATTGGTCAAAGCCGGTCATACCCTTTTCCGTTGGGATGTTTATATGGATCAGATTCTAGCCCTCTATTCCGGCAAAGTACGTTTTGTAGATTTAATCGAAAACGTGACTTATAATATCGAATATGATGAATCCGGTCACCAGACTATGACCGTGATTGAGTCCAAAGACCGCTCGCTACAACCACGTATTGATATCGTTGCTCAGGAAAATGGAAAAGAAGTGGTTTATCCCGGGTATATACTACCGGTGCGTGCTATGTTAGTCGTTCGAGATGGTGATGAAGTCGTTAAAGGAGACATTTTAGCCAAAAAACCGAAAGAGATCGGTAAAACGAGCGATATTACCGGCGGTCTGCCACGGGTAGCTGAACTGTTTGAAGCCCGGCGGCCAAAAGATCCAGCTGTTATCAGTGAAATTGATGGTAAAGTCACTTTCGGTAAAACCGAGAAAGGTGTTCGCGAAATTATCGTTACCGGTATTGACGGAACAACGAAGAAATATAAGATTCCCTATGGTCGTTACGTTCTGGTCAATCAAGGGGATGAGGTTCGGGCTGGTGAGCGATTATGCGAAGGCCCAGTTGCGCCCCAGGATATTCTGGCAGTGCAAGATCCACGCAAAGTTCAAGAATATCTCGTTAACGAAATACAGGAAGTCTATCGCTTGCAGGGTGTCCGGATCAATGATAAACATATCGAAGTCATTGTTCGTCAAATGATGCAGAAGGTTCGTATCGAGGATCCCGGCGATACGAATTTGCTGGAAAAAGATCGCGTTAATCGCCATGAACTTATTGAAGAAAACAATCGTATCAAGGATTACGTGGTAATCGTCAATGCCGGTGATTCCGATTGGGATGAAGGCGATGTCGTTTCCAAAAAAGAATTCGCCAAATTCAACCGATTACTTAAGGAAGAAGGCAAGAATCCAGCTAAGGCTCGCCCGGCTCGTCCAGCCCAGTTTACCGAAATGTTACTCGGCATCACCCGTGCCTCACTTAATACTGAGTCATTCATTTCAGCGGCTTCTTTCCAGGAAACAACCCGTGTTTTGACTGATGCCGCCGTAGCTGGGAAAACCGATTACCTACGCGGTTTGAAAGAAAATGTCATAATGGGACGCTTGATTCCAGCCGGAACCGGTTTACGTAAATACAAAGATATCAGTGTGATTGAACCAGAAGAAGAAATCGAAGAGTGGAAAAAATTAGAAGAACAAAAGAAAGAGAAAGAAAATGAGCTCGCCGCTCTCCAAAAATAAATATCTGGTTGTTAAAATTTATTGTTTAAAATTTTTAAGTGTCGTATTTTTACAGGCTTTTATTATGGAGAAATTATGCCGACTATTAACCAGCTAATTCGCAAGGGTCGCGAAGTAGTCAGTAAGAAAGAAAAAGCACCCGCCTTACGCGGCTCCCCTCAGAAAAGAGGCGTTTGTACCCGCGTTTATACAACTACTCCCAAGAAGCCAAATTCGGCTTTAAGAAAAGTAGCGCGTGTACGTTTAACCAACGGAATCGAAGTAACGGCTTATATTCCAGGTGAGGGCCATAATCTCCAGGAACACTCGATGGTGTTAATTGAAGGCGGTCGTGTTAAGGATTTACCGGGTGTTCGTTATCATATTATCCGCGGTACCCTGGATTCCAGTGGTGTCAATGATCGCAAGAACAGTCGCTCCAGATACGGAACAAAACGTCCGTCC
>Ga0116183_1005593_pt1 | contig 11864 bp, 10 predicted proteins | sample AD_UKC078_MetaG_FD_89753 | JGI IMG/M metagenome (GOLD analysis project Ga0116183, IMG submission 89753) | Active sludge microbial communities of municipal wastewater-treating anaerobic digesters from USA - AD_UKC078_MetaG | ecosystem: Engineered > Bioreactor > Anaerobic > Digestate | place: USA...
AGTAGCTGGCTAATTAAGCATTTAATATTTGTTATATGTGAAGAAGGATAATTCCTTCTTCATTAATTTTCTATAAAAAATTATATTGCCTCCAGGCATATATAGCAAAGGATTTCAATAAAAGTGGTAAATTTAATAAAAATTATTTGAAATAGTTGAAAATTATGGTAAAATAAGGATTGAATAATTTAAATTTAAAACACAAGGACCTTATAAAAATAGATTTAATATTAGTAATCATCTCTTGATAATAGTAATATATAAATTTCTTTGAAAAACTGGGAGAGGTATATAGAAAATATGGATAAAATTGAAAAAGACAAAATAAGAAGCGAAATAGTGGATTTACATGTCAATAAATCTAAAAGCTATAATCAAATACTTGAGGATTTAATAATGAAATATCCTCATGTTGATATGTATGAACTTGCTCAATTAATCAGTTCTGCTATAGGCAGGCCTAAAGCTACAAAACTCATTCTTAAAAAAGATGTAGCTGTAGATATTCCTGTAGAATCAAGTCCTTTTGTAATAAAATATGAACCTCCACCTGACAGTTAACTTTGTCCTTAAAAAATTAACTCTGGTGGGCTATAAATCATTATTTTAACTCTTAACATAATCTAATGAAGGTTAAGGATTATTTATTTTTCCATAGAGGTTTTCTTTTCTCAAGAAATGCATTAAGACCTTCTCTTAAATCAGAAGTTTTTATGAGTGATTTTGTATAAATTCTTTCTACTTCTTTTAATGAATCTTCAAAATTCATCTCAGCAGTTCTGGTCATAGCCTGTTTAAGCATTTTAAGTATTATAGTACTACTGGCAGTTATTTTCTTAATTACTCTATTGACTTCTATATCTAATTTTTCTTCAACAACAGCTTTAGTTATAAGTCCTATTCTGGCAGCCTGAGCAGCTTTATATTCTTTTCCGGTAAATAACATTTCATAGGCTCCATGTTTACCTATCATTTTTTGATAGGTAATAGCTGCTATTGGAGGTATTACACCAACCTTTAATTCGGGTTGAACAAATTTAGCTTCTTCTGAAGCTATTACTATATCACAGAAGGTAGCCAACTCACATCCCCCACCAAAGGCCCCTTCGCCCTGAACCACAGACAGAGTAAGCACTTTAAATCCATTCAGCAGATAAAAAACTCTGTGAAATACTGATATCAATTTTTCTATTTTCTCAGGTGAATGATCTTTAATATCAAGACCGGCCGAAAAAGCCTTACCCTTTGCACTTATTACCAGAAGTTTTATATTCCCCGTATCCTGAAGTGATTTTAATGTGCTTCCCAGCTCATTAAGCATTTCTATATTAAGTACATTAAGAGGAGGACGATTAAGAATAATTGTAGATACATCCTTCTCTACATTAAATTCAATATATTTTAAATCTTTACTCATAAGTTATCTTCACTCCTTCATTTTTATATTATAACAAACTCTAAAAGGCGGGAACGCCAAATAAATACATTGTGGCATTTAAGCCGACTATAATAGTAGAATGCATTATAAAAGACGGCAATATGCCTTTTGTTTCCATAGCTGCCCTTCCAAAAAACCATCCTAAAAATGTAAATAGTAAAACCTTTTGAAGATAAAATAAAAAGGTATGTGATGGCCAGTGAAGCAAACCAAAGAGAAAAGCCTGTAATATATTAGCTTTCCTTTCACTCATTTCCTGCAAAAACACACCAAGAAATATTCCTCTGCATAAAATTTCTTCTGCAAGCCCTATACTTAATGAAGCTAACAAAATCGGTATAAATAACTTAAGACTTGCAATGGAACAATTTGCCCAGGCTTTTCTTATTATAAGGAAAATGACAAAACAGGATATAAAGGCAATAAAAAATCTCAGTACCACCATATACCATGGTATAGCCTCTTTATAACCCAGCACTTTTGTCTCCTCTTTCAAATTACCGGGTTTTAAAAAACTTTTAGAAAAACTCTCTTTATTACTATAAAAAGCCAGAAACAATATTATAATTCCTATATACTGATAAAAGGTTACAATAAACATCCAGAGAGAGCTACCTTCAGGAGGAAGTAAATAAGAAGTATAAGTATATATAACCTCCACAAGAGAAAAACCACCTGACCACATAAGCAGTAATGAAAAAGATTTTTTAAATTTTTTCAAGGGTCCTGTCATAGCTATAATAGTAATTATTAAAAATAAAACCAGGAATATATGATAAACTTTCAGTCCCATCATTATATATGCAGCAGGATTATAATTATGGCCGGATAAAATCAAACAGGCCACAGCCAGTAGACATATTATCAATTCTTTTTTGTTTTCCTTAATCATTCATCTTTCCTGATTTCTTATCTATTTCTTCTCACCTGTTGACTGAATTATAAATTTATTAAATTCTTCAGATTGCTCATCATGAGGGAAAAGCTTACTATTTTCAAAAATATTAAATTTTATCTTTGGATTTAAATTCTTCATTTCCTTCACTATTCTGGATGGAGGTACATCTAATTTCTTACCGAGCAATACAAAGATACTCTGTGGCAGATTTCTCAGGTCTTCCTTTACATTAAGCTCTAACAAACCCGTCATAAGGGAAGGGAAAAAATACTCTGATCCCTTCTGGTGACTTAACATATAATAATGATTTACCAGTTCTCTTGTTACCAGATCACTATTACTGTAAATCTGCCCTTCTAAAAAATTCCTTATAAAGGCTTTTGAAGTCATAATATTATATATGGAAGTGCCTATTACAGGAGTACCCAGTAATTGATAATATAGAAGTTCCATCAACTCAAAATTTCCAGTTCTTTTATACGTTAATAGAGGGCCTATAAGAAAAAGTCCCTTTACCAATTTCTGATAAAGTATAGCTGTTCTTATAGCATAATTACATGTGAGAGAAGTTGCTACTATATAGCATTCATCTCTTATTATTTCATCTATAAATTCAAATATTAATTTAACATATAAATTTGACCTGTACCCTCTTCTAATCTTCGCTGATTTTCCAAAGCCAATGAGATCAATAGAATAAACCTTAAACTTCTCTGCCAGAGGGAGGAAATTTTTTCTCCATTCAAAAGAAGAAGCCCCGAAATATATTCCATGTAAAAGTAATATCTTTTTACCTTCACCTTTAACTTTATAAAATACATCCCCCTCTTTCCAATCATAATATTTTTCATCTGTTTCAGGGAAACACTTCATTTTTGGCGTATTGGCAAAGATATAAGAATTTATAGAAGCCATAAGTCCCAGAGCACCGGTGAGAAATAAAAATCTCTTAATTCTGCTCACCTCCATTTATCTTTTTGTTCATAACCTCCAGGCGAAGGCCGGGGAATATGTTCATATTTGTCCGGTATTTTTTGTATTCTATTAAGAGCCCTCAAAGTTCTGGGTCTAAAAAATCCCATTTTCTCATCTTTTCCCTTTTCCTCTTTTCCCTTTTCTTCTTTTGCCGAATACAAAAGTTTTTCCAGTATCTGCCAGTCTCTTTCAAAAGGATCCAGCATTGTTGTCTCCCCCGGTATAACATCTTCACCTATTTCCGTAAGTTTTTCTCTGAGTTTTCCAATAAAAGTGAGGCTCTTTTCAAATTCCTTCTTTTTACTCTGTAAATCTATTTCTTCTATCTTGAGCTGCCTTTTAGCTTTTTTCAGTTCTAATTCCATATGTTCCAGCTCTTTCCTTTTTTCAGGGCTCAGTTGTATTTTAGAAAGAGCTTCTTTTTCAAGCTCAAGAGCTGCTTCTTTTTCCTGTGTTTCCCAGAGTAATCTCTTTATTGTAAGCCGATCTTCTGAAAGGCTTTTTTGAAATTCCTCCCGATCCATTTCCAGTCTGGCTTTCTCATCAGCAACTTCCAGAAACTTCTTGTCAAGTTCTCTTCTTGCCAGATCTATTCTTTCTAAAAGTTCTTTCTTTTCTTTTTCAAAAAGCTTTTTTTCTTCATCCAGTAAATGTAATCGCCATTCCAGAGTTTTCTTTTCCTCCTTCAAGAATTTTTCAATCTCCCATCTTTCAGTAGTCAAATCTTCTTTTTCAAATTCAAAAGCCACGCCTTTTTTTTGTAAAAAACTCTTCTGTTCCTCCAGTTCTTTCAGAAATTGTTCTTTTTCCTCTTCAAATATTTTCAAGGATCTTTCAAATTCTTCCCGATCTTTATTTAATTCCTCTGACAAAAGTTCATATTTTTCTTTATTAATTCTTACTTCTTCTTCCAGCTTTCTTTTCAGAATTTTCTTCTCCTGCTCAAAAACCTCAATAGATTTTTCCATATCAATACGTTTTTTACTCATCTCATTTAATAAAACTTCATATTTGTCTTTCAGGCTAATTAATTCCTCTTCGGAAACTTTATCTATTATCTCATTATCATTCTTTAATGAAATTTCTAATTTCTTTTCTGGTAATGGTATAAAGCTCTCAATTTCAAAATCATCAAAAACTTCTCTCTCCTCTTGTTTTCTTTCTTCAAGAGATTTCAAAAATTCTTTCTTTTCCTTCTCAAGTTCATTCCTCTCTCTTCTTATATTTAATCTCTCTTTACCGAGCTCTTTATAAGTTTTATCTTTATAGAAATCCAGTTCTTTTCTCTCTTTATGTAATTCTTCTTTTATCAGGATAATTTCTTTTTCTTTCTTCTGGATTTCTTCTGCTCTACTGTCCAGTTCTTTTTTCATTACATCGAGATTATCTTCTGTTAGAGCAATCTTTGCTGCTTTCGCAGAACTTCTTATAAAGGTCTTCTTTTTTTCTGTAGAATCTTCTAAAAGATCTTCTTTTTTCTCTTGAGAAAACTCCTTCATTTCTTTCAACAGGTATAATTCAATCTGTTCTTGTTTTATTACTGGAAGAGATAGATTTTTTCCAAGTTCTATCAATTCATCTCTATATTCTTCTATATTCGTTCCATAACGCAAATATAATTCTTTTAAAAAATTATAATATATTCTTTCACCTTCCAGCATGGAAAATTCAGTATAATCAGATGGGGAATCAAAGTTATCGTCGTCTTTTAACAAAATTTCTTCTCCTCTCATAAAGGGGTCATGATTTACATCAAAAGTTATGCATTTCGAAAATTTAAAAGTAGGATTCAGAATACAAAAGACAGGAACCAGGAGTTTTAGAAATTATTCTGACTGCTGAATCCTGCATTTATTGGATCTTCATAAAAATTTGCATAACTCTTATTACATCTATTATACAGTCAGTAAAAGTGATTTTCAAGATAATAGCAAATAAAATAGTGAACTCTGATGACGGCATATCTTTTGCTCCAGAGCCCGGACAGGGACAGGTGTATATGTTTTTGGATACTTTTTTGCCTGTTGCGGTACTAAGTAGAGAAAGGGTTATGTAAGAGGGGCTAAAAAGCCCCTCCATAGTTTTTACGGAGATGAACTATTTACATTTACAGGAGTATATATATAAAGCTCTGAGTCATTCGCATTATCGATTGCATTCATAACCCCGAAGCCCACTCTATAGGTACCTGTAGCAGGATATTTATAACTAAATGTACCAGAACCATTACCATAGTCTCCAACGTCGCTAACTCTTGCAAGCACTTCAAAATAATAGTCTCCAGTGTCGACATTTACCACTGTAGCAAAGGCAAAATCATCATAGGGGAGATAATCCTGTGCCTGAAACTCCCAATTAGCAACAAGATATCTTCCCATCCTTCCCTTAACGGTCATTCCCATGGCTGAACCATATGTGCCATTCAGTGTGCCTCCGGACAGTGTGTCTCCGGGAATAGTCAGAAAGGTCTCAAGATCGGCAGCACTGAGGGCGCCGGCTTCTAAATGCACACGATCAGTCTCTACCTCTGTGTCACCTGTGTATTGCCAGACATATGGTATTGGCGTCACCTGCGGTATATCATCTATCCTGGGAGCCACAATGGCTATTTCTATATAACCGAGTTTAGAATGATTATCGCCGCCGGTGACTATAAGCTTCATTTTAGAAGGGAATTTAACGACTGACCTGTAGATTATATAAAAGTCATAAGTTGTACCGGGTGTAAGCTGTGTCTCGCCGGTCCAGGCAAAAAGAGAAGCACTGCTAAGAGTTTCCCACCCTGCAGGACCTCCTCCTGCAATGCCATTATAACAGGGAAAGCCAGGATTATCCAGTGCAGAAAGTTCAATATCAGTAATCTTAAGGGTTGAAGATGCTTTTTGTCTTAAACGGATCTTCAGGGTTTCTTTATCATAGCTGCTCTGCTCTGCTGTTAGTTCAAGCCCGCGGACTGCCATACCTGCGGTTCCAACAGCACTCATAAAATCAAATTCATTTGACAGATCCTGATTACCGCCTGGAGTGGGTGTGGGTGTTACTGTCGGGACAGATGTAGGAACTGGAGTAGTCGTTATTACGGGTGTTGATGTAGGTGCAGTTGTAGTTGTGGGAACTATTATTGTTGTACCATTATCATCTCCGCAACCTGTTATAAAACCGAGGAAAATAAAGATACAAATAAGAAGTAAAAAATGTCTTTTCACAAAATCTTCCTTTCTACAATAAAATTTTATTCATAAAAAACCTGTTTATTATATTCTAATCTCAATATTTTTCTCCTTCCACTCCAGGTTAAATATATTAAAGAGAAAAGCATATATATCAGACTGTTCATCAATGAGCTTGGAAGTGGGTTTTCCCTGACCGTGGCCTGCTTTTGTTTCTATCCTTATAAAGGCCCTTGCCTTACCGTTAGACTTTTCCTGAAGGGTAGCCATAAATTTTTTCGCGTGACCCGGCACAACTCTATCATCAGTATCTGCCGTTACTATAAGTAAAGGAGGATAGTTTACACTTTCTTTTATATTATGTAATGGTGAATAGGCATGGATAAATTTAAAATGTTTCGGATTTTCTTCAGGATTTCCATATTCGGGAATCCAGCGATGACCTACGGTAAATTTATGGTACCGCAACATATCTGTAAGAGGAACACTGCATATAACTGCACCGAAGAGAGAAGGACGCTGTACCATACAGGCAGATACGAGTAATCCTCCATTACTTCCTCCTGCTATGGCTAACTTTGCAGAATGTGTATATTTATTCTCTATAAGATATTCGGCAGCAGCGATAAAATCATCAAAAACATTCTGCTTTTTCTCAAGCATACCTTCTCTGTGCCACTCTTCTCCATATTCTCCTCCGCCACGAAGATTGGCCACTGCAGATATACCGCCATGTTCAAGCCACACAAGCCGCATCACATTAAATCCCGGAGTAAGACTTATATTAAAACCTCCGTAACCACCCAGTAAAACAGGGTTATTTCCGTCAAGTTTCACTCCTTTTTTATGTATTATAAACATAGGAATCTTTGTTCCATCTTTAGAGGAATAAAAAACCTGTTTTGTTTCATATCTAGAAGGGGAAAAATTAACCTCTGATTCAAAAAATTTCTTCATAGTACCAGTTTTAAAATCATAATGAAAGATACAGGGAGGATATAAAAAAGACTGAAAAGGAAAGAACATTTCCGTATCTTCTCTTCTTCCGGGGATACCGGAAAAGTCCATCTGAACTGTTCCCATATCCGGTAAGTTTACTTCTTTATCAAAGGTGCCATCCAGATTATATAACTTTAATATATTATGGGCATGATGGACATAACCTATAACAAACTGATTATTTATCATCCTTGCAAATTCTATTGTCTCTTCCTGCTGTGGCACAACCTCTATCCAGTGTTCCTTTTCAGGTTTCTTTATATCTATAGCAATAATACGGCCCTTTGGAGCATTTAAATCGGTATGAAAATAAAATAATTCATCTGTATTATCAAGAGGATAATACAGGGCATCTCCATTATCCAGGAGCTTTATAAAAGGCCCATCACTTTCAAGTTCACGATAATAAATACGATTCTTCTGTATACATCCATGGGCAACATAGAGTAAAAGATATTTATCATCATCTGTTACGGCAGGAGAAAAGGAATATTCTTTTTTATCTGGTCTCTCATAGATGAGTATGTCTTCTTCCTGAGGGGTAGCAAGGCTATGCCAGTAAAGACGGTTATAATTACATTGATCTTCTGGAGGAACTGTTCCCGGTTCAGGATAACGGCTGTAATAAAAGCCAGAATTATCAGGTTTCCAGGCTATACCACTGTATCTGGACCATTTAAGAACTTCAGGGTAATCTTCCCCTTTTTCTATATCTCTTATTTTTATTTCCTGCCAGTCACTTCCACTTTTTGATATACCATAGGCAAGAAGAGTTCCTTCTCTGTTATAAGACTGAACTGTCAGGGAAACTGTCCCGTCTTCACTCAGTTTATTCGGATCAATTACTACGGAAGGAACACCGTAAAGACCTTCTTTTCTGTAAAGAACAGGCTGATTTTGAAGGCCCTCATTTTTCGAAAAGAAATAAAATTTGCCTTTTTTCTTTGGCACTGAATATTTCGGATAATTCCAGAGTTCTTTAAGCCTTTCTCTGATCTTATCACGAGCAGGAATAGTTTCTAAATACCCGAAGGTTATTCTGTTCTGTTCTTCCGTCCATTCCATTGTTTCAGGCAACTCTGCATCTTCCAGCCATCGATAGGGATCGGCCACTTTAACTCCATGATAATCGTCTACAATATTGTCTCTTCTTAAAGGTTTCATTTTTAATCTCCTTTATTTATAATTTTATTATCTTCGAAAAATGTTTTGCTTTATCTATTTCTCTTATAAGAGTTTCAAGATATTCCTTATCTTTAGATTGATGATTCTATCTTTATTATAAATTGAAAGTTATAATTTTTTAATAATATTCATAATTTTGATGAGTAATGCCTTATTATGTCTCACGTCTAAAAAACCTGACCTTTTCCCATGCCCTTTCCACCCTTTCAGGGGTATGAAACTTTATCTGGCCATCTATATGGATCTTTTTCAATTCCTCAAGAGAAACCTCTGCAAGGCTGTAATTTACATTGTAGTAATCAAATCTATATTCTTTCAATCCTGTATAATGACTGGCCATATCAAAAAGTTCTGTTCCTTCAAAGGGATTTACTATGAACATAGAGGTAAAGTCCAGATCGGATTTTACTGCATAATCTATTGTTAGATACATTTCTTCTTCTGTTTCCGTGGGAAAACCGAACATAAAAAAGCCCTGAGTAAGTATTCCGGCTTCTCTGGATGTTACTGTGATTATCTCTCTCAGTTTATCCAGATCTATATTCTTTTTTATGAGTTTCTGTAACCTGGAAGACGCTGTCTCAATGGCATATGTTATAAAAAAAGTTCCTGCTTCTTTAAGTTTAAAGATAAGATCTCTATCCATCAGGTCTCCACGAAGACCGTTGGGGAAGGCAAGTTTTATATCATAACCACTTTCTATTATAAGGTCACATATCTCATGGGCTCTTCTTTTATCTAAATTAAATATATCATCCCATATGAAAAACTGATGAACTCCGTAATCATTATAAAGAAGTTTCATCTCTTTCCATACATGGCCGGAAGATCTGGCCCTGAATTTTTTCCCGAATATATTATGACAGTATATACAGTTATAGGGACAACCTCTGGAAGTAAATATGGTCATAGCCTTCGCTCTGACCTGAACGGCATCGGGATATCTCTTATCACCATCAATATATTCATAATATCTTTTATTATATCTCGGATCATCTGTAAGATCATAGGCAGGAAGAGGTATGAAATCAAGATTATGAATAAATTCCCTTTCAGGGGTCTTTATAATTTCATCTTTTTTTCTGTAGATTATTCCCTTTATATCATCTGTATCTTCCCCTTTTTCCAGACGATTTACAAGTTCAACAAAGGTTATTTCTCCTTCATGGAGAACAGAAAAATCTATAAAAGGATCTTCTAAGAGACTTTCGCCTTTTGCATTTGCATAGGGGCCTCCTGCTACAATTATGCACTTTCTATCTATCCTTTTTATTAATCTGCACAGGTGAGTTAAAAGATCGGAATCCCTGGAATAAGCCTTTATACCGACGAGATCAGGCCTTATTCTTCTCATGTATTTCTTAAGATCTCCTGCCACATCAAAAGATAATTTTGTATCAAATATCTCAATATATCTTTCTCTATTATCTTCCCTGAGACAGGAAGCAAGATACATAGGCCCTACGGGATGGGCAAGTTCTATAGAAGTTCTGCTTCTTTCAGGAACTACTGCTTCTATTAATAGAATCTTAAATATCCGCTTATTCATAATAGATAAAATAACAAAAAAATATATATAAGTCAACGAAGGTTCCGGAGGTTTCATATTGAAAAATTTATATAGTGGTGTATAATATGGGTGATGGGTGACGGGTGACGTATAATTACGTCTTACGTCTCACTTTTCACCTCTCACCTCTCACTCCAAAAAGGCAGGTTTTATTTATGAAAATAATAAAAGAACATACCATAAGTCTCTGTCCCATCTGTTACGAAAAAATAAATGCATCTGTAGTAGAAGAAGAAAGTAAAGTTTTTATGCTTAAAGAATGCTCTACCCACGGCAAATTCAGAGGTCTTGTGGAAAATGATGTGGACTTTTATAGAAAGATTACTTCACGGCCAAAAGATGATACGGGATTTATGAGGTGTCTTATGATAAATGTAACTCATGCCTGTAATCTCAAATGTCATCTGTGTTATCTGCCTGAAAGAGATACAAAAAAAGACCTCTCTCTGAAAGAAATAAAAGAGGCTATAAAAAATTATACAGGTATGGCTATATCTTTATCAGGGGGAGAACCTACTTTAAGAGAAGATCTGCCGGAAATAATTGAGTATATATCAAAAAAAGGTAAAATACCCATACTTGTTACAAACGGTGTAAAACTTGTTGATATTTCTTATCTTAAAATTCTAAAAGAAGCAGGCTTATTGATTATAAATTTTTCCTGTAATGGTTTTACTGAAAAGGTTTTTCTGGCTATAGAGAATGCTCCTTTACTTAATATAAAAATGAAAGCTCTTTCTAATATAAAAAGTCTTGGTATCAAAACACAGTTTTCCTTTACCATGTCTCAGGGAATAAATGATGACCAGTTTGGAAGAGCTATTAAATATATTCTGGAAAATGAAGATTTTATCTATCAGCTGCGGGCCAGGGTATCTACACCCATAGGAATATCACTGGGGGAAAAGAGTATTTACTTATCAGATTTTCTCGAAGTACTGGCAAAAGAAATTAATGTTCCGAAAAGTGCCATTCTGGAGTACTGGTTAACATACAGCCCCTTCCCAAATCCCTATGTCTTCACTATGAATTACCATCATTTCCTGGCAGGTTATCATAAAAAGGAACTAATAAGAAGGCCAGGAGGTGATTTAGTAATCTTCTCCTGGCCTGACAGATATAATATTGATTATAATGAAATCAGATCTCTCGATCTGGATATATTATCTAATAAAAAGGAAGTGCTTAATTACTGGGATGGAATTATACGAAATGAAAAATATAATTTCTTATAAACCTTTTTTAAAATCAAAGTAATGTAGATTCATCCTCATAGAGGATATTTTCTTCTCTTATTTTTCTCCCTTTTTCTTCGGCCATATCCATAAATTGATTAAGAAATTCATTGGCTTTTTTAGCTGTTTCCAGAACTTCAATTATTACTGCTTCCTGTCCTTCTGATAATTCAAACAGTTTATCAGATTCTTCATCTGCCAATCCAGCCAGACCTCTTTCAATCAGGTCATCTTCTGTTTCTTCTTCATCCATAGCCGGGTAAACTTTATCTATTTCTAAAAGAACTGTTTTTATTGAATTAAGACACTGCAAAAATAGTCTTATTGCTTTAAGACCCATATTAAGCTGATCTTTAAATTCTAAATTTATGGTTTTCTCCAGTTCAAGATCCCA
>Ga0116183_1005595_pt1 | contig 11859 bp, 9 predicted proteins | sample AD_UKC078_MetaG_FD_89753 | JGI IMG/M metagenome (GOLD analysis project Ga0116183, IMG submission 89753) | Active sludge microbial communities of municipal wastewater-treating anaerobic digesters from USA - AD_UKC078_MetaG | ecosystem: Engineered > Bioreactor > Anaerobic > Digestate | place: USA...
TACATCCGCCTTTGTAACTACTGCTCAGGACTATGTATGCCCGAGATTGCCGTTATGGGCGCATTCGAAGGGCTTGACGTTATGCTAAACGACGCGCTATACGGTATCCTTTTCCGCGATATCAACATGCAGCGTACGATGGTTGACCAGTACTTCTCTCGTATCATCAACGGTTATGCTGGCGTTATTATCAACACTGGCGAGGATAACTACCTAACCACCGCCGATGCGTTTGATGAGGCTCACACCGTACTGGCATCGGATCTTATCAATGAGCAGCTTGCATTTATTGCAGGTATCCCAGCAGAGCAAATGGGACTTGGCCACGCATTCGAAATGGACCCAGAGCTGGAGAACGGCTTCCTTTACGAGCTGGCTCAAGCACAAATGACTCGTGAGATTTTCCCCGATGCTCCGCTTAAGTACATGCCTCCTACAAAGTTCATGACCGGTAACGTTTTCCGTGGACACATTCAGAATGCGCTATTTAACCAAATTGCTATTTGGACTGGTCAAGGACTTCAGCTTTTGGGTATGATGACCGAGGCTATTCACACACCATTCATGTCCGACCGTTACCTTGCCATTGAGAACGCTAAGTACATCTTCAAAAACATGAAGAGCATTGGCGATGAGGTTGAGTACAAGGAGAATGGAATTATCCGCAACCGTGCCAAAGAGGTGCTAAGCAAGGCTGTTGAACTGCTTGAGGTACTTCAGAACGATGGACTTTTCAATGCTCTAGAACAGGGTAAGTTTGCAGCCGTTAAGCGTCCTAAAACAGGAGGTAAAGGGCTTGCTGGCGTGGTTGAGCGTGGAGCTAATTACAGCAACCCATTTGTTGAGCTAATGAAGAATCGTAAGTAAAAACGCATTAAAGAGACACACAATATGAGCGGAGGATTATACTCTATGGAGGCTCGCGATTTTGATACAACGCTTGACCTCAAAAAGATAAAGCCTTACGGCGACACCATGAACGACGGTAAAACTCAGGTTAGCTTTACCCTTCCTGTACCCTGCGGAAACGAGGCCATTGAGGCCGCAAAGCAGCTTATGAAGAAGATGGGCTTTGAGAATCCACAGGTAGTTTTCTACAAGGAGCTTACCGAAGGGTTTACCTTCTTTAACTGCTATGGCAGCAGCGTACACTCTGTTGACTTTACCTCTATTCACGTACCAAAGGTTGAGGCTACCACTTGGGATATGCACCAAACCGACGAGTACGTTAAGGAGAACATTGGACGTAAGCTAGTAGTTGTTGGTGCAAGTACCGGTACCGATGCCCACACAGTAGGTATCGATGCCATTATGAACATGAAGGGTTACGCTGGACACTACGGCTTGGAGCGCTACGAAGAGTTCGAGGCATACAACCTAGGTAGCCAGGTGCCAAACGATGAGTTCATTGCCAAGGCAATTGAGCTAAAGGCCGATGCGCTATTGGTATCGCAAACCGTTACCCAAAAGGACGTGCACATTCAGAACCTTGTTGAGCTTATTGAGATGCTTGAGGCCGAAGGTTTACGCAACAAGCTAATTGTTTGCTGCGGTGGCCCACGTATTTCGCACGAGCTAGCCAAAGAGCTTGGTTACGATGCTGGTTTTGGTATGAACACCTATGCCGACGATGTAGCCTCATTCATTGCACAGGAGTTTGTGCGTAGGAGCAAGAAGTAGTACTATTTCTGAGCAGAATATTGGAAACCCAGATAGAGTTTTTGACTCTGTCTGGGTTTTGCTTTTATGAGTTTGTTAAGTACAAGTAATAGTTAGATAACTTGATATATAGCTATTTTTATCTAGTTTCTAATCTTGCCTAAGGGCGAGACAAACTATCTAAAAATCCTATCCAATACTTCGTAAGTATTTATGGTTATAACCATAAATACTTGCGAGAATTTAATTATATTTGTGGTTATAACCATAAAATATGATTTCGAGACCATTATATATTGAGGAAATAAAAAACTTTATCAATAAACCTCAGATAAAGATTATAACTGGAATTAGGCGTTCTGGAAAGTCCACAGTATTGAGCCTACTTAAACAAGAGTTGCTGAATGTGGGAATAGAACAGCATCGAATAATTCAAATGAATTTTGAGAGTTTTTCTTATTCTGAACTATTGGATGCTCGTAGTTTTTATGTGCATATTAAAGAAAAGATACAGCAATCCCAAAGGTATTATTTGCTGTTAGATGAAATTCAGGAAGTTGAGAATTGGGAAAAGGCAGTTAACTCAATTCTAGTTGATTTTGATGTAGATATTTATCTCACCGGCTCTAACTCTCATCTTCTTTCTTCCGAATTGGCAACTTTTTTGGCTGGACGCTATGTGGAAATTCCTATCTATACAATTTCTTATAAAGAATTTTTAGATTTTAGGCAGCATTACTTTTCTAATGCAGATAAACTGAACAATCCATTTGTTCATTACCTAAGAATGGGCGGTTTCCCTGTTATTCATACGCTTAATTACGATACAGAGACCGCCTATAAAGTGGTCCGAGATATATACTCCTCTGTTATTTTGCGGGATACTGTGCAACGGTATAAAATTCGAGATGTGGAGCTACTGGAACGTGTGGTTAAATATGCCTTTGATAATATTGGTAACACTTTCTCGGGTAAAAATGTGGCAGACTATTTTAAAAGTCAGCAGCGTAAAGTGGATATAAATACTATTTATAACTATCTCAAAGCGCTAGAGGGTGCCTTTATTCTTTATCGTGTTCCCAGATATGATATTAAGGGAAAAGAGCTACTTAAAACGCAAGAAAAATTTTACCTAAGCGATATATCTCTTCTGTATGCCACAATGGGTTATAGGGATAGAATGATTTCGGGAATATTGGAAAACATTGTGTTTTTAGAATTGAAAAGACGAGGGTACCAGGTATATGTTGGAAAATTAGATAGTAGAGAAATTGATTTTATTGCCGAAAAGCAAGGAGAAAAAATTTATTTGCAGGTAGTTTATAAAATGGAAAGTAGCCAAACAGCAGAACGTGAATTCTTACCATTATTGAGTATTGACGACCAGTACCCTAAATATGTGATAAGTATGGATGATTTCTGGAAAGATTCCATGGATGGGGTAAAACATATGTATATCAGCGATTTTCTGCTTAGCGAAGGATTCTAATTGTTACTTGTTTCCGATTATTTATTAACGCGAAACGATTTACAACTAATACCGTTAGTTGGTTATAGGATAAAAACCCTCTGACAGAGTTTTTGACTCTGTAAGGGGGGTGCTTTTAAGTGTTTGTACTATGTAAACAGCTGTAGGATAAGTTGATTATAATAGTTCCCAGCAAGAACGTAGTTTAGACTAAATAAAAATAAGGCTTTAATTAAAAATAAGAGCTAAAAACATGTCACGTTTTGGGGTTGTGTGGAATATGTAATAAAAAAGAAATTTATAATTTTAAGAACAGCAAGAACCTGCTTACCGATGAGCAGATGAAAAATGTAAAGGGTGGACAGCGTGATATAACCTGTACTGCAACCAATCAAGAGGGTAGTTCTCGTTCTTTTACAAACTCAAATGCAGATTTAATGCTTGCATGGGGTAGAGCATGGGATGCTGCTGGATATAAGGTTAGCTGTCATTATACTATTTACGTATAATTTTTCATAAAACACCACCTGTTCTTTTCTTGAGCATGTGGTGTTTTTCTTACAAAATGAGATATGAGAAGAATTGAGAAACTATTAATTATATCATTTTGTTTCTTATGTTTAGAATCAAAATGTCAGGAATTATATTCACTTCCATTTGATATTTGTGACAATAGAATCCTAATTCGCTTTTCTATTTTAGGGTCTCCTGTTGACATGTGTTTTGATACGGGAGCAAACTACAATTTTTTACACATAACAAAAGCTGCCAAGAATAATAGTATCAATTGCTCTGATAAAATAGAGTTTGTAAACTTTGGAATACAGGATTTAAGAATTCAGAGAATTACAAATTATCGTGACAGCATTTTTGGAAACAACTGGGCTGTATTAATTAGTGAGCAGTTATCTAACATTGGATGTGATATAGATGGTATTGTTAGCGGTCAGAATATGCTTGAATGTTCAGTTGTTGAGGTTAATTTTTTAAGGAAACAAATTTTAGGATTTTCTTCAATAACGGATATTTTGAACTCATATCATAGTAACATTAGAAAGTATAATATAAATAAACCATCAGTTGGATACGAAACTCCAGCGAGTGCTTTCACTGGAGATTTTGCATCACTTCAAGGGACGATTCTATTTAATGATTCAACTGAGGTCAATACACAGTTCTTGATAGATACAGGTTCTAAATTTGAGTTGGCATTGGTTGTAACAGATAGTCTTTTGATACGGAAGTATAGTAACGGAAAAGAACAATATAAGAATGAACTGTTTGGCATTGATGAAACCGTTGATTTTACATATGTATCATATGGAATAGAAAATGAACAGCAATCAGATTTGGTAAAATCATTAATGTTTTACAGTGAATCTAATGATTTTTCAATATTTGGTTCAAGAAAGATAGGTGTTTTATTAGGAGTTCCCTTTTTTATAAGGAATAAATCCATCATTATTGATAATTTTAATAAGAAATTATATTTAGTAAAATAAATCATGTTAAAAAGTAATCTTCTCGTTCTAGTTGCTTATCTGCTAGTCTTCTCTTCCTGTAGTACTCCCCCCGAAAACGTTTCTACCACTAACGAAAAGCCACGGCCAGTAGTACTAATATTTAATAAAAATCCAGATAGTGAATCTATTGATGTGTCTGGATTGAAATACAGTATGTACTCTCCATTGAAATACTTTGATGAAAAGAATTATCTAGAAGTATTTCAGTATCCTCGTTATACATCTACAAATGACACCATAACTATGACTGTGGGGGAAGAGATATTTATATACCATAAGTATAAATTTCAACCCTATAACATTTATGCAAAAGAAGGCGATACCATTGAAATATCATCAACTAACGATGTATTAACCTTTAGAACCAGAAATAGAGAAGTTAGTTATTATGAGAACAATTTTGATAGTTACTTCTATTCAAAAATAGCCGATTCTGTTAAGATGGATTTCTTTTTTTATAGGGAGGTTTATTCAAAAAGGAAAAACATTAGGAACTACAATCTTCTTTTCACAAAGGATATCAATAATGTTTTATCTCTTTTCGATTATAAGAAATTCATTATAGACTCTCTTGTAAAGGCAAATGCGATGAGTAGCTACATGGCTAAAATGCATTTAGCCAATTTGGAGCATGAGCGGAATCTGTTTAGAAGGCAGTGTGCTAGCGATAAAAAAGGTTGCGACTCATTACCAAGGATAGAGTATAATGATTCCTCATTAGTTTTTGGCGCATACCGTTTCTCACTATATAAGCAAATAGAACAGGATGTTAAGGTTTTTGTGATGAGCAACGGGGTGTATATAGATGCACGAGAGGCGTTTAATCGTGTTTATGGTAATGCCGCAATTACTCCAGAAACAAAAAAATTCCTCCTTACGCATTACATAAAAAAGATATTTGAGGCGTTTCCATCCGATTTCCCTCAGTTTGTTGCCGAGTATAAAAAGGTTGTTGCCGATACTGTTTTGCTAGGTAATATAGCTAGGGCAGAGGCATACTTGGCAAAGAGTAACGAGACCGATTCTACCCTAAATTTGCAAAGCAGTAGAAATGAGAAAAAGACGTTGGACGAGGTTGTTAATGGCCATAAAGGCAGTGTTATTTACGTTGATTTTTGGGCAAGTTGGTGTGCGCCTTGCAGGGAATCAATGCCTTATGCAAAAGAGTTAAGAGGCGAGTATAACAGCAGCAAAATTGCATTTGTTTACCTTGCACTTAACGATAAAGAAAAGACTTGGAAAAACGCAATTGCAACGCTTGAGCTAGATAGTGGCTGTGAGAACTACTTAATTACAAACCCAGTAACATCGGAATTTATAAAATCCCATAACGTGGAATCGATTCCTCGATACATGATTTTTGATAAAAAAGGGAAACTTGTTCATTCCAATGCTCCAGGTCCAGAGGGTAAAGAAATTAGGGCGCTGCTTAACAAGTATTTATCGGAATAGGTTTAATGCGATGCGGTATTAGTACCGTTCATAGCATTAGAGTCATAAATAGTTCTGTTTTAAGCAGTATATAGTATAGGAAACCCTTACAGAGTTCAAAACTCTGTAAGGGTTTTGCTTTTAAGTATTAATTTCAGGAAGATATAAAAGGGATTGAATAATGATGAGCGAAATGGTAGCCAATTTAGTTCTGTATAACTATACGATTTTAAAAGCGCCCCCGTTCTTTATAGACTATCAAAACACTAAATCCATTGAAAATGAAAACAAAACGGGTGTTTTTTCTAATTCTGGCAGGAGTTTTTATGCTATCCTGGCTTCTTGGTGTGCTACGGTTTCATATTCCAGGGGTACAAACACTATTCAACGTTGTATTTTTTCCCTTCGGATTTTTCAACCTTCTGCTTGAACAGAGAGCTATAAGCGATGGCGTAAGTACATTCTTGGACGATGAAATTATCCAAGGGGTGCTCTGGCTTATTTTTGTAATACTTCAGTCGTTATTCTACTATTTCCTCTATCGGTTTTTAGGAGCAATGCGCCAGAGGCGGTTAACTAATGATTAGCATCCTGCTATAATATGGGACAATAGTATAGTTGACGCTGGTGCAAAACAGCTATTAATTCCTAAAGGACATATTCTTATTTCTACTGTCCCATTAATCCTTCCTCCTCGCTCTTTCGCATTTTTAACATTACCACCCCTTTACCCCAAAATCCTTAACACTTGTTAGCGAAACCTATAGCTACTTTTTGGCAAGAACTTTTACCTTTGCTAGTCTTCAACAATTAAGGAATGGATCAGGGTAGTTTTGATATCTCGCAGCTTAAGGAGGCGTACCTACGCGATAACAACGTTTTACGGTTAGTTCAGGAGCTTGGCTCATTGGAGCCAGTTACCTTTATTAAGGGGCTTTCGGGTTCGTCAAAGGCCTTTGTTTTGGCTGCTGTTATGGAGCAAACTGCTGTGCCGCACCTAGTTGTTGCTAACGACAAGGAGGATGCAGCCTACCTTTACAGCGATTTGGCCAATATCCTAACCGATAGCCGCGTATTCTTTTTCCCTTCGTCGTATAAGCGCGCCATTCAGTATGGGCAAACTCTTCCCGATGCCGTTATTCAGCGTACCGATGTGCTTAGCCTTGTGCAAAAGCTCTCGGTTGCCCCAGCCACATCGGTTGCCATTGTTACCTATCCCGAGGCGCTGGTTGAGAAAATTGTTACGGTAGGAGGGTTGGAGAAGAGCATTCTTCAGCTAACGGAGGGGGAGCGTATATCGCCCTCGTTTATTACCGATTTGCTTCTGGAGTACGGTTTTGAGCGTGTGGAGTTTGTTTACGAGCCAGGTCAGTTCTCGCTAAGGGGTTCCATTGTCGATATTTTCTCGTACACATCATCAAACCCCTACCGTATCGACTTTTTTGGCGACGAGGTAGAGTCTATCCGCAGCTTCGATGTGGAAACGCAGCTATCCATTGCCAAGCACTCCGAGGTAACCATTCTGCCCAACTTGCAAACCGATACCGAAGAGCACCCACGCTGCCTTATCACCGAAGCTTTGCCTAGCAGCAGCATTGTGTGGATAAAGGATCCAACGGTTGTGGCCTCCAAAATGGACGAGGTGCAGTCGGCGGCTCTTGCAGCCGAAACCATTCAGGTATCGTTATCGTCGCTTGCTAGCGGCAAGGAGTTTTTATCATCAATAAAAAATAGTCCTATTGTTGAGTTTGGGCTACGCCCAGCGCTTAAGCACTCGTTGCAAATAGACTTTGAAACAGCACCTCAACCCCCTTTCAACAAGAACTTTGAGCTGCTGGCGCAGGATATTACCGATAATGCCATTAGGGGCTACACCATTTACATCCTGGCCGAGAACAAGAATCAGTTTGAGCGGCTACAGAATATCTTCTCGTCAATAAACCAGAGCGTAAAGTTTACTCCCGTTGCCAGCACTGTGCACGAGGGGTACATAGATCATTCGCTAAAGGTTTGCCTTTACACCGATCATCAAATTTTTGATAGGTTCCATAAGTACAGGCTAAAGCACGAGTTCTCAAAGCGCGATGCGCTTTCCATTCAGGAGCTGGTTAATCTGCAGCCCGGCGATTATGTGGTGCACATCGACCACGGAATTGGCGTGTTTAGCGGATTGGTTCGCATGGAGGTTAATGGAAAAATACAGGAGTCCGTTCGTCTGGTTTATCAGGATAACGATACCCTGCTGGTTAACATCCACAACCTACACCGCATAAGCAAGTACAGGGGTAAGGATGCCGAGGCGCCTAAGGTTTATAAGCTGGGAACGGGAGCATGGCAAAAGCTAAAGGCCACAACCAAGAAAAAGGTTAAGGATATTGCCAAGGATCTTATTGCGCTTTACGCCAAGCGTAAGGCGGAGCAGGGTTTTGCCTTTAATCATGATACCTACCTACAGGAGGAGCTGGAGGCCTCGTTCATTTTTGAGGATACGCCCGATCAGGAGAAGGCAACAAAGGCCGTAAAGGAGGATATGGAGGCTCAAATCCCCATGGATAGGCTTGTTTGTGGCGATGTGGGCTTTGGTAAAACCGAGATTGCCATTAGGGCGGCATTTAAAGCCGTTGCCGATAATAAGCAGGTTGCAGTACTTGTTCCCACAACCATTTTGGCGTTACAGCATTACCGCACTTTTGGGCAGCGTTTAAAAGATTTTCCTTGCACTGTTGATTTCTTAAGCCGATTAAAGCCTGCTAAACAGCAAAAGGAAACCCTAAACCAGCTTGCCGAGGGCAAAATAGATATTGTTATTGGTACCCATGCCCTGTTAAAGGAGGGAATCAAGTTTAAAGATTTGGGACTTCTTGTTGTTGATGAGGAGCAAAAGTTTGGCGTTGCAGCAAAGGAGAAGTTAAAGAATTTAAGGGTAAATGTTGATACACTAACCCTTACTGCAACGCCCATTCCGCGTACGCTTCAGTTCTCTCTTATGGGAGCAAGGGACCTGTCCATTATCAACACTCCGCCACCCAATAGGCATCCCATAAGCACGGAGCTGCATGTTTTTACTCCCGATATCATTAAGGAGGCCATTGATTATGAATTGAATCGTGGCGGACAGGTGTTCTTTGTTCACAATAGGGTGCAGAACATTATTGAGATTCAGAACCTTATTAGTCGCGTATGCCCACAGGCCAAGAGCGTGGTGGCGCACGGACAAATGGATCCGGCCAAACTGGAGAAAACCATGCTTGAGTTTATTAGCGGCGATTACGACATCCTTATATCAACAACAATTATTGAGGCGGGGCTCGATATCCCCAACGCCAATACCATAATAATTAACAATGCCCACATGTTTGGGCTTAGCGATTTGCACCAGCTACGCGGAAGGGTTGGTCGTTCCAACCGCAAGGCGTTTTGCTACTTGCTATCGCCACCGTTGGAGACGCTTACCAATGAGGCTCGTAGGCGGCTAAAGGCTATTGAGGAGTTCTCGGAACTGGGTAGCGGCTTTAGCATTGCCATGCAGGATCTCGATATTAGGGGAGCAGGCAACCTGTTGGGAGGCGAGCAGAGTGGGTTTATTGCCGATATAGGTTTTGAAACCTACCAGAAAATTCTCGACGAGGCCATTCAGGAGCTTAAGGAGACCGAGTTTAAGGATCTTTTTGCTAGCCCCGATACCGATAAGCATAAGGAGTGGACCCCAGGTAATGCCGATTGCCACCTTGAAACCGACTTGGAGCTATTACTATCCGATACCTACGTTAGTAGCATACCAGAGAGAATGAAGCTATACAAGGAACTCGATAGTATCCAAACTCCCGAGCAGCTCAATAAGTTTGAGGCAAACCTTACCGATAGGTTTGGCGCCTTGCCTCCACAGGCACAGGAGCTAATGAATGTGGTTAGGCTGCGCTGGCTGGCCATTTCGCTTGGAATGGAGAAGCTTGTGCTTAAAAACGAAATAATGATAGCCTATTTCATATCTAATCAGCTATCGCCATTCTACCGCTCGCAGCATTTTGTTCATATACTGGGGTATATCCAGAAAAATCCCAAGCGGTTTAAGCTAAAGGAAGGAAAAGATAAGCTGTCGCTTGTTGCAAACGATGTTAAGAATATTCAGGAGGCACTTTCGCTGTTACAGCAAATAGGGAACGAGCACATCTAAATCTTAAAAGAATGAACCTTATAATAGACATAGGCAACACGCTAACAAAGGTTTCCGTTGTGAATGGGCAGGAGGTTCTGTTCTTTAACCGCTATGAGCGGTTGCAGCCAAGCGATATTGAGAATGTGGTTGCACAGCTTAAGCCTCAAAAAGCCATTTATTCAGCAGTTGGCGCAATCCCTACAGAGGCAATTGGGATGATGAAACAGCTTATTCCATATACCCTTGAGCTAAAGCATAGCACTCCGGTGCCTTTGATCAATCTATACGCAAGCAAAGCTACATTAGGGTTAGATAGGCTTGCTGTTGCCGTTGGTGCTAGCTATTTGTACCCAAACGCAAATCTGTTAGTAATTGATAGCGGAACGGCAATAACCTATGAGTTGGTAACAAGTAGGGGAGAGTATTTGGGTGGAGCAATATCGCTGGGAATTAACATGAGGTTTGCTGCACTAAATCACTACACACAGCGTTTACCAAAAGTTGGGTTAACCAATTCGTATCAGCTGGTTGGCACCGATACTGAAAGTAGCATCCAGTCGGGTGTTCTAAATGGAATTGTGAATGAAGTAATTGGATACATATTGGAATCAGAAAGAAAATTCCCAAATCTGGTAACTGTTTTAACGGGAGGGGATGCAAATTTCTTTGAAACAAAATTAAAAAATAACATCTTTGTGATTCCTAATTTACTAACGTTAGGTCTAAATCGAATACTAGAATTCAATGCTAAAGAAAATCTCGCTTAGCTTTTTTTTAATAGCTGCAAGTCTTAGTGCCCTGTTTGCACAAAGCATTTCTACTTATTCTCCTTACTCTCGTTATGGCATTGGAGAAATGAAAACCAAGGGTTTCACCCAGCAAAGGGCTATGGGTGGTTTGGCTCAGCCAATAAGAAATCCCTTTGGTATAAACTACCTAAATCCAGCATCCTACTCAGCTCAGGATACCATGTCGTTTATTCTCGATTTTGGATTTGAGGCAGGTGGTACACTTTACGAAACATCCACCCAGAGTAAGCGCACAGGCATAGCAAACCTGGATCATGTGGCAATTCAGTTTCCCGTAACCAAAAGGGGTGGAATAAGCTTAGGTTTTGTCCCCTTTAGCCAGGTTGGGTATGAGATTAAGCAGCGCGAAACAAACCCGTATCTAATTACCAATGTTGGTATTATCGATTACATATATAGTGGCAATGGTGGTATAAATAAGCTGTATGCAGGCTTTGCTTACGAACCTCTTAAGTTCCTTTCTGTTGGAGCAAACCTTTCGTACATGTTTGGTAGTCTCGACTACGAAAAATCCATGGAGTTTCCTGCCGATGCGCCGTACGCCAATACTTACCGCAAAACCAGTGTTACTGTTAGCGATGTGAGCATTAACTTGGGACTGCAAGCCACCTTCTTTGTTAATAAGGAGAAAAAGCAGAAGATGATAATTGGTGCTACACTCGATAATGAAACTAATTTGGGTGCAAAACGTATTGATAGAGTGTTCATTCAGTACCAATCATATCAGGATACCGTAAATTTTGATGAGTCAAGCAAGAGCTCGTTGAAACTTCCTCGCAACGTTAGTGCTGGTGTTTCGTTCATGAGCGATAA
>Ga0116183_1005598_pt1 | contig 11854 bp, 6 predicted proteins | sample AD_UKC078_MetaG_FD_89753 | JGI IMG/M metagenome (GOLD analysis project Ga0116183, IMG submission 89753) | Active sludge microbial communities of municipal wastewater-treating anaerobic digesters from USA - AD_UKC078_MetaG | ecosystem: Engineered > Bioreactor > Anaerobic > Digestate | place: USA...
CTACGCGCCGTTGTATGGAGCTCTTTGGAAGCTTGCCGGGAAACTCGGCAGGCAGATACCACTGGCTTTCTATTGCCCGGAAGAGATTGACCTGCTGTGTTTTGAACCGGTGGCCAGACACCTGCCGCGGCTTGTTTACCTGAGTGGGGATCGTTCCATCCAGGCGGCTTTGACGCGCAAGGGCCTGCCCAACCGCAATACCCTGAGCTTCCCCCAGGCGTTGATCATGAGCCGGCATTCTCTGCACAGGTTTCCCTGCCGCAATATAATCAGCATCGGAATGAGGCATGGTCCCTATCACTTCAAGCGCATGACGAGAGCGGAAAATTACAACCGGTTCGGCCTTTACCTGTTCAGCAGCCATGCCGACTTGGAGGCAGCCCGCGAGCTTGGGGTGAAGGTGGGGAAGGCAGTGGGCTTTCCCAAGCTGGATCCAGCTTTTGACGGCAACATCACGGAGCCCCAGCTTCTTGCCCAGAAAAAGCTCTGGGGGATAGACCCCTCCAAGCCGACCCTGCTTTTCACAAGCACCTGGGATGGCAGCGGCATGAGCGCCATCGGCATCTGGCTGCCCCGCTTGCGGGAGATCATGCCCAGGTGGAATGTGCTGGTTACCCTGCATCCCTGGGTGTCAGCCTCCTACCGCAAGACCTTAAAACAGATGCGGGGCGTCAATGTTGTAAAACAGGTGGATCTCCTGAAAGCCATGCTCTGCGCGGATGTATGCGTGGGCGATCAAAGCTCCATCCTGGCGGAATGCTGCGCGCTGGACAAGGGAATGGTGACCTTCAGGACTCCCCCCGCAGCCCGATCACTTGCCCAGATTGACGAACTCCTGGAGCGGATTTCTCTGCGCATAAGCGGATTTGATGAACTCGAGCCAGCTTGCGAGCGGTTTTTGATTGATCCTTCCCTTCTGAGCCAGCAAAGGGCCGAGGCCAACAGATTGATGTTCGACACACTTGACGGCCAGGCAGGCAAGCGCGCGGCCGCCGCGATCCTGGACTATTTACGGGAAAAGGGCTTCCAATGCTGATCGACGCCCACTGCCATCTTGCCAATCTGGCTGAAACCATGTCCCTGCCAGGATTGCTGGAGGAAGCCTCGAACAAGGGGATCAAGCGCTTTTTATCCTCCGCTTTGCGCCGTTCGGAGCTCGACTTCTATCAGAACTTGAATGACCCGAGGGTCAAGTTCGGCGCGGGCATTCATCCCAATTTTCCGGTCTGCGATCTTGCGCTGGATGATCTCGAGGCTTTGTGTGCTTCCCGCCAGGTCTGGGCGATCGGCGAGATCGGACTTGACCGCTACAATAAAGACCTCGACAGCCAACGCCGGATACTGATAGACCAGCTCCAACTGGCGGAGAAATATGGGCTTCCCGTGGTGCTGCATATTGTGGGGCATCAGCAACTTGCCTGGGAGGTTCTGCGCCAATATCCTCTGCGCTACCTGGTGCACGGCTACGCTGGCAGCGTTGAGGGCTTTCGCCTGCTGGCCAGGCTGGATAGCTGGTTCACCGTCAGTTCCAGGATTCTGAGAGCGGATAAAGCCGCTCTGTTCAAGGCGATGCTGGAACATGGCCGTTACCTCTTCGAGACTGACATCACCCAATACTACGTTCATCCTGGAGAAAAGAACCCCTTGCTCAGGCTGCTGGATGTGTTTGAGCCCAGCGTCAAGCTTTCAGGCCGGGACAGGGCGGAGTTGGCGGAGACCCAGTTGCGGAACTACCGGGAACTAACTGGGGAACTATCTTGACAGACCCGCGTTTCAGCCGCACCGAACTCCTTCTGGATGCTCAGGCGCTATCCAGACTGAGCTTTGCGCATGTCTGCGTGATTGGCCTGGGAGGAGTCGGCTCATACGCGGTTGAAGCTCTGGCGCGGGCTGGGGTCGGCGAATTTACGCTCATAGATTTTGATGTGGTGGGGAAGACCAATTTGAACAGGCAGATCATAGCCCTGGAAAGCACGTTGGGCCTGCCCAAAACGGAGGTTCTGCGGCAAAGGGTGCTGGATATCAATCCCTCGGCCCTGGTGCACACCCGGCAGGAGTTTCTGGATTCAAGCAACCGCGGCAGCCTTCTGCAAGGGATGGATTTCTATATCGACGCCATCGATAGCCTGGGGCCCAAGATCGGATTGCTTGAACACGCTATTACCCAAGGGTTTAGATTCATTTCCGTGATGGGAGCGGGCAACCGAGTGGACCCAGCCCAAATACATCTCGCGCCGCTGGCGGAAAGCCATGCCTGTCCCCTGGCAAAAAGAGTGCGCAAGTTTCTGCGCCGGAGGGGTTTTCCCATTAACTTCCCCTGCGTGTATTCCTCCGAAAAACCGATAAAAACCGATCCTGACGACTCCGCGCCTGATGAGATCATTCTGCAGCGGGGCAGGCAACGCCAAACGATAGGTTCCATAAGTTACATGCCCGCCATTATGGGCATGGTCGCGGCCTCCTGGGTGATCAGGGAAGCCGTTAAACCAGTGGATGGAATACCGGAAAGCTGACATGGTGGTGGGTGAGGAAACTGCACAGTTACAGGGAAGCTTTTTACCATTTTGCCATTTCACCTTTCCAACTTTCCACGACCTTTTGGACATAGCACCTATATATTATGGGGGCGGGTGTCATTTGCAAAACCTTCTTCGGCATGGGTCTTCCGGCAGTCATCCTTAACCCGGTGAGGGATGACCTAAGGATGATGGCACCAAATGCAGTAGCAGCAAGGGAGAGAGCTATGAAGGAATATGCAGAATATTACCGCTGTATTTGATGAATGTCACACTATATTGCTTGCGATTATTTGTAATAGTGGTGAAAAGGTGGGAAGGTGGTTCACGCAGATTGGCGCAGATAAAAAGCGCAGATATTTGAAGGTGGAATGGTGGAAAGGTGAAATGGTGACAAGGAGGCCCCGAAAACAAGTCCACCAGGCTATATACTGTGTCATCACGGCCTGTCGGGGTCCCCGCCAAAGCGCGCAGCGGTTTGGTGGGGTGGTTTGAGCCGTGATCCAGTCTTTTAGGAACAACCACAAAATTCCGGAATAAACACCCCAGTATATATATCGCGTCATCACGAGCATGCCCCGCGATCCCATCTTTTGTGGTTTGTTTCCAGCAAAGTTCTTGCCAGATCAGTCGTAAATACTACTAACCTATCCTATCCTATTTAAAACTCATTACGACGGTATTCAACATATTTTGCAAAAACTGAAAAAAATAACTTGACATGGAAGTAGCAAATGTCAATGATGCAAAAAGCTGTTTACACTATATAGATCGTGAGTGACGAGGGAAACTAGATACCCTCAAATAACATGAGAAACAATGAGTTAGTCTCACACCATTGTTTTGGTGCTCAACATCAAATAACATGGGAAACTGAGATTAAGAATAAGGCTAACACTTGAAACTAAGATTAGCGAATAAGGAGTAATGCTATGAAAAAGTTTGGTGTATTCATCTTTATGCTCATTATGCTGGGATCATTGTTTTCACAACCTGTGCCAACAGCTATAATCAGACAGGTCGCAACCAATTGGCTCTACCTACAAACCAATCTTACAACATACCAAGTTGATAGCTTGGTTGCTCATCCGGATTCGTTAGACCCATTATACTGGAAAGTAATCTTTAAAAAAGAAATCTACCAAGATGGCCAATATGTATGGAAAGAAAATGGCTGGGTAATTGTCTCGGCAGATAGTAGTTGCATTCCAATTTTGGCATTCTGTACACAAGGCAGGTGTCCTTATAAAGGTGTCTTGAGTAACGAAGCTGCTGATAGTTTATTATCAGAATACTCTATTCAGATTCAAGAAGCAAAAAACAACAACCAAAGCAATGCTGAAACGGGCCCCATATGGGAAGCCATTATTAATCAAACCATCTCCATTGTTGATAGCCATGACATAGGTCTTGAAACCCCTCAATGGGGAGGGGAAGGACCGTATAATCAATACTGCCCTTTTGATGACACCCATCTTCACTATAATGATAATGATATTGGATATTATGATCGTAGCGACGTTGGCTGTGTTGCAACAGCAGTTGCTCAAATAATAAACTACCACAAGCATTGGGACTACAGATTAGTGGAAGAGGATAGATACACGTCTGTTGTAAATAGTTTTGTGTGTAATATTGACTCTGATTCAACAAGATGCGATTTCCCTAATTTTGACAGACTGAACTCATATTTGGATACTCTTCAAATTAAGTATGAAGGCGGTGCTGAACTATCTTTTAGTGATAAAGCTGCATTATGCTTTGCCTGCGGAATTCTGATGAATATGGACTACTCCTCTTATGGCTCAGGAGCAGGTAACGGCTCCCCAGTTTATGAAAAACTGAATATGTATAGCCAGAAAGAATCATCAAATAGGTACACGAGTGAAGAATGGTTATATTTAATGAAAAATCAGTTAATACATAATAGGCCTATTGAGTATCATGGTGCTAAAAACGGTGGGCATGCCTTTATTATTTATGGTTTTCAAACCACTAATATGAATACAACATTGAATCTGGTCAATTGGGGGAGGCCATGGTGTCATCCTGAATTTTGGAGTCTACAACCCGTAAACCCGGCAAGTCCTTATCCTGACGACCATTACATGTTAATTGGGATTGCACTCAATGAATCTGTAAGCCAAACAATCCAATTGGAAAATGGCAGTACTGATTATTCTGGGATTATCCTTGATGTAAGAGGTCATGATGGAATAAGCGAAATCTTTACAACCGAAAATGGGATTTTCGAGTTTGGGCTTCCACCAGGCATATATGACTTTACAATCTTTGATACATACCATTATTTCAATACTATCGTCTATCCAAATATTGCCATCCAGATGGGAATGAACCATATATCACCTGCCCCGATTGTTCTTACCTTGAGGCCAAACATAGTTGTTGTCCCACCTGAATATGAGGATGGTCCAACAATACAGGAGGCAATAGATTTAGTCAGAAATGGGGGAACGGTAGCTATCAGTAACGGGAACTATACAGTTTCAGGCTTAAGCTGGCAGGATAAACACATTAAACTACAAGGCCAATCACAAAGCGGTGTTATCATAACCAATGATCAAAATACTGGTTTACCTGCACTACAACTTGCTGGGGATGAAATTGACAATCACGATGTGATCTCCAATATTACATTCTTTAACTGTGATGTAACTGGAACAAGAAATAATAGCGGAGCGGCGATTTATTTAAATGCCGGAGCAGCGCCGATTATTAATAACTGTACATTTAGCCAAAACCGTTCAGGTAATTCCGTTACAACTGATTTGGAAAAAAGGACTGGTGTAGGTGGTGCAGTTTTCATCGGCGGCAAAAGAAATCTTATTGGCGATAGGCCAAGATTTAATAATTGCATATTTGCTAATAATTATACAATTGATGGCAATGGTGGGGGATCTGTTGCCATATATGGTTCAGCAGACTTTATAGAATGTGAGTTTACAAACAATAAAACTGTTATATCTGATGGGGACGAAATTCCTCTAAGCAGTAACTTGGGTGGAGCAATTATTGTTTATACCCTGAATCAAATTGTTGACATTGAATTTAACAATTGCGTTTTTAACAACAACAAAGGCAGAAGTGGGGCTGATGATGTATTTGTGGCCAACATTGATAAGTTGAGCGTGCTACGTTTTAATGGTTGCACTTTTACTACAGATACACCTCACTATAATGGGGCAAAACCAGCAATAAATTATTTTACCGATAATTGCTCCAATAATATGCACAATCATCTGATTCTCACTAATAATAAGTTCCTGTCGTGTCCCAAGGGTGCAGTCTATTTCTGTGATTACCGCGGCAAGAATAGATTTACTTTTGCTGGCAATGTGGTTGCCAATAACATGTATGATGGTTATGGTGTTTACTCCTGGTATCCTGATGGGACTTCACCTGAAAACACAGATCACTTTGTGTTTGCTAACAACACATTCTCAAACATCCGGGGTAGTGGATTGATTCTCTTCCAATGCCCAGCCACAACTATCAATAATACCGTGTTTGAAAACTGCAGCAATTACGGTATTAGCTGGGGGAATCATGAAGAAGGTCATCCTGATTGGATAACTAAAGGTTTAACCATAAACAACTGTTTATTTAGCAGTTCTCGTCCCCGTTACGATTTTTGGGGCAATACAAGTTGTCCATTGGTAGAGAATTCAGTGTTCAGTGTCCAAGCAATGAACCTCGACAACAATTACTGTCCAATCTGGAATTCACTGGTAAAATCATTATGTATTGATAATGGTAATCCTGACACAAACGGTGATGGAATAACTTGGATAACTGACCCTTATGACAGAGATGCGGATGGAACACAAAAGGATATCGGTGCAATCCCGTTGATTGACGGGCACCTTCACAGGTATCACAATCTAACAAACGATAAAGTAAAATATATCAGCATACCAGGAGTTGTAAATCATACGGGATGCGGAGAGCAGAATTCGCTACTTTATGTATTCGATGAATTCAGAAACAACGGGTTGATTACTATTACGCCCTCTGTTCTTGAAAGAATCATTTGGAGGTACAATTATGATGACGAATATGCGATCCCAACACATATCCCTGAACACTATGTCTGCAGCCAGAATGGTTATAAGGTGACCCTAAGGGAGGATGCCTACGACACGCTTATCCAGTATCAGGGATATTATCCAGGCAACCCATTGAATCAGGGTATGTTTATCCAGGATCTTGATCGATATACATTAGAACATTACATTATGCCTCCTCAACCTGGCGCTGTTGGCTGCGATCAAGACAGCAATACAAATGTGTGGTACCGTGAGATCTACCTCGGTTATTATTTGCAGGATAGCCTGAGACCATTTGACGCGCTGTTGCCAATTCTCAATAATATCACAGCAATTATGGCAGAGGATTGGGCAATGGCTCGGCTACCTGTTTACGGCTATAGCCCCGCTCCCGGAGATGATCCTTCCGATGCTTACACAGATACCTGGCTTGGTTGTTTACCAATTGGCGGTAAAGAGATAACCATCAATCCTGGGGAAATGGTTGTTGTCCGCTATATTGGCACTGAACCAGTCGAATTTCCTCTTGGCGGCGATAACCCCGACCCACCTTTTACCGATCCTTTCTACAGGGAAATGGCCTCACATTTCGGTTACGAAGAGAAACCGGACTATGTCCCAATATTTCTTTCCATCGACCTCAACCAGTTTGAGGACGGTAATAAACCAACGGAAATTGCTGTATTGGTTAATGAAGAATGCAAGGGAGCTGCGGTTATCAAGGAAGATCAGGTACAACTGAATGCATACATCACAAACGTAGATGACCCTTCTGAAGAATTAGCCAATCTGGAGTTTGTAATGTACTTCCCCAACAAGGCAACAAATTACAATGTGCTTGATTACTCAGTTCTCAACAACCAATCAGGCCGATTTGAGAGCAGAAACGTCACTGTTTCAGAATGTAAGGAGTTCATGCAAGTTAGGATAGGTAAAACGGAGGAACCTCCTCTGCCAACTATAACACAGCTGTTTGGCAATTACCCCAACCCCTTCAATCCAGACACCACTATTAGCTTTGACCTTGCAGAACAAGGCTTAGTTACTATTGATGTGTTTAACATCAGAGGGCAAAAGGTGAAAACCCTGGTAAGAGATAGTTTTGTTACAGGCCATCATTCGGTAGTTTGGAACGGCACAGATGCTAAAGGTAAACAGGTGTCTTCGGGATTATATTTCTATAGAATGCGCACTCCAAATTATATCTCAACCAGGAAAATGATACTACTAAAATAGAAAAAATGCTGGGACGGGTTTCATGCCTGTCCAAGCTCTTATGATGGATGTAAAAATGAAGACCTATAATCTGGTGATACTGCTCTTATTGCCGAGTCTCTTGTTATGCATAACAAGAACTGTATCATTGGACGGCACACAGCAGTATGTCAGTATCCAGGCAGCCGTGAACGATTCAAGACATGGGGATGTGGTTTTGGTATATCCTGGACGCTACGAAGAGAATGTCGAGTTTATAGATTACAATATCTCGCTCGTGAGTTTATATGCCATGGACCCACAACAGCAATACATAGAGAGTACTATCATTGATGGCAACATGAATTCATGTTTCAGGGTTATCAACGGCGAGACAATTACAATCACCGGATTTACTATGGTAAATAATGAGGAAGGTAATTACAGTGGTGACCTGAATTATGCTGGTGGCGGCATATATCTAAAACTATATTCACAAGCTATCGTTACTCATTGTATCATTAGAAATTGTATTGCGTTAAGCGGAGGTGGCGTCTCTGTAACACAGCACTCATCTCTGACTTTATCAGCTGTTCATATCTATGAGAACCAGGCAATTTACGAAGGAGGAGGATTGCAATTCAATTCATCAGACAACCTTACAATAGATCAGAACAACCCTTGCTCTATTTATAATAATTCCGCACCTTCAGGGATGGATATTAATATACGATTTGTGCGGGAAACAACAAATCTGTATAATATTTATCTAGCGTTAGGTAGTATTCCTTTAGCTGAGCCTGATGGTTTCTACGTTGCTGTTCGATTCGCTAGTTTAAACATCAATATCCAGAATGGTTTCCTTGATCTAATAGATCACGATTTGTATATATCTCCGGATGGTAACGACACAAATGACGGTTTATCGCTAACATCGCCGAAGAAAAGCATAGCCAATGCCATGCAAATCATAGCGTCAAATCCGGATACCCCCAGAACAATTCATCTTTCCCCAGGAGTTTACTCGCACACCCAGAATGGACAAGTATTCCCTATCGGGATGAAATCACATACACGGATTGTAGGCTCGGGTAGTGAAGATTGCATTTTAGACGGAGAAATGCTCCGCACTTTTTGGTATCCTACTTGTGTTACCGATATTGAGATATCGGGTATGAGAATGATAAATGGTAGAAGTAGTCATACTTTTCCCCTGGGAGTTTTGTATGGGTCAGACATCAATCTGCATGATCTGAAATTTGAGAACAACTATGGGGCATTGTCATCCGGATTAACCATAGGCTATTGTGATAATGTTATTGTGGATAATGTCATAGCTGGAAATACGACTTATCATAAGGACCTGATGACTATTGCGGGATTTGATTGTGACAATATGCTGGTAAACAACTTTATATCAGCGAACAACACGTTAACAGATTGGGAAAGGAATGATGTGGGTATACACATCAGTTCCAGCGATCTGATGCTCAGGAACTCTATCATAGCCAACAATACTGCCCAGGATGCCTGGCCTTTTTTCTATACGAACATTTATCCGGGCTTTGAGGATTTCAACCTTGATATGAGCAATGTGTTGATCATAAATAACACGATATCGCATTGCAGTTGGGTGAGTAACCCCATATATATACAAAATCGTTTTCAGACGATGCAGATCAACAACTGCACTTTTGCCAACAACTCAACAAATGGAACCCTCACCAGCGTAATAGGTGGCGCCGATATCAGGAATCTGGTCTCTTATAATCCCGGAGCGCCTTACGAACTTTATTTAGCGAACTATATCAGCAGTATTGGGATGAGTTATAACGCAAGCGTCAGCAACAGCCTTTTCCGCACTGATACAATAGGCAGCTCTTTGCCCGGCCTGGTAACCCTTACAGATAATATAATGGATTCCAATCCGTTATTTTTGGGCACAGTAGATACAAATCTGTGTATAGATCAGCCAGAATATTATCAGTTAAGTTCCGGTTCCCCCTGTATCAATACCGGCACGGCAGATACGACCGGATTGAACCTGCCGCCCATGGATCTGGCAGGCAACTGGCGCATCTGGGACGGCAGGATAGACATGGGCTGTTATGAGTATGGAGCAGAGCCCTATGTTGGTGTTGACGATCCTGGGCTACCAACTCCTCCCGGAGGATTTCACGTGTCTGCCTATCCCAATCCCTTGCTGAATACCAGCCGTGCGGCGGGGGTCTTTATCGAATTTACCCTGCCCAAAAATACTCTGGCACGGCCAGTGGTTGAGGTATTCAATATCCGGGGGCAGAAGGTGAAGAGCTTCCGCCCGACCGAAAGCCATAACAGCCTGGTTCGCAAAGCCGGGCTGTCGGAAAGCCTGAAGCAAAACGGAGAATTCTATTCCACGGTTTGGAATGGCAGGGATGACAATAACAGGCCGCTTGCTTCGGGAACCTATATAGTAAGGGTCAGGGCAGGCCAAATGGTAAACAGCAAAAAGATAACGATAATCAGATAGTCAAAGACCGCCACGAGTGAAAAGGCTTTTCCACTTGACAGCAGCCGTGCCTCTGATACGAGGGCATAAATCACCTTTGGGAAGTGAGTTTGACCGAACTTGACATTAAAAGTCTGAAACCCGCACGCCGTTGTGGGCATAGAATCCTCTATTTCCACCAGATTGCCACTGAGAAAGTGGCCTGGTATAACGGAGGGATCAGCCCCGAACGCTTTTACGAACTGTTGGAGGCGGTGCAAAGACTGGGCTTCAGGTTTATCTCTCTGGAAGAGGCTTTATTTTCCAAAACACCTCTGAAGGGAACCGCGAGCTTGTGCAGCGACGATGGGCTGGCCACCAATTACAATGTAATGCCGGTACTTGATAGCCTGGGGATAAAGCTCACCCTCTTTCTGATTGGCAAATGCATCGATAACGGCAGTTTTGCCTGGAACCACCGGCTCGCTCTGCTCAGAGCAAGGGTCAGAGATGTGAGCCTGAAAGCCATCCTGCCGGAGTTGCAAAGCTTATTCAACCTGAAAGATATGGGCAATATCAGTTCCACTCTGTTCGGCGTGGCGCAGGATAGACGGGATGAACTGATCGACTGGCTCTGGGAACGGTTTCAACTGCCCAGTTCGGAGGAGTTGGTCCAAACGGCGCGCCCCTTCCTCGGCGTTGACCAGCTAAGGGAGATGAGCTCCCGAGGCGTTGCCCTGGCCCTCCACAGCCACAGCCATGCGGATTTATCCCGGCTTGCTTACCCAGAGCTCAAGCAGGAACTGCTCCTCAACATCGCAGCGCTTGAGTGCTATAAGCTGCCTTGGCAGCCCTGGCTGGCATTTCCCTATGGCAGGCAGGTATCGAAAGAGTATATGCTCAGGCTGCGCGGGGAACTTGGCATCCAGCGGTTTTTAGGCATCAGGTTTGTGACGGGTGACAACCGTCCCAATGAACTGCTCTGGCAGCGTATCGGTCTGGAAACGGATGGGTTTACGCCCTGGCGGGAGATGTTGCTGAAACCTGTCGCGAGACGTCTTAAAGGAGCTTTTTCTAATAGATAGAGAGTCCTGAGATTTAGCTTGACACAGAAAAGCCGCTTGAGAAAATGACATACAGGGTTGGAACGCTTATGCTATCCATCCTGAAAATGATATAGAACTGCCGCAAGACGGGAAAGATAGCTACGCGAGTTAGCTATTTTTTTTTCTACGAAGCGAGTGAGAAAAGGGGAGAGCTCATGGAGTATTACCGTGCGCGAATTGAAGAGATTGCCAAGCGCATCTGCTCAGATATGCATCTGGCGGTGTATGACATCGAGGAAAAAATGAGCGGCAAAGGCCGGATCATTACTGTCTATCTGACCAAGGTAGGCGGCGTGAACATCGATGAATGCGCCCTGTTCAGCCGTGCTCTGGGAGATGAATTGGAAGAGCTGGACATCATTCCAGACCGCTATTTTCTGGAAGTTTCCTCGCCAGGCATCGAGCGTCCCCTCAAGCTAAAGAGCCATTACGTAAGCGCCATTAACGAGAAAGTTGCAGTGCAGTGGGATGATGGCGAATCACGCCAATCGGCCATGGGAA
>Ga0116183_1005600_pt1 | contig 11853 bp, 9 predicted proteins | sample AD_UKC078_MetaG_FD_89753 | JGI IMG/M metagenome (GOLD analysis project Ga0116183, IMG submission 89753) | Active sludge microbial communities of municipal wastewater-treating anaerobic digesters from USA - AD_UKC078_MetaG | ecosystem: Engineered > Bioreactor > Anaerobic > Digestate | place: USA...
CATTAGGTCCTTTCTCTGACTGAATGGTTTCGTCTTGACCTATCCACCATCGACCAGAGAAAGGACTCCATTCACGTCCCAAAACAATGTGCGAAAAATATCCTACGTCATCGCGACGAGCGACTGATCCGCAAAGAGGGCAAGACGGATCGCGCGGTCAAGGTTCTCTCCAGCATGCCGGGGATCGCCTTGATCCTGGCCAATGTGATCGCGACGGAGACCGACGGGATCGCACGGTTCGGCGACGCGCAGCACTACACCAGCTACAGCGGCCTGGCCCCGACGGTCCACAGTTCCGGCGGCAAGACCCGCACCGGACGCATGGTCCCGCAGTGCAATCGCTGGCTCAAATGGGCGTACATCGAGGCCGCCTGGGTGGCGGTGGGCTGCTCAGCCTACTTCGGAGGTCTGTACCGCCACCACCGCGACCGCGGCAAGCAGGCGAACACGGCGATCACGATTGTGGCCCGACGGATGTGCCGTATTGCGTACCAGTTGTTGACAGAAGACCGAATGTACAAGGAGCTTCCCTTTTCCCCGGCTGCTCTCCGTAAGGGGTGACGGCAAGCGTCTTGGGTCAGTTTAGAGGGCCGGGGATCTGACCGTTCGTGTGTCGGTGAGCGACTGAGAGAAGACTGATTCTGAATCGTTCGAGCTGACGAGAAAAAAGGGAACCCATAAGCGGAACGCGCTTGACAATGCCTTTCAGAGAAGCCCTTAAAATACAAGTTAAGGCGGGTATTGTGGGGAGGTCGAGTCTCGAATGACGCCAGTGATGGGGCGGAGGGTAGGGGCGAAGGTGAGAAGGGTGTGAAGGGGCAAAGGGTACGAAGGGGGGCGGCTAAGGGCCGCGTGGCTCGTGGCGCGGGGGAGGGCTATTTGTCTGCTGAAACCGTGCAGGGAGCGTTCTGCGGGACGAAGTGGATGCAGACGCGATAGCCGAGGGCATGGGGCGGAGATACGTCAGAAGTGACAAGTCAGAAGTGACAAGTGAGAAGTGAGAAGCCATTATTGGCTGGCGCTTATCCCTTATCACTTACCCCCTATCACTTACTGCTGCCTTATGGCTTCGCTCCCAGTGACTGGTAGAACTTCCACAGAAGACGGCCGACTTCCTCCGCTTGACCATGCAGATGCCTGTGGGCCTCGGGCTTCAGATACGTTAGTCTCAGGGCGAATCCCAGCAGGTATTTCGCCTCAGCCAGCGATCCGAGGGCGATATTCACGAACTGCCGGAACTCCTTCTTCCCTTGGCGGGCGTAGCCTTCGACGAGATTTGTCGGCATAGACAACCCCGCCCTGCGGATCTGCGAAGTCATCCCGTACAGTTCTTCCTTTGGAAACGTTCTTGTCGCCAGGTAGATCTGATACGCCAGTTCATCCGCCTTCTGCCATGCCAGCAGTTTCTCGTATCCTGCCTCTGCCATGATTGTCCCTCCGCAGTGGAAAGCAATAGGTGACAAGTGACATGTGATACGTCAGGAACATCTGCCCGTGACGCCCTCGATCCAGCGCTTCTCCCCCTTGCTTATGACTTGTCGCTTATCACTTATCACTTCTCGCTTATCACTTATCACTTGTCACTTGTCACTTATCACTTGTCACTTATCACTTCCTACTTTCATCACCTCAGTTTCTTGTGCGTGAATTTGCGTCCTTCCGCGCCGGTGTAGTCGCTGACGACCTGCCCCTTTCCGTAGAGTTTCCACTTGTAGATCACCAAACCCTCCAGGCCGACGGGGCCACGGGCGTGGATCTTGTTGGTGCTGATGCCGACCTCGGCGCCGAGGCCGTAGCGGTAGCCGTCGGAGAAGCGGGTCGAGCAGTTCCAGAAGACGTTGGCCGAATCGACGAGGGCCATGAAGCGTTCGGCCTTGTCCTTGTCGGCGGTGACGATGGCGTCGGTGTGGCCGGAACCGTAGCGGTTGATGTGGTCGATGGCGGCGTCGAGGCCGTCGATGACCTTGATCGAAAGGATCAGGTCGAGGTACTCGGCGCCCCAGTCGTCGTCGGTGGCCGGCTCGCAGACGATGACCGCGCGGGTGCGTTCGCAGCCGCGAAGGCGCACACCCCTGGCCTCCAGCGCGCCCTGGAGCGCGGGCAGGATGCTCTCGGCGATGGCCGCGTCGACCAGCAGGGTCTCGGCGGCGTTGCAGACGGCGACGTACTGGCACTTGGAGTCGACGGCGATGGCGACCGCCATCTCGGGCTCGGCGTCGGCGGCGATGTAGACGTGGCAGATGCCGTCGGCGTGGCCGAGGACCGGGATGTTGGTGTGCGTCATGATGTGGCGGACGAATTCGTTGCTGCCGCGCGGGACGATCAGGTCGATGTGCTCGTCGAGTTCGAGCATGTCGGCGACGTCCTGGCGGGTTTCGAGCAGGGCGATCCAGCCGGAGGGCAGGCCGGCGGCGTCGCCTGCGGCGGCGATGGTCTCGGCGAGGATGCGGTTGGTGTGGGTCGCTTCGCTGCCGCCTTTGAGCAGGACCGCGTTGCCGCTCTTGAGGCAGAGCGTGGAGATCTGGACGAGGGCGTCGGGGCGGGACTCGAAGACCACACCGATGACGCCGATGGGGCAACTGACTTTGTACAGCTCCAGGCCGGCGTCGAGCTCGGTGGCGGCCAGCGTGTGGCCGACCGGGTCGTCGAGTTTGATCAGGCTGTGGATGCCGGCGCAGACGTCGGCGAGCTTGGCCTCGTCGAACTTGAGCCGCTTGAGCAGCGGGGCGGCCAGGTGGCTGCGCTCGGCCGCGGCCAAGTCGCGCTCGTTGGCCGCGACGATCTCGCTGCGACGCAGGTCGAGGGCCTTGGCGATTTCGGTCAGTGCCGCGTTCTTGGCGTCGCTCTTGATTGCGGCCAGACGCAGCGATGCGGCCGAGGCCGCCGTCGCACGCTCACGAATTGTCGTCTTGTTTGACATTTTGCCCTTTACCATTTAACCTCGGTCTCGTACGATAGGCCCCCGAGTATACGCGATCGGCCCCCGACAATCAACAAGCCGCCATCGCGGGTGTAGCTTAGGGGTAAAGCTCCAGCCTTCCAAGCTGGCCACGCGGGTTCGATTCCCGCCACCCGCTTTCCCTCACCTGTGGCCTTGGTCCGTGCGGATCGCGGCCATCGGCATCCTCGTCGCCCAGCGTTGAACGACCGCTGGCGAAAGGTGGAAAAGGCAGGGCCAACGCACCTTAACTGCTGAAGGGAGCGAGACGTAGCCGATGATTCAGAGAGGCCGTGCCACGGATGGCACGCCCATCGGAGTCCTTTGCAGGAGGCTACGGATGGCCGCGTCAATCTGGGGGCACTTCTCGATCACACCCGATCCTCGCGTGGATCGCACCAAGCTCCACAAATTGGAGGACATCCTCGTCATCACCCTGTGTGCCGCGATTCGCGGGGCGGAGACTTGGCTCGATATCGTGGATTCTGCCCAGGCCAGGGGGCCTTGGCTGCGGACCTTCCTGAAATCCGAAATCCGGGGACCGCTATTCCGGACAGCCACCTATTGTTTGCGTCTCTTCTTGCGTTGGTGCGCATTCCCTGTGTCCTTTCGGGGTCGGCCGATGGGCAAGGGACGAACGCGACGGCCCACCACGGTCTCCAGCTTGCTCAGGAACGCATCGCTGCCCAGCGGCCGGCCCGTACGGGTCCGCAGCCGCAGCAAATCCGCCTCAGCTCGCGTGAGCCCCTCGGCCAACTCCTGGCGCCACTGCTCGGGCGACATCTGCTTACGCCAATCTGTCAGCTTCAGGAGTTCGGACTCGGCCTGCTCGCCGACGTGGGCGGCCGCGCTCGACCATGCGTACCGCCAAGGCTTGCGGCACAGCCTCGCCCGCACGGGATTCAGTTCGATGTACTTCATCGCCGTCCAGAAGTGCCGCGTGTCGAGCGCACAGGAATAGAATCGCCCCTGCCACAGATGCCCGCTGCGTTTGCGGAAGCGGTTGATGTATTGCGTGTAGCGAAAGTGCGTGCGGCCCACCGCCTGGGCCAGCGCCTCCTCGCTCTGCGGCACCGCCACCAGATGCACGTGGTTGCTCATCAGGCAATAGCCCTCGATCGCCAGACCGTACCGGGCCGCCTGCTCGGCCAGCAGGTCCAGATACACCCGCCGGTCGTCGTCGACGAAGAACACATCCTGCCGGTTGTTGCCCCGCTGCACGATGTGATGGGCACACCCGGCCACAACTGTCCGTCCTGCCCGTGGCATAATGCCAGACTACACCCTTCACACGTCACCGTCAAGCTTAAAATAGGTGGCTGTCCCTATTATTGCCCCGGTAGTCCCCATATTAGATTGTTGGCTGTCCCTACTTTCTGATCATTGCACAGATATATTCCGATCGAGACTTTCATGGGTTCGTCACGAGAGCCAAGCTATACGCGCCCCCGGCAGCGATGCCTGTGTAGCTGCCGGGCCTCACCGACTCGGCTTGGTTGTACCAGTTCTGTCCCCAACCCACAATACTACCATCTCGTTCCAGGGCAAGGCTGTGCCAATAGCCTGCTGAGATGGCAGTGAAGCCGCTTCCTGCTGGTGTTCTGGACTGACCATAATCGTCACGGCCCCATCCCACGATGCTCCCATCTGACCGCAGGGCTAGATTATGAGCACCCCCAGCCGCAATCGCCACGAAGTCGTACCCCAGCGGTTGCTCGGCTTGACCATGATCATTTCGTCCCCATCCGACAACAGTCCCGTCTGATCGCAGCGCCAAGCCATGGCTGAAACCGGCGGCAACCGCAATGAAGTCATTGCCCACTGGTGGTCGTGCCTGCCCCCAAGTATTGAGACCCCACCCAACAAGGGTCCCATCTTCTCTAAGCGCTAGGCTGTGCGCCCCACCAGCGGCGATACCCACATATTTGTCACCTGCAGGCGGATCGGCTTGCCCATAGTTGTTCAGCCCCCACCCAACGATGGTACCATCCTCTTTCAATGCCAAGCTATGGTACCCTCCCGCGGCGATACTGACATGGTCATTCCCGTCGGGTGGAGTCGCTTGGCCATATCCGTTCAGGCCCCAGCCCACAATCTCTCCTTGGAAAGACAATGCAAGGCAATGAGCGAATCCAGCGGCAACCATAGCCGCGTTATCCATACCCACTGGCGCCGGCCTGTACTGCGCGGACGCATCCGCCCAAACGACAATCGAACCATCGGATCTCAGGGCGATGTTCTGAAGACGACCCGCGTCAACAGCGACAAAACCATTGGCCTTCGGCACGTCCATCAGCCCCAAATCGTCGCGTCCCCAAGCCTGGATAGTGCCATCTGCCTTGAGCGCGAAGCCGTGTGTCCCTGCAGCTGAGATCGCAACATAGTCGTTTCCGTCGGGCGGAGTAGCCTGACCATACTCATCCCGTCCCCAGCCAATAATCCTACCGTCGGCTTTCAGAGCTAAGCTAAAACAACCACCGCAAGCAATCGCGACGAAGTCACCGTCGGTCGGTGGTTCAGCCTGTCCGAAATCGTTGCTGCCCCAAGCGACCAATGTCCCATCTCTCCTAAGGGCCAAGCTATGTGTGGCGCCCGCCGCCACGCCGACATAGTCGTTTCCGTCCGGTGGTGTCGCTTGGCCAAAGCCGTTCTCACCCCAGGCGACAATCCTGCCATGAGCGGTCAGAGCCAGAGCGTGGGAATCTCCGGCGGCAACTGCCACGAAGTGATGGTCTTTCGGTAAATTCCTCAGGCCATGTTCCTGCACACCCCAAGCCACAATTGTGCCATCTGATCTTACCGCCAGACTGTAGGTATCGCCCGCATCGATAGCGACGTAGTCGTTACCATCGGGTGCGCTGGCTTGGCCAAAATGGTTCTCACCCCAGCCCAGAATGGCACCGTCCACCCTTAGGGCTAGGCTATGCGAGCCGCCTGAAGAAACAGCTACGATCTCGTGGCGATTCAAATCGGTGGAGACCACATGTTCGCCCCACCCCACGACAGAGAAGGCGCTCACACTGGCATCTGCGAGCAGAATGAGCACGCAACCGACAGACAATACCTGAGCTACCATCGTCCGGCACATAGTCACACTCCTCTCCTTTTCTCGACAGTCCTCCAGCATGACATGGTAAATATTAGGGACAGTCACCTATTTTCACCTTATCACCTCGCATTTTCCCTGTTTCATTGCTTCGCACACACTTGCGTCCGGTGTCGAGGATAAACCAGGGACAGTCACGAATGGCGGTCCGTTAAGGAAATCAAAGAAAAAGGTCTCCCGTGGCCGATAGTTGTATTGGCGACTACTACTATCGGTAAGGAGACCCAATGATGCGTAAAGATACTATCGGCCAGGCAGCTCGAACGACTACAAAGATTTCCGATTCTTTGCAGAGTGCTATCTTCCATTCCATCCGCCATGTTGTCTCGGATGAACTCGTCGAGCAGACCTGTCGTGAAGTCGACTACCGTTTTCGCAAACGCAAGATCACCCCTGTGGTGACTGTGCTGCATATGATTCTGTCGGCCCTCTGGCCGGAGGAGTCGTTCAATGCCTGCTGGCAGGTACTCTGGGATACCTTCGTCAGTTGGTTTCCTCAGTTCCAAGGCCAGAGTCCCTCTCGTCGGCGTGTGTCCGAGGCCCGAGGCAGACTGCCTTTGACACTCTGGAGACGCTTGTTTGAAGCCGTCTCCGAACAGGCCCAACAGCGGTCTGAGGGATATGACTCCTGGAAGAGCCATCGCGTGGTGCTGACAGACGGGACGTGTGTGTCCATGACGCGTACCCCGCAATTGGTCAAAGCTTTCGGGGTCAACCACGGGCATCATGGCCGAGGACGCTACCCCCTGGCCCGCCTGGTGACGGTGTGTTTGGCGGGAACCATGACGATTCTGGACTATGCCCTGGGCGGCTATCGCTGCGGAGAATCGAGTCTGTTGTCGTCGCTGCTGGGGTCGCTGCGTCCGGGCGATCTGTTGATCGGGGATCGGCATTTCGCGGGGGCGCCACTCTATGTCGAGTACCAAAACCACGGTCTGGAGTTTGTGACGCGAGCCCATCACCGCCTCCAGATCGCCAAGGTCAAACGTATCCTTCGCTACAGTCCCGATGACTTCATCGGGCGACTGACCATTCACAAGCTCTATCGACGCAGGGACCCGTCCCTGGCCACGCATATCGACGTGCGGCTCCTCAAGGCGGTCGTGCGAATCCGAGGGCGACGACAACACGTCTGGTTCACGACAAGCCTCCTGGACCCCAGCCGCTACCCAGCCGACCAGATCGTCGCCTTGTACCTCCAACGATGGCGGATCGAGACCCTCTTTCGGGAGATCAAGATCACCCTGTCGGCCGATGTCCTGCGCAGCCAGAGTCCCGATGGGATTCGCAAAGAGATCGCCGCTCGCCTGACAGCCTTGAACGTCGTTCGTACTGTCATGCTGGAAGCGGCAGCGACGGCCCAGATCGAAGACCCTTTGCGAATCAGCTTCGTGCATGCGGTCCGCGCGATGCTGAGCTTCAGTCCGGCACTGGGCCATGCACCGTTGGCGGCGGTGCCGGCAATCTACCAGGCGATGTTGACGGAGATCGCCTGTCACATCAATCCGGATCGCCCCGACCGATTGGAACCACGTGCCCTTCGTCGCGAACGCCATCACTACCCTTCGCTTCGGATAACCCGAGCCCAATGGAAGGCCAGACACCATGCCGCTTAACGGACCGCCATTCGGGACAGTCACCTGTTTCTCTCCTTCTCACCTCCAATGTCCCCTGTTCTCATGGCCTTGCATCTACTCGTTGTGAGGTTGCCGATTCGGAAACCGTGTCTATACCGCAAATCCAAAGGTGCCGCGTTGAAGTCTCAGTGACGGTATTATCGTTTCCCGGAGTGACAGAGGCAAGAAGAAAAATGCGAAGAAGTCAGGTTGGAGGCTGGAGACCGTTAAGATGCTAGGGACAGTCAGTGCGCCACGAAGGCGTGGAAGCGGGGTTAACGAGGGACAGCCACCTATTATGGCCAGCAGAAATAGGTGCCTGTCCCGAATGGCGGTCCGTTAAAAGTCCTGTCGCCACTTCGACCTTTGTTCTCAGGCCAAGAACGAGGGTCACTGGCGTGATCGCCCGCTTAAGCGCCCGCCATTCGTGCCTGTCCCCAGTATACCGTGTCCCCGACCAAGGCCCTCTGTGTTCTCTCCGCGTCGGTCTTGATCGAAGGTCGGTTTTCTGCTACAATGCATGTGCTCATCCTCTACTGAAAATCTCCATCCCATGCAGCGCAAATTGCATTTCTTAAGCAGTCCCCTTCAGGACAGTCTTTCTGGCTTGTTCATCAGTCACTCAGTGCTCTCATCCAATCCGGCCAATCCTCTGACTGGACACCGCCAGCCCGGGTCCAGGGGCCATTTGTGTCGTAATTCCTGTGCCATTTTAGACGCCATAGAGGCTTGAGGCTGACCTTGGACAATGATGCATCCATGAACAGGCAGTTCACAGCCCCGTGGTGCCGGTTCAGACAGAATCGCACCATGTTTGAGCTTACGTTGAAAGCAAGCATCTCTCCCTCGAAGGCTGGCGGCTCGTCGGTTTCGAAGGGACGCCCCTCGGCATGAAGACAATCCAGAAAGAGCGGGACATTGCCCAAGCCCTTGACATGAAGGTTCCCCCAGAAATTCTCGACCGGGCGTTCGAACGCCTCGTCAGGTGCCACGGCATTGTAGGCCCAGCCATTGAGACCGTAGCTGAGCAGAACGTCGTCCGGGCCACGATAGCTCCCGTATGGGACCTGCCCCCCTTCATCATAGGGCTTTGTAGCCGAAGGGCAGAGCGTGATCTCTCGATCATCGTAATAGTAGTGGCGCATCGCTGTGGCCCAATGCCTTTTGTCATTGGTATCATAGCTGCTGCAGCCGCTAGGGAAGCGGCCGTCGCAATCGTTGTCGTACATAGAAAAGACGAGACTCCACTGATGCAGATTGGACTGGCACGCAGCATTCTTGGCCTGTTGTCACGCCCGGCTGAGCGACGGCATCAGGATCGCCATCAGCAAGGCGATGATGGCAATGACGACTAGCAGTTCAATGAGCGTAAAGCCATTTTGTCTACCCATGTTCCACCTCTTTGGACACCCGATGTGAAGGGTCGCAGCTTGCTTGCATCTATCTCTTGTCTTCTGCCGTCGCGCCTGCCCGCCGTCCATTTCCAGCCGCGAGCACAGCGCTGGCATGCCGCGCCAACACGCCTCTTGTGTCCTGCTGATAGTCTTTGAGGATTTGCTCTCCGAGCCCCTTCCAATCACCACAACGGTACAGGGCGCGGGCCAGTAAATACTAGGGACAGCCATCTATTATCACCTTTTCACCTCGCATTTTCCCTGTTTCATCGCTTCGCACACGCTTGCGTCAGGAGTCGGGCCGGCAAGCCATGTGCTTGCTGCACGTCCAAGGGTGCCACGTCGAAGTCTCTGGCGGCGATACTAGGGACAGCCACCTATTATAGCCAGCAGAAAGGCGAATTCACATGGTAAGCGCAACACGGATATAGAAGAGACATCGCGAGCGGCATCCGGTAGCTTGGAGTTGTTCAACGACTTCAGACTACGGAGTGCTCGCGATGTCGTACAACCATCTTACCATGGACGAACGAAATGTCATCTACCGAATGCGATTCCAGGGTTATTCCGACGCCGAGATCGCACGCTGCATCGGCTGTCATCGAGCCACCATCGGCCGGGAGTGCAAACGCAACGCCAGCGTCGAGGGCCGCTATGATCCGGCCAATGCCCAGACCCTGGCCAACAGCCGACGGCGGGCCCACCTGCGTCAGCCCAAGACCGGTCACCGCCGCTTGATGGCCTACGTCGAAGATCGGTTGCGACACGACTGGTCGCCCGAACAGATTGCCGGACGCCTGGAGGCCCAGACACCCGCCGGCCTGGAGGGCCATGGCATCAGTCATACGACCATTTATCGCTGGATCTGGGGCGATCCGCAACGAGCCCAACAGCTCCGTCTCTTCCTGCGGATCGCCCGCAAGCCGCGACGCAAGCCCTATGGCAAGCCCTCTCGCCGGGGCCAGATCGCCGGCAAACGCTCCATCGACGAACGCCCGAAAGAAGCCAACGAACGCCAGCGGCTCGGAGACTGGGAAGGCGACACCGTGGTAGGCAAAGGTCGTCGCGGCTATCTTCTGACCTGTGTGGATCGGGCCAGTCGCTATCTGAGTCCGTTACAGCGCTCTACGTCTCCGCAGCAAGCCTGCCAGCCCGGCACCGATGGCCCCAAGAACGATACCCGCTGGAGCCGGGACCGCCGGGATCGCCGGGTCGTTTGTAAATGTCAGGCCACTAACGAGAAGTGCACTGGGGTTATTCCTTGCTTGCGGCCAATTCTCCACTTTGAATTCGAGCGTGTTTACCCCAATGACGAAACCATTTGTGATGTCGAAAGCTTTGAGAGCGTCGAGGAATCCATCGTCATAGCCGGTAAATATGCCGTTGAGCCATATCTCGCTAGTGTTGTCTGCGGCCCAAAGCCCGCTGAGGGTAGCAGACGCACCTATATCACCATCGGCGAGTGTGAATTCAAATGTGTAGATATACTCGCCGGCCGGGTCTGATTGCGATGACAGCGATGGGCCGATCCACTTGCTGCCGGCTGGCGGAGCTACCCACCACACCGGATCTGACGATGTGGCTATGGCATTTGCCGGTGCACCTAACGCGATAAGTGAGTAATGCGCATCTATCGCCCCATCGGGAAGAATGGCCCTCGAATCGTCCACACCCGTGTCGAAGAAGACGGGGCCTGCCGAAACTGAGCCGGCCAAAAGGACCAAGGGAATCCAGATTCCTCTCGTGAACGTTCGTTTCTTGTGATTCATGACTCACCTCCGTCAACATGGTACTTGTGAATGCCTAAGATTGGGTGATCCTGCCTCGCGATAATTCCCGGATGATCGGCCAATTGCAGTCACCTGCTACTTCGGTAGCATCTCCCATCTCCTCCTGTCAAGTCCCCGCAATCAATTACGGCGGTAACAAATCACTAGATACCCATGTGCTCGTGACGTGTCAATACGTAGAAATACATATTCTTTGAGAGCCCCGAGTGACAGGACCACGCCACCCCTGCTCTTACTATATCTGGCCCTCAAGGGCATCAAGTTGCCGCCTACGGGCCTTCGCGTTGGTCTTGGCATAGATGGCAGTTGTGGTCGGACTGGCGTGGCCAAGTTGATCCTGGACGAATCTGAGATACTGTTCGACGTTGTACAGCCGGGTGCCGCAGGGCAGACCCCCGTGTCTGCCCTGAACCACGGATGCGTTACCGGTTCCTCGTCGCGGGAGAGGGTAGGCACGGGGGCCTACCCCTACGGGGTGACGCGGGACGCGCACATACCCAGATGTTCTCGCAGATGCGGCCGGGAGCCAAGAATGTACCGCACTCCGTTAATTCCCCGCCTTTAATTCCCCGCGGTCGGTCAGTGACGACCCATAGCTACAGAGACCGATCATCGACGACTTGCGATTGACGACCTGTCGATCTGTCCTACTCATCCGCTCTGTTCCATCCGCTCGCTCCTGCGATATGCGAACAGCGAGATATGAGGAACAGCCGCGTCAGCGGCAGGGCGGATTCTCAATCCACGCGTCCGCCTTTCGATCACCGCTGTTGTGAATTCGCGCAGGCCGAGCGATGTTCGGATCATCGCTTACTTGCCGAGGTCTTTGATTCGGATATTGCGGTACTCGTGGAATCCGTTCTCGCCTTGCAGGCCCAGATAACCGCGCGTCAGCTTGTCCATGCTCGCGGAAACGCTGACGACCTCGCCGTTCAAACGGACTTCAACGCTCGACTTGACGAGCGTGATCTCGTATTCATTCCATTCCCCGACGGGCTTGAGCGTCTTC
>Ga0116183_1005606_pt1 | contig 11846 bp, 9 predicted proteins | sample AD_UKC078_MetaG_FD_89753 | JGI IMG/M metagenome (GOLD analysis project Ga0116183, IMG submission 89753) | Active sludge microbial communities of municipal wastewater-treating anaerobic digesters from USA - AD_UKC078_MetaG | ecosystem: Engineered > Bioreactor > Anaerobic > Digestate | place: USA...
GCCGACTGGACCTACTCCTATGGGTTCGCCCTCGACAATCGCCCGGGACTGCTTCAGCTCCTTGAATTCTCCTATAAGGGGTTCGGGATCGAAATTCAAAACACCAGCGGCCCGATCAAAAACTCCGGCGGCTTCGAGATCGCCCGCCATCAGGGCGGGATGTATGCAATAAGCTACCGCTTCGAGCTCTTCAACCACCCTTGGCTCAAACCATATGTAAAACCCTTTGGAGGCATTCAGCGCTTCGTCTACCTTGAAAACCTCATTCCCGCCATTGAGAAATACCTTCCGACGATCGGTCTGGAGGTCGGGCTACTCTTCGGAGACGAGGATGCCCTCGTCTTTGGCGGAACGGCGTGGCGACCCCGACTCGGCGCCCGGATCCACTACCTCTTTTTCCACGACCGGATCGCACCCCTCTTCCCGGAGGTCTACACCCATCCCAAGAACAAAATCCGGCTGAACCTGCTCATGGCGCTGGACATCGGACACGACATGAGCGCCCTCAGGAATCGAAGCAGGCGTCCCGAGCGCTTTCTTGCCCCCTATTTGCCGTAAAACCTTCTGCTCTTTGCTGTATTGGGGAACAAACTTTTGTACAATGAAGGCGATGAAACGAGCATGCGCGATCATCCTTCTCTTTCTCTGTTTTTCCGGCTTGGGGGCGACAACGTTTGAAGAAGTGAGCTTCGGCACCGGAAACGACTGGATCACCCTTGGTCTCGGAGACAACTGGGATGACGGGCTCAGTTACGGCTTGCATGCAACGGTGAGGATGAAAAACCGGCTTCGCCTTACCTTGGCCCTTGAAGGATATACCGACAAGCTCATCCATCAACAGCGATACGATCTTGCCAAGCTGGCGATCGCCTATCCCTTCCTCTTTGATTTCCGTCATTCATACGCGCGCCTTTCCCCGGCCGGCGGAGTCCTCATCGCAGGAAACCTGGGGTTCCAGAACGCTCAGAACTTTTTTCACCGAATCCTGCAAAAGGATGAACTCACCCTTGCCTATCCTCAGGCGGAAACCTCGGTCCATCTTCATCTCGGAGGAGAAGCCGCCTATGGCGTACGAATCGGGCCGACACTGCTTGAAGGAATCATTGGTCTCGAATATGGCCCGGGATGGGAGTTCGATTGGGAGGCGGGGCTCAGCTTGCGGATGAAGAAGGGTGGGAGCTTTCTCACCGCAGCATGGCGGGCAGTGTATCCTTCCGACCGATATGTGAGCCAGAGCCTTCAGACCGGACGCTATGAAGGGCTTGTGCTCTCGCTCTTCCACGACGGAGGGATCATCCAATCCTTCTTCTCCACCTACCCCGCAAGCGGGTATTCCTACGGCGGGTGGATGGTCAACGCCCTTGCGTTTACTAAAAAGCCGACCTTCAACGAAGCCCATATCGCCTACGGAATCGGAATCTTTCTCGATCCGACGGGCTTGAGAAATCGATCGAATGAGATCATCTACAAGAATGCAAGTTTGGAAGTGCGCTACAAGAACGGCCCGATCGAAGACTCCTGGTTTCAGGTCGCTTCCTACCTCCTCGGCTGGCGCTTCGACCTGTATGAAGGCGCCCGGGCCGCCCCCTATCTCAAGGTTCTGGCGGGCCTCGAGCGCTTCAGCCTCAAGCACGAGACCCGGACGACCCGGGATGAACAGCTTCATCCGACGATCGCCTTCGAAGCGGGCTCGTATATCGGCAGACCGAATCAATGGATTATCGGCAACCTCAACTATCGTCTTCGCGTAGCGGGAAGCATCCACTACGTGCCGGGAGTTACGAACCGCCCCGCCCTCCCCCTTGCATATCGGAAACAAACACCCCGGTGGATCTTCCAGATCGGTCTGGGTCTTGAAATCCGGCACGACCTCACTTAGAAGAGGGAAAGGCCGTCGATACCGATCGTATAGTTCCATGCTCCGCTGCTGAGTATGTGGAATGCAACGAAGAACTTCAGCTCGGCTCCGCTTACCATCACATACCGGGCAGAGAGCTTCGCTTCGAAACCGGCATCTTCAAAGAATGGATTCCCGGCGGGATACAACACCGTCTGAGCCCCCACCTCAAGACCGAGGCCGGTAAAACCCCCATAGAGGAAGGGAAGATCGAGAAGCGTAAGGGGAATTCGGAGCTTCAACCCAAGCCGAAGCTTTTGATTGTGAAAGTATTGCGGTACGAATCCATAGATCGGCAGAACGATTTCATTCAGAACATGGTTTGAATAAAAGTAATCGACCGAGGCATTGAGCATCACGCTTGATGAACCGAGTCGACTCTGTCCTTGGAGGTTCGCAATTCCCAGCGTGATCACCGGCTCCTGGAAATAGGTCTGGAGTCGAACCGTCGAGGAGATGAGGGAAAGACCATAGAAGTCGCTTGTTCGGCCGTTTCGCTTTTGGTGGATTACCCCCGTTCCGAGGTTCATGAAGCCGCTGAACCCGTCCGTGTTCCCGTGCTCAATCCTTCCTCCGCCTAAGATGTTCAGTTCGGTAAGCGTTTTTGAAGAAACAAAGGAAAACAGGGTCACTCTGCTTTGAAGGGAGAGCTCCTGATAGTCCTTTTCAGCGGAGAGGCTGCTTTCCACCGCCAGCCTTCCCTTCCGGTATTGGTAGGTGAATGCACCATACGGATATTCTTTTTCCACGTCGATTCCCGCCAAGGCCAAAAGGGTGTGCTTCCGCAAGAGGCTGGAGGTATGAAAAAAAATCCCGGGAAGCCATTGATTTCCTTCCATGAAGGGATAGGGCAAGACCAAGTTCATGCGTAAGGTATCGCGGTAGGGAGTTATTTCAAACGAAGGAGCAACGCCTGCCTTGGATTCATTTCGGGGTGGCGCTAACTCGCCCGCCGTTCCCTCAAGACCTGCGTAGTCAAGAGCCCTGACCGCTCGGCCCGAAGCCACCGCCGTTTCATAGAGGAGCAGATCGTCCACCACCGTAAGAGCGAAGATTCCGTTTTCATCCTGAAAGAGTTCTTCAACGGCGTTGCTCTCAAGATCGAGACGGTAGGCACCGAAGGTCTTCTCCCCTTCCGCGGTGAAGAGGATCGTCGAATCATCAATAAAAACCGGATCGCCAAGCTCATCACCGGTCGGTCCGATGAGAGTTCGAGCACTCGCGCTGTCAACCAGCACCAGACCCGTGTTGCCTTCCTTTACCTTGACCGTGACGATCTTCGACCCGTCGCTGCTCAGAGCGCTGTCAAGGAAGCTTGCCCCATCTTCATGCAGCAGGAGGTTTGTCGATCCATCGAAAAGATTCACCTCAACCAGATCATGGAAGGAGCCGTTTATCAAACTTGCGATCGCCCGTTTGCCATCTTTGCTGAGACGGGGATGAAGCAGGCGCTGCTTGTTCGTGAGCTGCTTGCCCTCCCCGTCTCCGAATCGGTAGAGGAACAAGTCGCTGTACCCTTCGGGGGCGAGAACAAGCGAGTTGGGGCTTGTGGTGTCGATCCAGCGGGAACTGAACAGGGCATATTCATCACCAAGCGAAATCGCCGAAGCTTTTCCGATCGGCAGGGTCGCTATCCTCTTTCCCGTTTCATACTCCTTCAGGAAGGTTCCCTCTTTCGGCGTCGACACGACGCCCACGATTCCCGCTTCCGTCCGAGCGGGGAGAAACGCGCTTCCTCCTTTGCCTTCCGCATACAGGAACCCGAGGGAAGAAGGCACCGTTCGAATCCGCTCCTCGATCGCCGCTTCAAAAAGTTCCTTGGCGGTGATTCCGATGACCCTTTTGAAGATCCAGTTCATACCCATGAAGGGGAAGTTGACGAAGGTGCGGTTGATCTCGTTGAACGCGGAAAAGCCGTAGGTGCGGATCAGGTATTCGATCATGATGTATCCGGTCGCATAGATCCGGCCGGAAGGCGGATAGACTCCGCTGTAAGCGCCTTTGGCCAAGGACCACATCGATTCTTCATCAATCGGTTTTTGGGTAAGCAGATCGAACTTCAGGGAGTTTCCCCTTCCGCTCTCGCCGTCCATCGATTCGGCATATGTGGTGATCCCTTCGATCCACCATCCCGGCATGAAGGATACGGGAATCATCGTCATCCCCGGGCCGAAGATGCGCAAGATCTTATAGATGCCTTCAGCCTTGGTGAGGTGAAGGTAGTGGGTAAGCTCATGGATATAGACCTGTCTCAGCCAAGAGCGGGTCTTGGTTCCCAGAAACTGGTCTTCGTCGCTGGCGAGGTAGAGGATGATCGAGGAGGGAAACGGGGCGTACATCCCGTTGGCCCAGGCGGTGCGCCCGGCGAGGATTACCGGCACCCGCTTGGTTGTCGGGTTTTCCAGCAGCGCAGCGAGCTCTTCGAAGATCTCATCGGCGAAGGAGGCGATCTCCCTGGCCGCTTCGGCTTCCTCTTCTTCAAAGATGATCCTCGCATGGACCGTCTCGATCTGCTTCCATGAGGAGGCAAAGAGCAGGGTCGAGGAAAGAAACAGCACCACGAAGAGAAAGCGCTTCATGGTGCTGACTATACCCGCTCTTCGAACGCTTGTACAGATTAGACGATCGTTCTGATCCAGCCTTTGGGCGCTTCGATCGTCCCGTATTGGATTCCGGTGAGGGTATCGTAGAGTTTCTTGGTTATCGGTCCCATCTCCTTCATACCGCTGGGCAGGAAGACCTCCCCGTCCCTAGTGGTGACCGATCCGATCGGACTGATCACCGCGGCGGTTCCGCACAGGCCTCCTTCAACAAACTCGGGAAGCTCGCTCAGTTCGATCTTTCGCTCTTCGACCTCGAGCCCGAGATACTCGCGGGCCACCGAGATCAGGGAGCGCCGGGTGATCGAGGGAAGGATCGTCGGACTCTTGGGGGTGACGACCTTTCCGTCTTTCGTTACGAAGATGAAGTTCGCCCCTCCGGTCTCTTCGATATACGTCCGGGTCTGAGAATCAAGGTACATGTTTTCATCAAACCCCTGCTTTTTCGCTTCCAGGCCGGCATAGAGGCTCATCGCGTAGTTCAACCCCGCCTTGATGTGGCCCGTTCCGTTCGGGGCGGCACGGTCATACTCGGAAACAAGGAGCCGAAGCGGTTTCACGCCGCCTTTGAAATAGGGACCGACGGGGGTGGTAAAAATTCTAAACGTATACTCGGGAGCCGGAGCGACGCCGATGATCGCTCCCGATCCGTACATATACGGCCGAATATACAGACTGGCGCCTGAACCGTAGGGCGGAACGAACGCCTTGTTCGCCGTCACCACCTCATCGAGAGCCGAGAGGAAGCGGTCGACGGGGAACGGAGGCATGACGAGCCGCTTGGCGGTTTCATACATCCGCTGGGCATTGAGATCGGGGCGGAACGCGACGATCCGGTCATCGACGGTCGTGTAGACCTTCAGTCCTTCGAAGCAGGTCTGGGCGTACTGCAACGCTCCGGCGCACTCGCTCATGACGACGTTGGGATCATCCGTCAATCCTCCGTCATCCCATGCACCATGTTTGTACACCGAAACATACCGCCAATCGGTAGGAAGATACCCGAAGCTCAAATTCGCCCAATCTATCGGCTTTTTCTCCACGCTCATGCCCCCAAAAAGATATTGAGACCATTGTATCGAGCTTCATGCACTTCGTCTATAATTATGCAATATTATTGTATATAGCGTGAAAAAGAAATCATCGCTTCCCTAGAGAACCGCTTCGATCGCCTTGGAGATATCGTCAAAGCTGTGGGTCGGCTCGAAGCGCCGAACGACGTTTCCCTTCCGGTCGACCAGAAACTTGGTGAAATTCCACTTGATGTCACTGTTCTTCTCATAGTCGGGATCCGCCTCCTGCACGATGGAAGCGATCTTCTTGCCGAGGGCATGGGAAGGATCGAAGCCGGCAAAGCTCTTCTCTGCTTTCAGGAACGTGTACAGCGGATTCTCCCCCGCCCCGTTGACTTCGATCTTGTCAAACCGAGGGAACTCCGTCCCATAGTCCACTCGACAGATCCGATCGATCTCATCGATATCCTCGGGCGCCTGCTCTCTGAACTGGTTGCTCGGGAAATCGAGGATTTCAAACCCTCTGTCTCTATAGCTCTCATAGAGCTTCTCCAGCTCGGTGTATTGCGGGGTGAAGCCGCAGCGGGTAGCGGTGTTCACGATCAGAAGCGCCTTGCCGGAAAAGGTCGACAAGTCGACTTTTTTTCCATCCATCCCGTTCACGGAAAAATCATATATGTTCATGTGTTGTCTCCTATTATATTGCCTTATATTATATTTTGCACAATATATATGGGAATAATAAAGCTCCTCACCTGTCCCGTCAAGAGATGTGAGGAGCCAAATCTTAGTATTCGTTGTAATACTGTTTACTGACCGGTGAAGAGCCTTCCCAAACGATTTCTTTGTAATGGACCGGGTCGGTGTCCCCTTCACTGGAGATGAAGAGCACCTGACTTGTTTCATCAAGTCCTAATTGCTCGCGCAGTCCGGCATAGGCGCTGTTGCCCATGATCGTGGCCAGAAGACCCAATCCTCCGGCTCCGCTTTCTCCGCTCTTCACTTGAGGATCACCGGGAATCGGCGAAGCATAGATCCGCATCCCCTTCGCTGCAAGCTCATCGGGTATGACGATGAAGCCGTCGGCGTAGGCATCGATGACCTCCCACGCCAGAGGAGAGGGATCGCCGCAGGCGAGGCCGGCCATCAGGGTATCAAGATCGCCGCCGACGCTGCGGGGCTTGCCGTCGTCGGCCAATGCGCTTTGATAGAGGCACTGGGCCTTCTCCGGTTCCAGAACGTAGCAAAGCGGAGCGTCATCCCCGAAGAGCGCATGGTAGTGGCCGATGACCGCTGCGGCCAGCGCCCCCACTCCCGCTTGGACGATGACATGGGTCGGCTTGGCGATGCCGGCCTTCCCGAACTGCTCCTGAGCCTCGGTGAGCAGCGTCAGATATCCTTGCATGATCCACGTCGGGACTTCGGTGTATCCGTCCCAGGAAGTGTCGCTGATGACGACCCAGCCGTTCTTGTCGGAATCAAGTGCGACCTGACGAACCGCATCGTCGTACGTTCCGTCGATGACCACGACCTTCGCTCCGGCGCTTTCAATCGCTTCTATTCGACGAATCGAGGTATCCTTATGGACGTAGATGATGCTGGAAAACCCGAGCTGCGTCGCCGCCCATGCGACGCCGCGCCCGTGGTTTCCGTCCGTCGCGCTGGCGAAGACGAGGTCTCCGACCTTCTCCTTCACCTCCTTGGAGGCCAGATAGGAGAACGGCGTATCCTCGCCGAGAATCCCCAGCTGTTTTTGCAAGTACCGATAGAGGGCGAACGAACCGCCAAGCGACTTGAAGCTGTTCAACCCCAGCCGTTGCGATTCATCCTTTGTCCAAATTCCTCCGACTCCCAAAAGCTCGCTGAGCTTTGGCAAGCCCACCAGGTCGGTGAATTGATAGCCCGGCAGCTGTTGGTGGAAGCGATGGGCGTTTTGGGCATACTCCTTGGCAAAAAATGCCTTTGCAAGCTCCGGCCCCTGTGATCGCCTGTCTTTGAGAATCCAATGGATATCGTGTACGTTGCCCGTAATCATACCAGCCCTCCGTCGTGTGAAATCTACTGCTTCCAGTATAGGGCAGAAGATGCAATGATTCCAGAAGAATATGCAACAAAATGCAACAATCTAGCGGGAAACGATCGTGTACTCGGGATGTGTAATCTTAAACGCTATCGATCCGTCAAGAATCCCTTCGCTTGCGTAGACCGATCGATCCTTCGTCAGGAAAATCGCTTCGACCCCATCCAGCCGATCGATCAATTCAAGACCTTTTTCAAGCCCAAGCGCATAGACGGCGGTCGAAAGCCCGTCGGCGATGACTGAGCGGTCGGTGATGATCGAAACGCTGGTCAGCGGGGAAGCGACCGGATATCCGGTTTTCGTATCAAGGATGTGGTGATAGATCTTCCCTTCGTGTTCAAAGAATCGTTCATAGGGGCCGCTCGTCACCAAAGTCTGATCGACCAGTTCGACGATGCCGATGTAGGAGCCGCGGCTTGTATCCGGATCCTGAATTCCAATCCGCCACGGCGACTCATCCGGCTTGGAGTCCAGCACCAGGACGTTTCCTCCGAGGTTCACGATCCCCTTGTGCCCGGAAAGAACCTTGCCCGCCTCATCCGCCGCCCACCCTTTGGCGATTCCTCCCAGATCCAGCGCCATCCCCTGAATCGGCAGATAGACACTGCTCGCTCCTTCATCCAGAACAACCAGCTTGTAATCGACAAGAGGAAGAAGCGATTGAATCTCTCCATCCTCTGGCACATTGTTCGCACCCGAGATATCCCACAGCTTGACGAGCGGGCCGATCGTGGGATCGAACGCCCCACCTGAGAGCTCGGCAATCTCAAGCGCAAGCTTGATGACGGCAAAGGTCTCTCCGCTCACGACGACGGGCTGGATCCCGCTTGCCTGATTCACCCGGGCAAGCTCACTGTCATCCAGATGACTGCTCATCAGGCGTTCGATCTCGTCGATCCGATCGAACGCCAAATCAAATTCGGTGTTATCGCTTTTGTCGTACAGGGTGATGGTGCACACCGTTCCCAGCAGCAGTCGGGTTTGGCTTTTCGGGTCAACCGGCTTCGGTTTGCAGGAAACCAGAAGGATAACACTCAACAGGAGAAACAGCAGGATTCGCGGTACTCGTTTCATGGCTGATGCCAAGTATGGGAAGAAGATGAAAAAATTGCAAGGAAACCACTCCGAAATATCATCACAGAACCGGCAAGAATCACATACCCCAATAAGGTATATATATCGAACACCCTAAAATAGCCTAATAACATCGTAAAACGACTGTTTATAGTCTTGACATATACCCTACCGGGGTATATATCAATACGATATGGACAGTAAGATGAAACAGAAGATCGATCCTCGGCTTGCCCGGATCGAAGGTCAGGTGCGGGGAATCCGAGCGATGGTTCGGGATGACCGCTACTGCGTGGATATCCTCACCCAGCTCGCCGCTGTCGTTTCGGCATTGAAGAAGGTCGAGGAACTGGTGCTGGAGAACCACCTGAACACCTGCGTCAGCGATGCGATCCGGCAAGGAGATGAAGAGAAACGCTCAATAAAGATCAGCGAAGTGATGGACGTCTTCGCAAGCTTCCGCCGGCAGTAAAAAAAGAAGCAACCCGAAGGTTGCTTGGATCTGGGCAGTGCCAGGATTGAACTGGCGACTTCCACGATGTCAACGTGGCACTCTCCCGCTGAGTTAACCGCCCGTTTTGGGGTACATGAGCGATAGTACCAGTAATCGGGAAAGCTGTCCAGTAGCTTCAGAAGGAGATGAGTATATGAAGACGACAATCATGACGAAGGGAATGCACTGCCCGGGGTGTGAAAACCGGGTGGCTTCCATCCTCAAGAACCTTGAAGATATCAAAAAGGTCAAAGCGAACGCAAAAAACGGCACGATCACGATCAGGTATACCAAGCCTGAGACGATTGAGCATGCAAAGGCGGCAATCAGGGAAGCCGGCTATGAGGTGGTTTCATGAGAAGGATCAACGTCGGAGTCAACGGGATGACCTGCGCTTCCTGCTCGGCCGCGGTCGAGCGAACCCTCAGGGGCCTGGAGGGGATGGAGACCGCTCACGTCAATCTGGCAACCGAGACGGCGACCCTCTCATTTGATGAGAACATCCTTGATCTTCAAACCATCAAGCAGGCGGTCAAACGGATCGGATTCGAAATCTCGACGGAGATCGATCATGAGATCAGAGAACTTCAGAAGCAGCAAGAGCAAAAGAACCTCCGTCACCGGCTCATCGTCTCGGCGATCCTCTCCACAATGCTCATGATCATTTCGATGGGCCCGATGCTCGGTCTGAAACTGCCTCTTGACGATCGGATCAACGCGATCCTTCAGCTGCTACTCAGCACGGGGACGATGATCGCAGGATATTTCTTCTTTTCCAAAGGGTTCACCGCCCTGATCAAGGGCGAGCCCAATATGGACAGCCTCGTCGCGGTCGGAACTGCCGCCTCCTACCTCTCTTCGCTCGCTGGTGTGGTTCAGCTCCTGTCAGGAACCCCCGAGGCGTTCGGGCACCTCTACTTCGAAGGGGTCGGAACGATCATCACCCTGGTGATGCTCGGCCGCTATCTGGAGAACCGCGCCAAAGGAAAGACCGGCGAGGCGATCCGCAAGCTGATGGAGCTTGCCCCGCAAACCGCCACGATCCTAAAAAACGGAGAACAGGTCGTCATTGATGCAAAGGATGTCCTCGTCGGCGATACCGTGCTGGTGAAACCCGGGGAGAAGCTTCCCGTCGACGGGGTCGTCCTCTTCGGAAGTTCGGCGATCGACGAGTCGCTGCTCACCGGAGAGTCGATTCCCGTGGAGAAGACCCCGGGCAGTGACGTCTACGCCGCCACGCTCAACACCACGGGAGTGCTCCACTATCGGGCAAGCAAGGTCGGAAGCGACACCGCGCTGGCCAACATCATCCATCTTGTCCGGGAGGCCCAGGGTTCCAAGGCCCCGATCGCCCGGATCGCCGACCGGATCAGCGGAATCTTCGTCCCGATCGTCATCGCCCTCTCGCTCCTCACCTTTCTCGGCTGGATGATTCTCGGGAAGACCTCCTTGGACCTGGCGATCATCCGGGCGGTCAGCGTGCTGGTGATCGCCTGCCCCTGTGCCCTCGGCCTTGCCACCCCGATCGCCATCATGGTCAGTTCCGGCAAAGGAGCGAAGATGGGGATCCTCTTTCGAAACGCCACGGCGATCGAGCAGCTGCAGAGCGTGAAGACGGTCATCTTCGACAAGACGGGCACCCTCACGACCGGAAAGCCGGTGGTGACCGAGATCATCGCCGATGATCCGATGAGCATTCTCTCCCTTGCCGCAAGCCTGGAGGCGGGCAGCGAGCATCCCCTTTCCAAGGCGATCGTCGCCAAGGGAGCGGAAGAGCAGATCACCATGCATGAAGTCACCGATTTCCGAGCGCTCCCCGGACGGGGAATCGAAGGAACCATCGATCATGCATCGATCCATATCGGCAACCTGGCATTGATGAATGAACAAGGTGTCCCGATCAATGAAGCAACCCTGAAGGAACTCAGGCGGCTCAGCGACGAGGGAAAGACTCCCCTCCTCGTCGCCCGAAAGAAGACGCTGCTTGGCATCATCGCGGTGGCTGACACCCTCCGAGAGGAGTCCATCCAAGTGATCGCCAATCTGAAGAGGCGGGGAATCAGGACCGTCATGCTGACCGGGGACAACGAGCGCACCGCACGAGCGATCGCAGTCCAAGCGGGAATCGACTCGCACCTCGCCAATCAATTGCCCAACCAAAAGGAGGCGACCGTCACCGAATACGCGAGCAAAAAACCGACAGCGATGGTCGGAGACGGTATTAACGATGCCCCTTCCCTTGCCGCCGCCACGGTCGGCATCGCCGTCGGTTCGGCGACCGATGTCGCTCTGGAGACGGCGGACGTCGTTCTGGTGAGGAACAATCTGGAGGATGTCGAGCGGGCGATCCGGCTCTCAGATGCTACGATGCGGAACATCCGCCAGAACCTCTTCTGGGCGTTCATCTACAACATCATCGGCATCCCGGTTGCGATGGGTCTTCTTGCCATCTTCGGCGGCCCCTCGCTCAACCCGATGTTCGCGGCGCTGGCGATGTCGTTCTCATCGGTCAGCGTCGTGGGGAACGCCCTCAGACTGAACGGCTTCAAGTAACAACGAGGTGCACCCCATACAGGGATGCACCTCACCATCACGCATCTGCTCGAGAGCTACTTCAGATCCTTCTTGATTGTTTCATACTCTTCTTTGGAAACTTCCCCCTTCGCATAGCGGACGTTCAACGCTTCCA
>Ga0116183_1005609_pt1 | contig 11845 bp, 10 predicted proteins | sample AD_UKC078_MetaG_FD_89753 | JGI IMG/M metagenome (GOLD analysis project Ga0116183, IMG submission 89753) | Active sludge microbial communities of municipal wastewater-treating anaerobic digesters from USA - AD_UKC078_MetaG | ecosystem: Engineered > Bioreactor > Anaerobic > Digestate | place: USA...
GAATTATGCCAATTCTCAAGCCTTTATTATTCCAGAGAACACCAATATCGAAGAGCAGTTATTTACTTATGGAAAGTTGATGAATGATGATTTTCAAAAGAAATTCAACAAAGAAAAAATAGCAAGTGAGCTAGAGAAAACGCTCCAAACACTCATTAAAACTTAAAAATACTTTTGATGAATTTTTTATTGATGTACTCTTCAACCGGGAAAATTTTCATAAAATGATTGGCGCCAAAAATCACCATTAAAACAAATGTTGGTTTGTAAATGAAATTAAGGAAATTGTTTCCAGTTTCAGGCAAAATGATCGCCACTGTTATTGCTAATGTGCAGATAATTAAAATATACATCATCTCAATCGTTAATGGAAAAACGTTGAATTTCAAATAATTAAAGTAAATTTTAATCATATTGAAAAGCGTAAGTGAAATTCCGGTTGCCATCGCAATTCCGATGATTCCTAATTCTGTTTTGGTTAAGAAAAGATAGTTCAAAACAATCGTAGTAACCGCTAAAAATAGCATGATCACGATATTGAACCGGTAATATTTCGAGAGCGAAATAATATGTCCGTTAAATCCGGTGGCCAAATCGAAAATCATGGCGAAACCTAAAATCCAAACTACTGGTTCTGCTTGTCTCAGCTGATCTCCGTTTTTTATGATATTGGTTAAATAAGGAAATCCTACCAAAATGCAGGAAAACAAAACAGCTCCGAGAAAGAAAAGGGTGAGTGAAGTTTTTTTATGAAAACGATCGAGTTCTTCGAATTCGCCTTCTGCAATGGTTTTATTGATGATGGGTGCAGAAATATTAAACAATCCCATTTGTGGAATGAGAATAAAAGAAAGGATGGATAAAATAATGCTGTAAACTCCGTTTTCTTCGAAATTTAAAAATTCACCAATCATGAAATTATCTACTCGAAAAGCAATGTAATTACCGATGTTTCCTAAGAATCCATAGAAACTATAGTTCAGGATTTCTTTCCAAAGCTGGTCTTTTTTTACATAATCGATACTGAAATCAGGTTTTATTTTTTCGAGATTATTCGCATAAAAAAGATATCCTAAAAAGGCGAGGACAAACATTCCTAAGAAAAATGCATAAGAACCTTTTTCCGAAACTCCTAAAAAGAAAAAAAGACAAAATGCACCAATATTTGCAATTTTGGGAAATAGGTTTTCAAAAATATTGGGAACAACAATTCTTTTGAAGTTGGAAAGATATTTATTGAAAATTGCCGATAAAGCCATAATCAATATGAGCGGAAGAATGAGGCGCTTCATTTTCCAAAGTTCCAGGCTTTTGAATTGAGGGAAAAATTGGAAAAAAAGAAAAAACAGCAGGGAAAAGACGAGGAAATTAAAAACAATTCCGCCCAAAGAAAGCGACAGAATATTTTGATTCTTGCCATCTTTTTGAGTTTGATGAAAAAATTTCACGTTAGAAAATGACAATCCGAAAATAACAATAGGCAAAAGCATTTCTGCAGTAGGCATTACGTATCGCAATTTTCCGTAAAACTCCATATCGTACGGAAAAATAAAAATTGCAGAAACCGTTCCGAGTAAAAAACCGAAATATCCAATCAACGAATATTTTAATCCTTGTCGCGCAATTACACTCATTTTTAGAAAGTTTTTGGAGGATTTGGGACAAAAATAATATTGTTGATATAGGCAGTTTTGTTAATCAAACGGTTATTATTTTGCTCTAAAATAATGTTTTCGTTGAGTCTTTCCAAGTTAAAAGTGGTTCGGTTTAGAAAATAAGCGGCATATTCCCAACTTTCAATTTGTGCAATTAAATCCCAAATAGGTTCAGAGTGATGACGTTGCTCCATTTCAACCATTAAAGTAGGACGAAATTTTGCGATCACTTGTTTTGCACCTTCCAACGTTTTCATTTCATTTCCTTCTACATCAATTTTGATAAAGTTAATTTTGGTAAGGTTTTCAGATTTTTGCCAATCGTCAAGTGTAAGCATTTTCACCTGATGCAACACATGTTTCTCTTCGTCTTCTTCTCGATAACCAATTTGTAAAGTTCCGCGCGAATCATAATTTTTTCCTTTAATAATGGGAATTTTAAAAGCTGCGGTTCCGTTTTGATCCGATAGTGCAATGCAAAATGATTTTATTTTGGGAAAAATTCGTCGTAACCGATTGTATAATTTCTCATTCGGTTCAAAAGCGTATAGGTTTTTCGGCGAAAGTTTACCTTCGAGTTGATAAAGAAAACTGCCATTATTTGAGCCTATATCAAGCATTACTGAATCTGCATTCAAGAAATCTTTGATCCACATTAACTCAGGTTCAATGTTTTTTTGGCTATAATTATCTTTCGTAAGATTTTTAAGGTTTTTGAAATACCTCTCTTTGTAGAATCGCGGAGTAATGAACTGCAGTTGATTGGTAATGATGTGGTATATTGACATACTTTCTTGTTGGGAAGCAAAGATAGAAAAATATGTTAAATAAATGTTAAAATATTAACGATGAAAAGATTCTCCTCTCTCAAAACTTCCATTTACACTACCTTTATCCTTTAAAATTTACTATGAAAAAAATTCTCTTTTTATTAAGCGTTGTGTTCCTGACTTCCTGCAATTCACTTCACAATTCAAAAAAGCAGACCTTTAATTGGGAAGGTGCAAATATGTATTTTCTGCTTACCGACCGTTTTCAAAATGGCGACAATAAAAATGATATCAATTTTGGAAGAACTGAAAAAGCTGCTACTTTGCGTGGCTTTGAAGGTGGAGATTTACGCGGAATTATCCAAAAAATAGACGATAATTATTTTTCAGATTTAGGAATCAATGCCATTTGGATGACGCCATTGGTAGAACAGATTCACAGCGCAACCAATGAAGGAACAGGAAATACCTATGCTTTTCACGGTTATTGGGCAAAAGACTGGACGAATCTTGATCCAAATTTTGGCACCAAAGCCGACTTGAAAGAACTGGTAGAGAAAGCCCATGAAAAGGGAATCCGAATTGTTTTAGATGCCGTGATCAATCACACCGGTCCAGTTACGCCGATCGATCCGGTTTATCCAAATTCGTGGGTGAGAACTTCGCCACAATGCAAGTATAATAATTACGAAAATACCACTGCATGTACGTTGGTTGCTAATCTTCCCGATATTTTAACAGAATCAGATGAACCTGCAGAACTTCCGCAAATCTTAGTAGAAAAATGGAAGAATGAAGGGAAATATGAGGCAGAAATGAAGTCTCTGAATGAATTTTTTGTAAGAACAGGATATCCAAAAGCACCCAAATATTACATCATGAAGTGGCTCGCTGATTATGTGAAAGAATTCGGTATTGATGGTTATCGAATTGATACCGTGAAACATACGAATGAAGATGTTTGGAAAGATTTTCAAAAAGTTTGTCAGGAATCTTTTGATATTTATAAAAGAAATAATCCTTCGAAAGTTCTAGATCAAAATTTGTTTTTCACCGTAGGAGAAATTTATGGCTATGGAATTTCGCAAAAACAAATCTATGATTTCGGTGATAAAAAGGTGAATTATTACCAAAATGGATTTAAGTCGCTCATTAATTTTGATTTTAAAGGGGATGCCAATAAGTCGTACGAAGAACTTTTTTCTAATTATTCAAAACTCTTGCAATCCGATTTAAACGGAAAAACGGTGATGAATTATTTGACTTCGCATGATGATGGTTCTCCTTTCGATAAAGACCGAAAAAGAACTTTCGAAGCAGGAACAAAATTATTATTATCTCCCGGAATTTCTCAAGTTTATTATGGTGATGAATCTGCACGATCACTTACAATTCAAGGAGCAGAAGGTGATGCCAATTTGCGTTCGAATATGAATTGGAGTGATATTTCTTCAAATCTTGAAACCCAAAAATTGTTGGTTCACTATCAAAAATTAGGAAAATTCAGAGCCAATCATCCCGCAGTTGGAGCCGGAGTTCATCAGATGATTTCGTCCTCTCCTTATTGGTTTACACGGACTTTAAACAATGATAAAGTTGTAATTGGATTAGATTTGAAACCAGGTTTGAAAGAAGTTTCCGTTCAGGGAATTTTTGAAAATGGCATGGAATTGCGTGATGGATATTCTGGCAAAAAAGTAACAGTAGAAAATGAAAAGGTTTCCATCGACTCGGGATTATCTATCGTTTTGCTAGAACAGATCTAAAAATATCCGGAATGAAAAGTTTTTTAAGAGTAGCAATCGCATTATTACCTATCGGAGTTTTCGCGCAGAAAATTCCCGCAATCAGCAAAACCGAATTTTCGAAAGAAGCTGTTGCGCAGAAAATTTCTTCTTTGCAAGGAAAGAAAATAGCGGTTTCCGAAATTATAAAAAAACATAAAGGCCAGGTTTTGATCATCGATTTTTGGGCAAGTTGGTGCGCGGATTGTATCAAAGCACTTCCTTCCACCAAAATTTTAAAGGAGCAAAATCCGGAACTCGATTTCGTGTATTTCTCTTTGGATCGATCCCATGAACAGTGGAAGAGAGGTTTAGAGAAATATAAGCTAACAGATCAGGAAAATTATTGGTTTGATGAAGGCTGGAAGAATAATTTCAACAATTACATCGATTTAAATTGGGTTCCAAGATTTTTGATTGTAGACCAAAGTGGAAAAATAGCGAAATATTACGCAGTTTCGCCCAACGATCCCACCATTCAAAATACCATTGATGAGCTGAAGATGAAAAAATTTTAAAGGAAAGGAGCTTCTAAAAACTGATTCAAAGGTTGAATGCTCTCAAAGATTTTTGCGAAATGTTGCGCCGCATTTTTCTCGAAAAGTTGCTCATCTGAAATTGGATGCGTGACGATGAAATTTTTCAGTTTAAGAAATTCTGCCATCGGATCGTCTTTTTCAAAATCATTCGGAACTCTTTTTAATTTGCTTTCAACACTCAATCCACGGAAATTATTTCGGAAATCTTTTTGCTCCAGAATTTTTTTAAATTCGGAACTGTTCATGGAGATTTCTTTTCTGATTTCCTTTAAAACAGAAGGTTCTGGCTGATAAACGCCACCAGCTAAAAAAGATTTTCCGGGTTCGATATGTAAATAGTAACCAGAGATTTTGTTGCCTTTTCCCATGCCTAAACTTGCACCGAAATGTGTTTTGTACGGGATCTTTAATTTTGAAAAACGAATGTCTCTATAAATTCTAAAAAGTGCTTTCTTCGGATCGATTTTTAAAATCTCTTCATCAAATTTTGAAATTTCCTCGATGAGTTTTTCGATAAAGACGAGCATATTTTCCTGCGCTTCGATGTAGAGATGCTTGTTTTCGTTGAACCATTCGCGGTTGTTGTTGTTTTCTAGCGTTTTCAGAAATTTTAAAGTTGAAGTTTTTATAGAATGTTCCATTGATCAATTATTAGATTCCAAATTTAGAGAAATTTAATTTTGATAAGGTGATCATGAGAATCTGTTTGGTCTTTAACAGAAATTTAATAAAACACCTGTTTTATTATCAAAAATAAAAAACGTATCTTTGCACCCAATTTATAGACGATCTTTTACATGAATTTATTTACGGAGACCAATCTAAGTCCGGCAATCTTGCAGGCAATTGGCGAACTGGGCTTTGAAAGCCCCACAGAAATCCAAAAACAAACTATTCCTTTTATCTCTACAGATATACGCGATCTCATCGCACTTGCGCAGACAGGAACAGGCAAAACAGCGGCTTTTTCGCTACCGATTTTGGATATGATTGACGACGGGAGTCGCAAAATCCAATTTTTGGTGCTTTGTCCAACCAGAGAACTTTGTTTGCAGATTACCAAAGACATTAAAAATTACTCGAAATACATGCCCAACATCAAGACTACAGCAGTTTATGGTGGAAGCAGTATTACCGACCAAATCCGCTCTCTACGAGACAAACCACAAATTATTGTGGGAACTCCGGGACGTGTGATCGACCTTATTAACAGAAAAGCACTTGATTTTTCTGAAATTCAGTGGCTCGTTTTAGACGAAGCTGATGAAATGTTATCAATGGGTTTCAAAGATGATTTGGAAACAATTCTTCGCGAAACTCCAGATACGAAACACAATTATTTGTTCTCTGCGACGATGAATAAAGAGGTGGAACGTATTTCTAAAAGTTATTTGACCAGTCCACATAGAATTTCTGTTGGATCGATCAATGAAGTGAAGAAAAACATTAAACACGAATTTTACGTCGTGGGTTACCGTTTCAAAAAAGAAGCTTTGAAAAGATTGATCGATGCCAATCCAAATCAATACTCTATTCTTTTCTGTAGAACACGTATGGAAACGCAAGAAGTTGCAGATTTCCTCATGCAAAACGGTTATGCAGCAGATGCACTTCACGGTGATTTATCACAAGCACAACGTGATACTGTAATGAAGAAATTCAGACTTAAAAACATCGATATCTTAGTTGCGACCGACGTTGCAGCGAGAGGTTTAGATGTGGATTCTTTAACACACGTTGTACATTACTCTTTACCAGATGATCCTGAAGTATTCGTTCACCGAAGTGGAAGAACGGGTCGTGCTGGAAAAGATGGTATATCGATCTCTTTGATTAAACCTGAAGAATCAAGAAAATTGAAACAGATCAAATCTGTAACAAAAATTGATATTGTAGAGAAAAAAATACCAACCGGAAAAGAGATCATAACGGCTCAAGTTGGTGGTGTTTTTGATAAATTATTGACAGAGCATGAAAATTTGTTTGAATTTGATGCGTCGTTAATACCTGATTTATCTGGCTTTACCAAAGAAGAATTGGTTCACCAAATGTTGCAGTTGCAATTGCGTGATATGGCTCTGTATTATTTAGATAAAAATGATTTAGCAGATCAAAAACTGAATGCTGATGACGGTCGAGGTGATAGAGGAGGTCGCGATAGAGGAAGAGGTGACAGAGATTCTCGTGGCGGTAGAGACCGTGATCGCGGTGGTGACAGAAGAGACGGCGGATCTAGAAATTCTCGAGAAGGAGGATTCAGAGATGGAGGATTCAGAGATGGAGGAAGCCGTGATGGTGGAAACAGAGAATTCAGAGAAAGAAAGCCAAGAAAAAACAATGGCGATATGGTTCGATTTTTCTTTAACTTAGGAAAAAGAGACAATCTGAAGAAAATTGATATGCTTGAAATCATCAACAAATCAACAGAAAAATCTAGAAAAAGACCAGATATTGGTGAAATCGAAATTTTAGAGAAATTCTCTTTCTTTGAAGTTGAAAAATCTTTCAAAGATGAAGTTCTAAGAGGATTGCAAACTCAGAAATTTAAAGGAAAAGACATGAGAGCTGAAGAATCTAAATAATTTTTCGATCTTATTAACTTATATTCAGTCCCATTATTCGTAATGGGACTGATTTTTTTTTGGTGGAGAAGTAATTTCACAATGTTAATAAAACTTAATATAAAATCACCAAACTTCGTAGAGTTTTTCGGAAATTTGCACCACTAATTAATAAATGAACAACAATGGGAATCGGAAATATTTTTAAAATGTTCCAGCCGAAAGACAAAGTGTTTTTTGTACTGTTTGAAAAAGTTGCAGAAGAACTTGTGGCCATGTCAAAAGAATTTCACGAGAGTTTACTTGATTTTGATATCAATGACGACACCATGTTACAGCACATGAGCGATTACGAGCACCGATTGGATGATTTGACGCATGAAATATTTGTGCAGTTGGGTGAAAATTTCATAACGCCATTCGACCGTGAAGACATCAGTCATTTAGCGAGCCGCTTGGATGATATTGCAGATTTCATGTATGCTTCTGCAAAATATATTTACCTGTACAAAGCACCTCTAGATCCTGCGTACACAGAATTTTCCCTCCTAATTCATAAGTCTTGTGTTGAAATTCAGATTGCTGTTACTAACCTTAATGATTTCAAAGATCCTAAGGCGGTAAAAGAATCTTGTATTAAAATAAATTCCTTCGAAAATTTGGCAGATGATGTGTTGAGTCAGGCAATCGTAAAATTGTTTGAAACTGATGATGCCATTAAGATTATGAAAGTAAAATCTGTTTTGGAGTATTTGGAGAACGTGACTGACAAAGCCGAAGATGTTGCAAATACCATCGACAGCATTTTGATCAAATACGCTTAATCTATTCCCTAATTTGTATTAGAAAAAAAATGGATTTACCTATTTTACTTATTATAATCATTGTTTTAGCTTTAGTTTTCGACTATATCAATGGTTTTCACGATGCTGCAAATTCAATTGCGACCATTGTTTCTACCAAAGTTTTAACACCTTTCCAAGCAGTTCTTTGGGCTGCATTTTGGAATTTTGCCGCATTTTTTCTCGCCGCTTATGTGATCGGTGAATTTAAAATTGGTAACACCATTGCAAAATCTGTCAATGAGAATTTTATTAACCTCGAAGTTATATTTTCTGGTTTAGTAGCTGCAATCGCCTGGAATTTATTAACATGGTGGTTCGGTATTCCCTCGTCATCATCGCATACTTTGATTGGTGGTTTTTTAGGAGCTGCACTCATGTTTGCCTTGGTTTCAGACTATCACGTGATTGCTTTAGCACAGCCGGATTTATCAATATTCGACAAACTCATACTCGCATTCAAGCAACTCTTTACCCAAAATGTGGTGAAATATGAGAAAGTGATTCCCATTTTCTTGTTTATTTTCTTGGCACCAGTGATTGGCTCGATCATTTCAATAATTATTACACTTATTATTGTAAATATTTCCAAAAGAACAAGTCCTCGGAAAGCGGATCATATTTTCAAGAAATTGCAGCTCGTTTCTTCTGCATTGTTCAGTTTAGGACACGGTACAAACGATGCTCAAAAAGTAATGGGGATTATTGGTGCTGCCATCATTTTCCATCATGTTCAGACTTTGCACGATCCTGTATATCTAGCTTTAGATGGTACACAACAATTTAATTATTTTGTAGTACATTATTATTGGGTTCCTTTTACCTCATTCTTAATGATTGCGCTTGGTACAATGAGCGGTGGTTGGAAAATTGTGAAAACCATGGGAACCAGAATTACGAAAGTGACGCCGTTGGAAGGTGTTGCTGCGGAAAGTGCAGGAGCAATAACCTTGTTCATTACAGAACATTTCGGTATTCCAGTTTCGACCACGCATACCATCACGGGTGCAATTATCGGGGTTGGTTTAACCAAAAGAGTTTCTGCTGTTCGATGGGGAATCACCGTAAGTTTATTGTGGGCATGGATTTTAACCATACCGATTTCTGCAATGGTTGCCGGAATTACGTATTTGATTTTTACGTTTGTGAAATAAAAAATTCAATCCTTAATATGAAGCCATTTCCTTTTGAAATGGCTTTTTTTATGACCGTTTTACTACTTAAATAATTATTATAAATCGTATTTTTGCACAAACAAGAAATTTTATGCAGTTTTTAGACGAATATCAGGAGACGGTTGCAAATGCAATTACCAAATATATCTTCAAAGATAAGCCCGAGGAACTTTATGGTCCGATGAATTATATCATTTCATACGGTGGAAAAAGACTTCGCCCAATGATGGTTTTAATGGCATGCGAAATGTTCGATGGTAATTTGAAAAAAGCCCTTAAACCCGCTTTAGCAATTGAGTTTTTTCATAATTTCACCTTGATCCATGATGATATTATGGATGAGGCGCCGCTTCGAAGAAACAAACCTACCATTCATACCTTACACGGCATCAATACCGGGATTCTTTCAGGTGATGCTTTAATGTTTAAAGCTCTAAAGTTTTTCGAAAATTTAGAACCTGATTTGTATAAAGCTTGTATGAGAGTATTTATTCACACCGGATTATTGCTGTGTGAAGGTCAACAATACGATATTAATTTTGAAACCCAAGAAGAGGTAACATTCAACGATTATATTCGAATGATTTCTTATAAAACTGGGATTTTGAGTGCTTCCTCTTTTGAAATTGGAGCCTTGATTGCAGGTGCAGATTTCAAAGATGCAAAAGCCATTTTTAATTTTGGAAAACATGTTGGGATCGCTTTTCAGATAATGGATGATTATTTAGATGTCTTCGGAAATCAGGAGCAAATTGGTAAAAAACACGCCGGAGATATTTATGAGAATAAAAAAACCGTGCTATATCTTTTAGCAAAAGAGCATGCAACCGATGAAGAGCGAAAAGAACTCGAATATTGGTACTCCAAAAAAACCGATAATGTAGATAAGGTTTATAGTGTAGAAAAGATTTTCCGCCGTACCAAAGTCGATGAAAAAGCATTGCTTCTAATCCAGGAACACAATGAACTCGCGCAGAAATATTTAAATAAAATCAGCGTTTCCGACGCAAAGAAAAAACCATTTATCGAACTTGCAAATTATTTATTGCAACGAGAAAGCTAATTTGTTGATTCGTTGATTTGATGATTCCTTAATGTGATGATTCGTTGATTTGATAAGGTGATGATTTCTTAATGGTCTAAAGAATTATTACATAGGTTTTGTAAGATTTTTATAAAACATTTTTCAAATTATTAAGTAACTCAATCCCCAAATTTCCACATCGGCACATCGCCACATCGTCAAATCAACCAATCACCAAATTTTCAAATCATCACATCAATCAATGAAATTTAGAACTGACGTAGAAATTCCAAATTCCGGCAAAAAAATTGAAACTGATGACCGCGTGTTTTCAATCGGTTCCTGCTTCTCCACGGAGATGACAAACCTTTTAAAAGCAGGACAGTTGCAGACTTTAAATAATCCATTCGGCACGCTTTTCAATCCGTTCTCGATCAATAATGCTGTGAAAAAAATTCACAACGCAGCGTTGTATACAGAGGAAGATTTGGTTAGTTTTGGGGAAGATGTTCTCTCCTTGGATCATCATTCTTCGTTCAACTCACGGTTTGTTCATCAAACTTTAGAGAAAATTAATGGCCAGATTGAAAACGCAAATCAGTTTCTGCAGCAGACAAACTGGGTTCTGGTGACGTACGGAACGTCTTTTATTTATGACTTTCTTCCGAAGAAGAAACTTGTTGCAAACTGTCATAAAATTCCAGCCAAGTATTTTGAAAAAAGATTGTTAACCCATTTGGAATTAACCGATTCTATCTATGAAACGGTTGAGAATTTAAAAGATATAGCGAAAGAAAATGTTCAGATTTTGTTTACTGTTTCGCCCGTTCGTCATACCAAAGACGGAATGGTGGAAAATAATTTAAGCAAATCGAAACTAATTACGGCAATTCACGAGATTCTGCCACAATTCGAAAACTGTCATTATCTGCCGGTTTACGAAATTTTAATGGATGATTTACGCGACTACCGATTCTACAAAGAAGATTTAATTCATCCCAATAATCAGGCGATTAATTATATCTGGGAAAAGTTTGGAAATGCTTATTTTTCTAATGAAACCATGGATTTTATCGAGGAAAATTTGAAAATTGCAAAATCTTTGGACCATCGTTCTTTGGATGAAAATAGTCCTAAATATCGGGAATTTGCAGAAAAATTAAGCCAACGAATTGCGGCACAGCAAAAAAAGGTGAAACATAAAATATTTTTTTAATTGTAAAATGTATCCTATAAAAAGTACACAAAATATTCTACTTTTTACATCGTACATTTTATATTTTACATCAAAAAAATGATCGACACTCATACTCACTTATATTCCGAAGAATTCGACGAAGATAGAAAAGAAATGATCGAAAGAGCTTTAAAAAAAGGCGTTTCGAAATTTTATCTTCCGGCAATTGATTCCGAATCGCATGAAAAAATGCTGGCTTTGGAAAAGGAATATCCAAACCAAATTTTCTCCATGATGGGACTTCATCCTTGTTATGTA
>Ga0116183_1005625_pt1 | contig 11812 bp, 6 predicted proteins | sample AD_UKC078_MetaG_FD_89753 | JGI IMG/M metagenome (GOLD analysis project Ga0116183, IMG submission 89753) | Active sludge microbial communities of municipal wastewater-treating anaerobic digesters from USA - AD_UKC078_MetaG | ecosystem: Engineered > Bioreactor > Anaerobic > Digestate | place: USA...
ATCGCGGGTGAACCAGGCGGCCTCGGCGATCTCCCCGTCGCGGTAGGCGAACGGTTCGTCGGGGTCGGCAACGGCCTCGAAACCGACCATCAGCGAACGCGGGAACGGCCACGGTTGGCTGCCCAGGTATCGCACGCCGGTGACGGTCAGGCCGATCTCCTCGGCGACCTCGCGGACTACGCAGGTCTCGAACGCCTCGCCGGCTTCGACGAACCCGGCGATCAGCGAGAACAACCGGGGCGGCCACACCGTCTGGCGGGCCAGCACCGCACGGTCGGCACCGTCGTGCACCAGGCAGATCACCGCGGGGTCGATCCGGGGAAACTCCTCGTGCCCGGTCAACGGGTTGCGCCGGGCCCAGCCCGCCCGGATCGGCCGGGTCGGCGTTCCATCGATGGGCGAAAAGCATGCACTGTCATGCCAATTCAGCAACGCCAGCGCCGAGGCCACCAGCTGGGCGCTGACGTCGTCGAACGGGTGGCTGGTGCGGCGAGGATCCACCACCGTGGTCGTCTCGCCGGAGTCTCCCGGTGGCGGTTCCAGCGCCGCGCGCACCGCCCAAACATGCCGGCCGCCGCCGGGTGTGCCCTCCGCCTGCCCTCCGTCCGCCAGTCGGCCGAGGAACACCGCGTCGGCGGGCGGAGCGTCGGCGAACTCGGCCGCCGGGGTGAGCACCACCCGACCCTCGGCGAGCAGCACTTGATTGCGGTTGTCGACGCGGAGCAACCGGGCGTCCGCCCAGCCGGCGATGGCCGCGTCGATGTCGGTCCGCAGGTCGTCGGCACGGTCGGCGCCGATCCGGGACAGCACGGGGATGTTGCGCAGCCGGAAGCTCACGGTCTGAAGCTACCTAAGTGTCGTCAACCCGGCGTCAGTCGCTAGACGTGCTGCGGACGTAGAGCAGCCGGTCGGCCTTCTCCAGGGTGTCGACCTCCGGGTCGTCGCGACGAAACAGACGGCCGCCGCGCACCACCCCGAGGACGATGTCGGAGAGGTGTCGCGGGGAGCCGCCGATCTCCTTGGGTTCGACCTCGCGCTCGGCGATGGCGAACCCCTCGTGCGGGGTCAGCAGATCCTCGATCATCTCCACCACTGAAGGCTTGCTGGTGGCCAGCCCGAGCAGCCGGCCGGCGGTATCGGAGGACACCACCACCGAGTCGGCGCCGGACTGGAGCAGCAGATGCCGATTCTCGGCTTCCCGGACCGAGGCGATGATTTTCGCGTTCGGCGCCAGTTCGCGAGCGGTCAGGGTCACCAGCACGGCGGTGGGATCACTGTTGGTGGCCACCACGATGGCCTTCGCGTGCTGAGCGCTGGCCAGCCGCAGGATGTCGGACTTGTTGGCATCCCCGCGTACGGTCACCAGGCCCGCGGCCTTGGCCCGGTCCACTGAGGTCTGTTCGGTGTCGACGACGACGATGTCGGACGGCTTGACGCCGTCGCCGATCATCGCGTGGACCGCGGTGCGGCCCTTGGTGCCGTAGCCCACGACGACGGTGTGGTCGCGCACAGTGTTCCTCCAACGCTGGATCTTCAGAGCCTGTCGCGACGCACTGGTGAGCGTCTCGACGGTAGTTCCGACCAGGACGATCAGGAACGCCACCCGCAGCGGGGTGATCACCAGAACGTTGATCAGCCGGGAGTGCTCGGACAACGGGGTGATGTCCCCATAACCGGTGGTCGACAACGACACTGTGGCGTAGTAGACGCAGTCCAGGAAGGTCAGCGGCTTCTCGGTGACATCGCGGTAGCCGTCGCGGTCGAGGTAGACGATGAGGACCGCGGCGAACAGCGCCATCAATGCGTACAGCAACCGGCGGGCGATGCGGGCGCCTGGGCTGACGAACTTCTCCGGGATATGCAGATAGTCGACAAGCGCTGAGTCGTGCTTCGCCGCGAGATCATCGTCGATGGCAGCGAGCCGCGTGCTGAGCAACCTGCGCCTAGTCACGGCGCTCCGTCATCACACGGAGCATTATGTACCCATGACCGCCACACCACCGGATACCGCGATCGAGACTGTCAGCCAGAAGCCGGCTTACCAGATGGCGGCGATGCTGATCGGCATCGGAGTGGGGCACTTTCTCGCACCGAAGCCGTTCGACACCATCGTTCCGTCCGAACTACCGGGCAATCCGCGTTTCTACACCTACGCCTCCGGGGTGGCCGAGGTCGGTGTCGGCACCATGCTGTTGGTCCCGGAGGCCCGCCGGGCCGGGGCGCTGGCGGCAGTGGCGCTGTTCCTGGCGGTCTTCCCGGCCAACGTCAACATGGTGCGGATGTGGTGGAACAAGCCGGGCGCCCAGAAGTGGCCGATGCGGATCGCCGCGCTGGCCCGGCTGCCCTTGCAGGTGCCGATGATCGTCACTGCCCTGAAGGTCCGGCGCAACGCTCCCCTTCCCCGCTCGAACTGAGCAGCGCGGCCAGTTCCTCGCGCCCGTAGAGGATGTCCGGCTCGATGGTGCGACCCGATCGGACGCCGCTCGGTCGGATGTAGTGGAACACGGCCCTGACGCGGTTCTCCGGCATCCCGGACAGCGCCGCCCAGGCCAGCCGGTAGACGGCGAGTTGCACGGCAGCGTGCTTGCGGGCCTCCCCGGTGGGCGGTTCGCCGGTCTTCCAGTCCACCACGGTGACGCCGCCGTCCGGGTCGGCGAAGACGGCGTCGATGCGGCCGCGAACGACGGTGGCGCCGTGGCCTTCCGCGGTGGGTGGGGTGCCGTCTGTGGTCGTCTCGAGAGCCATCTCGAAGGGGACCTCGACGGCCAGCGGGGTGCGGGTCGCCCACGGCGATCCGCGGAACGCCTCCTGCAGCTCCTCGAGGGCTTCCGCGTCAGCAGTGTGGGTGTCCCCGGCGCCGGGCAGGTCGTCGAGATCGAACAACCGGTCAGCGCCGAAGAACCGTTGCACCCAATCATGGAAGGCGGTGCCGAGCAGCGCATGCGGGTCTGGGCGGGCCGGCAATCGGCGGGCCAGCCGCGCCGCGGCTCGCGGGTCCCGGTCCAGTTCGACCAGAGCGCTGACCGACAGCGCCGGAGGTAGCCGCACCGGGCGCGGGGCGGCCGCGCGGGCACGTTCGGCCAGCAGCGCGTCGACATCGCCGGTGATCGCGGCCTGCCACTCGTCGGGGCACTCGGGGCTGTCCGGGCTGGTTGGGCTGTGCGGGCGGGCTGGGGAATCGCCGCGCACTACTGTCATCGCGGCGGCCACCAGATCCGCCCCGCGCTGCACGTCAGCGCGGCGGTCACGCAGCGGGTCGACCGGCCAGGACACCTCGACAGCGTTGTCGCCCAACGGGTTCTGCTCACCATCATCTGGAGCGGTTGCCCACTGCTCGACCTCGCCGCAGCCGGTGGCCTCGATGATCTCGCGGATCTCGGTGAGGAATTCGGAGGGCCCACGGGGCTTGGCACCGGTCTGGCCCCAGTGGTGTCCGCTGAGCAGCAAGGTGTCCTCGGAGCGGGTCACTGCGACGTAAAGCAGGCGACGTTCCTCGTCGATGCGGCGGCGCTGCAACAACTCCCGGTGCGCCTCGATGGTGTCGGCGAGCGCTTTTCGGTCGGACACCGCGGAGGTGTCCAGCACCGGAACACCGTGCAATCCGGCCCCGAACTCTGCGTCGGCGCGGTCGCCGCGCAGCAGTGGGGGAAGTTCAGCGGGATCGTTGAGCCAGGTACGGGCGGTGCCCGTCGAGGGGAACACGCGACCGGAGAGGTGCGGAACGGCGACGATCTGCCATTCCAGGCCCTTGGCCGCATGCACGGTGAGGATCTGTACCCGCCCCGTCGCCGCGCTCACCTCGGCCGGGGCCAAGCCGTTCTCCACCACCGCGGCGGCGTCGAGGTAGGCCAGCAGACCGGCCACCCCGGCATGTTCGGGACCGGAGTCGGCCCCTGAGTCGACCCCCGCATGACCGGTGTAGCGGGCCACCACCTCGGTAAAGCGGTCCAGGTGTTCGGTACCGGTGCCCGGCACGTGAGGTGGGCGGACGGCGCCCACCTCGACGTCGATACCGATCACCCGGCGGATCTCGGTTACCAGGTCGGTGACCGGATTACTCAGACCGGCCCGCAGCCGGGTCAATTCGGCCGCGCAGGCGGTGATCCGCCGGTACCCCTCCGCCGAGTAGGCCTCGGGCGGTCCGGGATCGGCCAGCGCGTCAGCCAGTCCGGCGGCATCCGACTCGGCGGCCGCGGCGATGATCTCCGCGGCGGTCCCCGTAGCCGCGCGGCGACCCTCAAGGACCACCGCGCGCCGCCATAGCGCCGCCAGATCTGCCGCTCCCAGCCGCCAGCGCGGCCCGGTCAGCACCACCATCGCCGCCGCGCCGGCGGACGGATCGGCGACCAGCCGCAGCATCGACAGCACCTGGGCCACTTCGGGAATCGACAGCAATCCAGCCAGGCCCACCACCTCGACCGGTACACCGCGGGCGGTGAGCGCGGCGGCGATCGGTCCGGCGTCGGCATTGCGGCGCACCAGCACCGCCGCGGTCGGCGGCTGCCCGTCGGGTCCGGCGGTGTAGCGGGCGGCGATCGCGTCGGCCAGCCAGTCCCGCTCGGCGGCGACGTCACCGAGCAGCGCGCAGCGCACGGTTCCGGGTTCAGCGCCGGGACGGGCCTGCAAGGGGCGCACGCCCACCGAGCGCCGACGCGCCTCGGCGGAGATCGCATTGGCCAGTTCCAGAACCCGCGGCGGGTTGCGCCAACTGGTGGACAGCTCACTGGTCGGCGCCGGGCTGCCGTCGGCGCACGGGAAGTCCGTGGTGAACCGCGGCAGGTTGGTGGCCGACGCGCCGCGCCAGCCGTAGATCGACTGGATCGGGTCGCCCACGGCGGTCAGCGCCAGCCGCTCACTCGCAGCCTCCCTCTCAGCCTTACCCGCCGACTCGCCGACACTCGCACCGAACATCGCCGACAGCGCGATCCGCTGGGCGTGCCCGGTGTCCTGGTACTCATCGAGCAGTACCACCCGGTAGCGCTCCCGCAGGTGCTCCCCGACCTGAGGGTGCGCAGCAGCCAGACGCGCCGCCGCCGACATCTGGGAGCCGAAGTCCATCACCCGGTCGGCCCGCATCCGGGCGGTGAGCGCATCGACCAGCGGCACCAGTGCGCTGCGCTGCGATTGCGCGTCGAGCAGGTCGAGCAGCCGGCGGTTGGGGGTGTCGCGCTGACGGGGGCCGGGCGGCAGGGTGTGCACCAGGCGCTCGAGTTCGGCGTGGGTGCCGCGCAGGTCGGTGGTATCGACCAGGTGCTCGGCCAGTTCGCCGTGCAACCGCAGCACCATTGCGGTGACCGCCGCTGGGGTTTTATCGATCGCCAGCGGCGCGGGGTGGCGGCGCACCACGTCGTAGGCCAGCTGCCACATCTCAGTGTCCCCGAGCAGCAGGGCGTCCGGTTCGACCGGCAACAGCAGCCCGAACTCGCGCAGCAGCGACCCGGCGAACGCGTGGTAGGTACTGACCGTCGGAGAACCGGCGTCCGCGGCATCGCCGAGGTGCCCGGCCAGCCTGGCGAGCCGGGACCGCACCCGACGCAGCAGCTGTCCGGCGGCCTTGCGGGTGAACGTCAGGCCGAGCACCTGACCGGGGTCGGCGTAACCGTTGGCCACCAGCCAGACCACCCGTGCGGCCATGGTTTCGGTCTTGCCCGCTCCGGCGCCGGCCACCACCACCAACGGGCCAGTCGGGGCGGCGATCACCGCGGCCTGCTCGTCGGTGGGGGCCGGCAGCCCGAGTGCGGTGGCCAGTTCGGCGGGGCTGTACTGCACCGCGGCAGTGGTCATGATTCCTCCGGTGCGTGAGCAGGGCAGGACGGCCGAATCGGGCAATGCGCACAGCCGGCGTTGACCCGGGCGGTGAACCGCGGGCCGGCGGTGGACGCGGCCGCGGCGCGGACGGTGTCGCGCCAGTCAGCGACATCCTGCGGGCCGAGCGCGGTCTGCTCGCGTTCGGCGGCACCGGCGGCGGTGGGTTTACCTAGGTAGACCAGCCGCCCGCCGCCGGGTTCGGCATCCCCGTCCCCGGACGGCCCGAGCAGTCCGGCGGCAACGGCCAGTTGGTAGAGGCCCAACTGTGCGTGGCTCTGGGCATCGTCCTTGGTGACAGGACTTCTGCCCGTCTTGAGGTCGACGACGACCAGCCTGCCTTGCGGATCTCGCTCGAGGCGGTCGATGCGGCCGCGCACCCGCACGGCGGGCAAACCGTCACCACCGTCCTCGGAAGCACCCCCCTCGAGGGCCTCCGCGACGGTGCCATCGAGGTCCACCTCGGTGCCCACCTCGGTCAGCTCGTGGCGGGTGGCCGCCCGCCACGCCGCGAACGCCGACAGCATGGTGCGGTGCCGCTCCAATTCGTTGGCGGCGTACCAGGGTGAGTCGAACGGGATTGCGGCCCAGACCGTTTCCAGGTCGGCGATCATCGAGGCCTCACTACGGGCCGGTCCGGCAGCCAATGCATGCACCACTGATCCCAAGGTTGACGTCAGCCCGCGCGGCCCCGTGCCGCCGTGTCGTTCAGCCAACCAACGCAGCGGGCAGTCCGACAGTGTCTGGAGGGTGGACGGGCTGAGAGTGACGGCGCTGAGAGTGACGGCGCTGTCGTCTTCCGGGCCGACGACATACAGCGGCTCATCGGTACTGATATCGGTCAGTCCGTGCCAGAACGCCGGGTCCGCGCCGGGCACACCCGCCGCGGCCAGCCGCGCGAGTTGGGTTGCCGCGCAGGCCCTGCGGGCCTCATCGACGGCACCGTCGGGGGCGCATACCGTGGCCCGCAGCCGGCCGACGACTGCCGCCGGGGACAGCACCGGCGGCGCCTGAATCGGGGCGGCGGATTCGGCCACGGGAGCGGTGGCCCACCGCGCCAGTTCGGCCACGAACGGTGACGGCAGGGCCGCATCGTCGCCGCCGTCGCTGTCGACTGCGGTGACCAGCAGCCGCCGGCGGGCCCGGCCCATCGCCGCGATCAGCAGTCGGCGCTCCTCGGCGAGCAGGGGCGCCCGAGCCGACACTTCGTCACCGTGCCCGTCGATGGCATCGAGCAGTCGCTGGGTGGCCAGCACTCCCCCACGCGGAGTGGTGTTGGGCCACAACCCATCCTGGACGCCGGCGATGACCACCATCTCCCAATCCCGGCCGAGCGCGGCGTGCGGGCTGAGCACCGCCACCGTCTCACCTGAGGTCACCTCGGCGGCGGGTCGGGCCAGTTGCAGGGCGGCCACGTGGTCGAGCAGACCCGGCACTGAGGCGCCTGCGGTGCGGGCGACGTAGTCATCGGCGATGTCGAACAGGGCGGTGACCGCCCCGAGGTTGCGTTCGGCCGCGGCGCCGTCGGAGCCCCCCCGCTCGGCGGCGGCCAGCCATCGCCGCTGCAGGCCGCTGCGCTCCCATGCCTGCCAGAGGGTGAAGCGCGGGTCGCGGTGGCGGATCTGTGCCTGACCGGCAGCTTTCAGCACCGCGCGCACCCGGTTGACCGGCGCGGCCAGCGCGGCGGGCAATGCACGGGACGGCCCGGTGAGCACCCTGGCCAGATCGGTGCCGGCGCGGCGCAATGCCCGACGTAGCTGACGCAGCGACACCGGGTCCAGCCGGCCGATCGGCCCGGTGAGCAGCACCTCCGCCTGCCCGTCGTCGAGAGATCCGCCGGCGGCGGCCAGCACGGTGAGCAGGGCCCTCGCGGCGGGCTGGCCGGCGACCGGACCGGCCAGCGGCGACAGGTCCACCGGAACCCCGGCGGCGGCCAGCACGCGGGGCAATGCCGCCGCGGCGGAGACGGACCGCACGATCACCGCCAACTGCGACCACGGCACACCGTCGATCAGGTGGGCGCGGCGCAGCACGTCGGCGACGAGCGCCGCCTCGGCGTGCGCCGAGGCGGCCACCCGCACGCTCAGGCTGCCACCCTCCCCACTGCCCTGCAGCGTGCGCCAGCCCACCGAGCCGGGCAGCCGCCCGGCGACACCGCTGATGGCCCGGGCGATCGCGGGAGCGCAGCGGTACGACTTTGTCAGTTCGACCAACGGTGTCCGGGCGCGCAACAGGTCGCTGTCCGCGCCGCGGAACCCGAACACCGCCTGGTTCGGATCGCCGGCCAGCACCGCCAGCGTGGCGCCGGCGGTCAGTACCCGCACCAGGCGGGCGGCCTGCGGGTCGAGGTGCTGGGCGTCGTCGACCAGCAGCAACGCGATCCGGGCCTGTTCGGCGGCCAGCAGGTCGGCATCGGAAGCGAGGGCCTCCAGCGCGGCGCCGACCAGTTCGGCCGCCCCCAATGCCGGCACAGTGGCCTGCGGGGCGGCAGTACCGACCGCGGCGCGCAGCAACATCACCTGCTCGTACTGCTGGGCGAACCGGCCGGCGGACACCCACATGGGGCGGCTGTGCACCCGACCGAGCCGTTTGAGTTCCAGCGGGTCGATACCGCGCTCGGCGCAACGCGACATCAGGTCACGCAGTTCGGTGGCGAACCCCGCCGTCCCGAGGGCAGGCCGCAGCTGGGCCGGCCAACCGGATGCCCCGTCCTCGATCTCCCCGGCCAGCAGTTCGCGGATGATGCCGTCCTGTTCGGCACCGGTGACCAGCCGCGGCGGCGGATCCCCGGCCCGTTCGGCGGCCTTGCGCAGCACCGAGAACGCGTAACTGTGCACCGAGCGCACCAGCGGCTCACGAATCACCCCGCCACCCGCGGCCTGCAGCAGCCGCGTGGTCACCGCTGCCCGAACGGACCCGACCAACCGCCCGGGGGTGAGCAGCAGTACCGACTCGGGGTCGAGACCGGCCGCGATCTGAGCCGCGGCCGCCTCGACCAGCAGGGTGGTCTTCCCGGTGCCCGGCCCGCCCAGCACGCGCAGTGTGCTCATGCCGATATGACACCAAGGGGGTCTGACAGAAAGCGCGCAGACTTAGCGTTGGGCCGGCACCGCCGGTTGATGCTCGTCGATCATGGTCGCCTCATCGAACGGGTCCCGGCCGGCCAACACCGCGCGGACCCGTTCACTGTCGATGGTCTTGGTCCACGATCCGATCAGCACGGTGGCCACCGCGTTGCCGGAGAAGTTCGTCACCGACCGCGCCTCGGACATGAATCGGTCGATCCCGACGATCAGCCCGACACCGTCGAGCAGTTCGGGACGATGCGCCTGCAGCCCGGCGGCCAGGGTGGCCAGGCCGGCCCCGCTGACCCCGGCCGCGCCTTTGGAGGCGACCATCATGAACAGCAGCAGACCGACCTGCTCCCCCACCGACAACGGATCGCCCAACGCGTCGGCGATGAACAGCGACGCCATGGTCAGGTAGATGGCGGTGCCGTCGAGGTTGAACGAGTACCCGGTCGGGACCACCACCCCCACCGTGCTCTGCTGTACCCCGAGGTGCTCCATCTTGGCGATCAGCCGCGGCAGTGCCGACTCCGACGACGATGTGGCGATGATCAGCAGGTACTCCCGGGCGAGGTAGCGGATCAGCGCGAAGATCGACACCCCCGACACCACCCGCAGCAACAGCCCCAGCACCACGAAGACGAACACCGCACAGGTGAGGTAGAAGCCCGCCATCAGCACCGCCAGGCTCGTCACCGCACGCCACCCGGTCTGGCCGACCACACCGGCGATCGCCCCGAACGCACCGATCGGGGCCGCCCACAGCACCATCACCAGGACCCGGAACACCAGCCGTTGCAGGTGCTCCACGGCCCGCAGGATCGGCGCGCCGGTCGGCCCCAGTCCCTGGATGGCGAATCCCACCAGCAGCGCGACGAACAGCGCCTGCAACACGTTGCCCGCGGTCAGCGCGGAGAACAGCGTCGTGGGGATGATCTCGGTCACGAAATCCGCTGCGCCGCCGGCCTCCTGGGACTTCTGCGCCAGTTGCGCGCCCTTGCCGGCCATCGACTCGGTGAGCTTGAGCCCGTCGCCCGGGTGCAGCAGGTTGCCGACCACCAGCCCGATGGCCAAGGCGAAGGTGGACATCACCATGAAGTAGCCGAAGGCCAGGCCGCCGATCCGGCCGACCGTCACCGCCTTGGCCACCGAGCCGATCCCGAGCACCACCGTGCAGAAGATGACCGGAGCGATCATCATCTTGATCAGGTTGACGAACATCGTTCCCAGCACGCTGAGGTCGGTACCCACACCGGGGGCGATCAGCCCGACCACCACACCGGCCACCACCGCGACGATGACCGCCACGTAGAGCCAATGGGTCCGGTCGCGTCGCTGTCCGGCAGTTCGGGTCATCGGCATCCCCTTCGGTCGGTGAGGATGCTAACGCCTACGAGCGGTTTACAGACTGAATGCCTGTCCTGGCCGGGGCACCGTTCCCGGCCAGCCGAACTCACGGTCGAGTCGCAGTCGCAGGGTGTCGGCGGGCTGGGGTTCACCGTGCACCACGAAAACCTGCCGTGGCGGGCTGGTGAATCCGGAGGCCCACCGGACCAGTTCGTCGGCGTCGGCATGCGCGGACAGCATGGCGAGGTTGGCCACCGCGGCGTTGATCGAGACCCACTCGCCGAATATCCGGATCTGGCGCTGGCCGGAGGCGATGGCGGCGCCGCGGGTACCGGGCACCTGGTATCCGGTGATCATGATGGTGTTGCGCGGGTCGGGCGCGAATGCCTTGAGGTGGTGCAGGATTCGCCCGCCGGTGGCCATCCCGCTGGCCGAGATGATGACCTTGGGGTCCTTGCTGGCCGAAATCCTCATGGACTGCTCGGCATCGCGGGTGTACGTGGCCATATCTCGCATGCCCTCGTAGACCTCCGGCGGCAACCGGTGGTCGTCGGGGAATCTGCCCAGCAACTCGCTGGCGTTGATGGCCATCGGCGAGTCCAGGTAAATCGGGATGTCCGGCAGTCGGCCGGCGGTGCGCAACTGCCAGAGGTAGTACAGCAACGTCTGCGCCCGGCCCACCGCGAACGCCGGGACGAGGATCGTCCCGCCGCGCCGCGCGGTGGCCTGAACGACCCCGGCCAGCACGTCAGCCGGATCGGTCCGCTCATGTACGCGATCGCCGTAGGTGGACTCCATCACCAGGTAGTCCGCGGCCGGTACCGGGTCCGGGTCGAGCATCACCGGATCGTCGTAGCGGCCCATGTCCCCGGAGAAGACGATCCGCCGCCCGTGCCAGGCCAGGTCCACGGTCGAGGCACCGAGGATGTGCCCGGCACGGCGGAAGGTCACGACCGCCCCGGTCCCGGGCACTTCGGACTCCGCGCCGAAGGGCCGAGTGGTGAACAACTCCACCGTGCGCTGTGTGTCGTCGCTGTCGTAGAGCGGCAGCGCGGGGTGATGCTTGCTGGCCTTGTGCTTGTTCAGGAACGCCGCATCGCGCTCCTGCAGGTAGGCGCTGTCCCGCAGGATGATCTCGGCGACAGCGGCGGTCGCCTCGGTGCAGATGATCGGGCCGGTGAAGCCGTTGCGGACCAGCCGCGGCAGATAGCCGGTGTGATCGAGGTGCGCGTGGGTGAGGACGACGGCGTCGATGCTGTCCGGGTCGACGGCCAGCGGGGCCCAGTTGAGTTCGCGAAGGTTCTTGACCCCCTGGAACAGACCGCAGTCGACCAGGATCCGCGCGTCATCGCTCTCCAGCAGGTGTTTGGAGCCGGTGACGGTGCCGGCCGCGCCCAGACTGCGCAGAGTGAGCGGTTGCCTATCAACGGGATCCATGATGTCAGTCTGGCAGCATGGGCCGCGTGCTTCACCTGAACCGCTGGGGTCCGCCCGGCCCGGTCCGCGTCCTGATGATCCACGGCCTGACCGGACACGGGCGGCGCTGGCGGCGGCTGGCCACCGAGTATCTGCCCGACGTGGGGGTGCTGGCA
>Ga0116183_1005628_pt1 | contig 11806 bp, 12 predicted proteins | sample AD_UKC078_MetaG_FD_89753 | JGI IMG/M metagenome (GOLD analysis project Ga0116183, IMG submission 89753) | Active sludge microbial communities of municipal wastewater-treating anaerobic digesters from USA - AD_UKC078_MetaG | ecosystem: Engineered > Bioreactor > Anaerobic > Digestate | place: USA...
TCCTGTAATGCGGTAAACGCCTTCTTCTGTGATAGTTACCACAGAACCTTCAGACTTTGCGCCTTTACCGTCAACCTTTACAGAATCGCCGTTGAGAGTGATAGTTGCCGTAAGTTCGTCATAAGAGGGATCGAGGTCTCTTGCAGAGAACAGACCGTTATCCTCTTTCTTTTCTTCTTTAATTGTATTTGAAAGGGTATCTGCTGTTGATGAAGTTTCCGAGCTTTCACTTGCTACGGATGAGGAAGTGTCCCCAGTTTTCTTCATTAAGTCGGATGCGCTGCATCCTGCGGAACTCATAGTACACATAACAGCTGATGTTATGAATGCCAGTGTTTTCTTTGTTATTTTGAGATTTTTCATATCTTCACCGCTTTCTTTTAATACCCGTTCCCCGTATTTTTCTTTGTTTCTCTATGTTTTTATTGTAAAGCGTGTAAATGAAAAAACTGTGAAAAAAAGCTGAATAAGTGAAAAAAAGCCTGTGTAAGGAAAAAAGCGATTCTCGGGATGAATGTGAAAGAATGGAAAAATGTGTCAAAAAAAGCCATAGTTCTTCTGACTTTACATCAGAAAAACTATGGCTTGTATCTTCTATGCTATTTGTTTATTCTTCCGTATCTTCCTTTTTTTCTTCTGTGGGAAGTATCTCGATAATGACCTTTTCGACATTCTGTTCGTTGACCTCTGCGGCAGTAAGGCGGAAGATACCTGTTTCAGCCGTTTCGCCCTGTTCGGGGATGTGTTCCATAACATCTGTCACCCAGCCGCCTACGGAAGTGTAGTCCGTTTCAGCCATATCCTCGTCCAGACCGAGAACATCGAGCATATCGTCGAGGCTCATATCTCCTGCGACCTCGTACCTTGAATCATCGAGCTTTATGATATTTGTGATTATCTCATCGTCCTCATCGTATATCTCACCCACAAGCTCCTCTATTATGTCCTCGAGGGTAATGATACCCTTTGTACCGCCGTACTGGTCTGTAACTACAGCAAGGTGGACCTTTGAACGCTGCATGTACTTCATAGCTTCGCTGATGAGTTTGCTGTCAACGATATGCGGAACGTCCTGTATAATGCTTCTGATATCGCTTTTGCCTTCCACGAGCATTTTGAAGAACGCCTTGTTTGTAATGATGCCGATTATATCATCAAGACTCTTTTCGTAAACAGGTAGACGAGAGTACATTTCCTGACTGAAGATCTCCTTTATCTCGTCGATTGAGGAATTGATCTCGACTCCCACAACCTTTACACGGGGGATAAGTATCTCATCGACGGAAATCTCATCGAATTCGAGGGCACTTTTAACGAGTTCGCTTTCCTGTTCCTCGATAACGCCCTGTTCTTCGATCTCATCTATCATATACTTAAGCTCGTCCTCGGTAACACTTGGTTCATCCTTGCTGCTTTTTGAAGCCAGAGAAGAGAGCTTGTTCAGCAAGAAAACCGCAGGTTTCAGCAGAGTTACAAGGAGCGAAAGGGGAGAAGCAAAGGAGAGCGCCAGCTTTTCCGCATTCTTTTTCGCATAGGATTTCGGCATTACTTCGCAGAACACAAGTACAAGGACTGTTATGACAGCAGTTGAGATACCTGCGCCCTTGCTTCCGAAAACGCTTACGAAAAGCAGTGTGCTGATAGATGAAGTGGCGATATTTACGATGTTATTGCCGATAAGCACCGCCGTAAGCACCTCATCGAAGCGGTTAGCGAGTTTCAGCGCCTTTGCGGCTTTTTTGTTGCCCTGAGCCTCATAGTTTTTCAGTCTTAGTTTGTTAACGCTGGAGTAAGCTGTCTCGGTACTTGAAAAAAGCGCCGAAAATATCATCATCAGAACGACGACGATAATTTTTATTAAGTCAGACGTGTCCATAATAAACCTTTCTTGTTTCATATTTTCTTTATCTCGTATTGCAAAACAGCAATACTTAATTGTATCATATATTCCCGTTAAATGCAAGCATAAAGTGTTAATAAACCAAAGCTCCGGCATTTACTGTGGTATGAATTCAGTTCATATGACGAGATTCATCAGATGCAGAGAGCTGCAGGAATCCGTTCTCTTATAACTTCTACGGAACAATTATCCTTCACTATATTGCGGCTGTGACATATAATAAAGGGTAAACCTCATTCAGAGGAACGATCTCAACGATAAGACTGGAGCTAACTATGGATAAGATACTTATTGCAGGAGGCGACGAGCGTCAGATTTACTGCGCGGAGGCGCTTTCGGAGAAATACGAAGTTTACGTCTTGGGACAGGATAACACGTCATTTCCGTCTCCCGATGGAAATGCGGACTGCCTTGTGCTTCCTGTTATACCATTTGATGCTGAGGGAAATATATATGCGCCGAACAGTGAGCGACTGCTGATTCCCGAGGATATACGCCCGCTGCTGAGGAGCGGCGCTGTTGTAATTGCAGGACGCACCGATGAGCGTACAGCTCATTGCTTTTCAGGTCATCCCATTGCAGACTACCTTTCAAGGGAGGACTTCTGCATAAAAAACGCCTTTCTTACTGCCGAAGGTGCGGTTGAACTGGCAATATCGGCGCTCCCCGTATCACTTAACGGACTTCCCGTACTAATTGTAGGCATGGGGCGGATAGGCTGTATTCTTGCGGAGCTGATGAAGGCTTTCGGAGCGCAGGTCACAGCAGCGGTACACAATCCAAAGGGAGCGGCAAAAGCGGCGGTAATGGGTATAGCATCGGTGGATTCAGCGGATACGGGTACGGACTACGGACTTGTGTTCAATACAGTTCCCGAGAAGATATTCGGAAGGCAGGAGCTTGAAGGATTCAGCCGCAGGACTTTGTTCATCGACCTTGCATCCGCTCCGGGAGGAGTGGATATCTCTGCTGCGGAGGAACTCGGGATAAAAGTGATATGGGCGAGGGGACTTCCTGCAAAATGCTCTCCCGAAACGGCAGGAAGGATAATAGCAGATGCAGTTGAAGAGATACTTGCAGAAAGGGGATAATCATGACAGATATTTTCAAGGGACTTAAAGCGGGATATGCACTTACAGGCTCGTTCTGTACATTTGACCGAAGCTTCAGACAGGCGGAGCTACTGAGGGAAATGGGTGCGGAGCTGATACCTGTAATGTCCGAAACGGCAGCTTCAGTTTCAACACGTTTCGGAACAGGCGAAGAGAACAAAAAGCGGCTTGCGGAAATATGCGGAAGAAGTGTTATAACTTCCATAGAAGAAGCTGAACCGATAGGTCCGAAGGATATGACGGATATAATGATAGTTGCGCCATGTACCTCCAACACTGCCGCAAAGCTTGCATCAAGCATAACAGACGGGGCAGTTACAATGGCTGTAAAATCACATCTCAGACGCGGCAAACCCGTACTGCTTGCCATAGCCTCCAACGATTCCCTTATGGGTTCGGCAAAGAATATAGGGGAGCTGTTCAACCGAAAAAACTACTATTTCGTACCTATGCTTCAGGATGACTGCATAAACAAGCCTGCATCCCTTGTGGCTGAGTTCAGTATGCTTCCGCAGGCAGTTGAAGCCGCAATGAACGGCATACAGCTTAGACCGATAATTTATCACGGTACTGAATAATAATTACTGCAATACCGCACACATCGTCCGCTGTGACTAAAGTGCGGTATTTTTTATTATGAAGAAATATTTCCAAATAGTAGTGACAATCACCGTGATATGTGGTATAATATACATGTATAATTTTTTGTGAAGGACGTGCTTAATATGTCTGTAAATTATGATGTTATTATCGCAGGCTGCGGCGCTGCAGGTCTTTATGCGGCTATCAACCTGCCATCGGAACTTAATATCCTCATTCTCTGCAAGCGTGAGCTGAGTCTCTGTAATTCTTCACTTGCACAGGGCGGTATCGCAGGTGTTTACAATTCGCCTAATGACAATATTCAGTATCACCAGAACGATACACTTATAGCAGGCAGCTTCAAGAACAATGTTGACGCTGTACATACTCTCGTAAGCGAAGCGGCACAGGATATCGAGCATATCATCGACCTCGGAGTTGAGTTCGACAAGAAGCCCGACGGTACTTACCACCGCACACTTGAAGGCGGTCACAGCCACCACCGTATATTCCACCATGCGGATGCTACAGGCAAGGAGATAACAACAACTCTCCTTGAAAACGTACAGAAGCTTCCAAATGTTACAATTATGGAAAATACCATGATGTGCAGTGTCAAGAAGACCTCTACAGGTTATTCCGCACTGCTCAAGGATATCGAAGAGAACTATACAACTGCAAACTGTCACTTCATGATACTTGCAACAGGCGGTATCGGACGTGTTTACCAGTTTACGACCAACTCGGCGATAGCTACAGGCGACGGTATCACATTTGCCTTTGAAATGGGCGCAAAGATAAAGAACCTCAGCTATGTACAGTTCCACCCGACAGCATTCAACAACCGTGCTACCCGTGAGTGCTTCCTTATTTCCGAGGCTGTACGCGGAGAGGGCGCATATTTGCTGAACTGCCACAAGGAGCGTTTCATGCACAACTATGACGAGCGTCTCGAGCTTGCACCCCGTGACGTTGTATCACATGCTATCATCCTTGAATCACGCAAGCAGAACTCTACAGATTTCTACCTTGATATAAGCTATAAGGACAGTGAATTCCTTAAGAACCGCTTCCCTATGATCTACAAGAATCTCCTTGACCAGGGCTATGACCTTACAAAGGAGCCTGTACCGATATTCCCGTGCCAGCACTATCTCATGGGCGGTATAGACGTAGACCGCAATTCCGAAACAAGTCTGCCGAATCTTTATGCCTGCGGCGAGTGCTCACACACAGGAGTTCACGGAAGCAACCGTCTTGCAAGTAATTCTCTGCTTGAAGCTCTTGTATTCTCACGCCATGCGGCAAATGACATCGCTTCAAAGGCTGCATCTGCACCAAAGGACTTCGAGGAGGCAGAATTCGATCCGCATATCGGCGCTCCCCATATACCAAAGGGCGTTCGTACCGAAACAAGAAAGATAATGCAGAACAGCTATTTCGTTATCCCCGATAAGAAGGCTGCTGCCGAAGGCTTCAAGCGTGTAAAGGAGATACGCGAGGACCTTCTCAGAGGAGGCTATCTTGTTGATGCGGATTATGTTCTTGCAAAGTCTATAGTAACAGTTGCTTATATCATACTCAGCGAAGTTATGGAGTAATATAGCAGCTATCTCATGGAAAAAAGGATGAAGGTGTTTTTTTGAAATTAATATATCGCATACTTTCCGTCACAGCGGCAGCCGTTACTGCTGCTGTGATGATAACATCAAATGCATTCGCTGCCGAACACCGCGGCGACTGCAATAATGACAAGGCTGTAAACAGCAAGGACCTTCTTACCCTCAGCAGCTTCATACTGAATGAGGGGGATATGTGCGAGGGCTGCGGAGATTTCAACGGAGACGGCGTGGTCAACGTTTACGATGTAGTGATATACAGGCGATATCTTGCACATACTCTCAGCATCGTGCCTTCGGGAACATGGATAGGAAGGGACTTTGACGGTACCCGTTTCTTCTCTTTCAAGGATGGCTACGGTCACTATGTCAATGCCGAAACGGGCGACAGCATGGGATTTGATTTTACTGCTGAAGATAATGAACTTGAATTCACCCTCGGTACAGCGGGTACAACTGCCGCAGCTGATATAATCTGGAAGAACGACCTGTTCTTTGACTTTGAATGGCGTGATACAGGCTGTGAGCATCTCACATTCCTCTGTGAGGATGACATCGAGCTGAATGAACCGCTGACGGGTTTTTATGTTACAGGCGGCGATTACAGCGTCCGTTATTTCGATATAAAAGGCTACACGGGAAGCTATAGAGCGAGATTTGACGAAAACGACAAGGGTAATTACTGTTATTATTTCAGAGGAAACGATATAGTATTCATTGATGAAAAAAATTATGCCAAAAAAGCGGCGTTCACACGTATAGACCGCGACCACTTCGACCTTGTATGGGAAAACGGCAAGACCGAACACTTCACACGCCGTGAAGTCACCGTAAAGGATGGTATCACCTATATCAACGGCATACTTATCGCAAACAAGACCTATGCACTTCCTTCTAATTATGGTCCGGGAGGTCTCACTCCCGAGACTCAGGCTGCATTCAATGAGATGCAGGCAGCTGCTGCAAGTGAAGGACTTTCGCTGAAGGTTTGTTCGGGATTCCGTTCATACGATTATCAGGCAACGCTTTACAATTCATACGTTGCAAGAGACGGCAAGGCGAAAGCCGATACATTTTCTGCACGTCCGGGACACTCCGAGCATCAGACAGGTCTTGCAGCGGATATAAACATGGCAAGCGACGCTTTCCTCAATACTCCCGAAGCTGCATGGCTTGCGGAGAACTGCTGGAAATACGGATTTATCATACGCTACCCCAAGGGCAAGGAAGACAAGACAGGTTACAAGTACGAGCCGTGGCATGTACGCTATCTCGGCAAGGAAAACGCAAAACTCGTATATGAATCGGGACTCTGTCTTGAAGAATACCTGAGTATCGCATCCAGTTACTCATGATGCCAAGAAAGGAATTTGATTATGAAGCTTTTACAGTGCTACATTGATAATATTATTACCACTGCGCTTATGGAGGACATAAATTATATCGACGCTGCTGCGGATAACCTTATACCTGCCGACCACAGAAGCTCCGCTTATTACGTGGCTAAGGACGAGGGGGTTGTCTGCGGCATCGAGATAGCAAAAAGAGTATTCGACCTTGCAGGCGGAGACGTTGATTTCCGCATACTCCTGCAGGACGGCACAAAGGTAAAAAAAGGCGATATTATTGCTGAAATGGACGGAAGTACACTTACTCTCCTGAAGGGCGAGCGTACCGCACTCAATATACTCCAGCACATGTCAGGCATAGCTACAGCTACAAACAAGTGTGTGGAGCTGGTAAAGGGTACAAACGCATCTGTTACCGATACGAGAAAGACTCTCCCGGGACTCCGTGCTCTTCAGAAGTACGCTGTTACAGTGGGCGGAGGCAAGAATCACCGCTTCAATCTTTCGGATGCCGCAATGCTTAAGGATAACCACATAGATGCATACGGCGGTATAACCGCTGCTGTAAGCGCACTCCGCGAGAAGATAGGCCACACCGTAAAGATAGAGGTCGAGGTACGTACTCTCGACGAGCTTCGTGAAGCACTTGAAAACAGGGTTGAGATAATAATGCTCGACAATATGAGCTGTGAGGAAATGACAGAGGCAGTTAAGATAACCGATGGAAAAGCACTCCTTGAAGCTTCCGGCAATATAACAGCAGAGAATATACGCTCCGTTGCAGAAACAGGAGTTGATATTATTTCTCTCGGCGCACTTACTCACTCGGTAAAACGCTTTGATATATCGATGAAGATAAAAAAGGATTAACAGGAGAACAGGTATGAAGAAGTGTAGCAGGTTTACCGCTTTTCTGACTGCACTTTTAATGATGACGGGATGCAGTTCACAGAATACATCGGAGAGCAGCACTTCATCTGTATCCGATGTATCGGTATCCTCTGTAAGCGAAGCTGTGTCAGAAGCTGAAACAGCAGAAGCCTATGCTATTGTTTCCGACGTTACAGAGGGACTCAAACATGAAAACGACCAGTGGTACAATGATAAGGAAGAGTACAGCGAGATAGCTGAAAAGCTCCAGAATCTCAGCGTTACTTTCGCTGAACTCAAAGGCGTTAACATTCTTGCAACGGATAATGACATAATCTTCATACAGGGACTTGATTCAACAGAGACCGACGGTAAAACTCCTGTAAACGCTTATACTACCTATGAGGTAGGTTCGATAACAAAGACTATGACGGCAACAGCCGTACTTCAGCTCATAGAGCAGGGCAAGCTGAGCATGGCTGACACTCTCGGCAAATTCTTTCCCGAATACGAAGCAGGAAGGAATATAACCATATATCAGCTGCTTCATATGCAGTCGGGCATATATGACTATGTGAACGATGTTTTTTCGCTTTCAAAGACTCATGATATCGATATTGAGACCATGACGGAAAAATTTCTGGCGGACAGCTTCACGGATGAGGAAATGCTGGATTTCATAGGCAGTCTTGAACTGAAACACGAACCAGGAGCTGAAATGAGCTACAGCAATACCAATTACCACCTTCTTGCAATGATCATCGAGCAGCTTACGGGTAAGAGCTTCGGCGAGTATTTGCAGGAGAACATATTCGATGTCTGCGGAATGGAACATTCAAGCAGCATGAAAACAGGTGATGTTACAAGCATTCCCGAGCTGAACGATAAAGAAGCTGTGGAATTTACTGATGAAAACGGCTACATGGCCAGTCCGAACTTCAACAGAGGTGCGGGAGATGTACATTCGTGTGCAGCCGACCTTGTAATGTTCGACAGAGCGCTTATGAACGGAAAGCTCATCAATGAGGATTCGCTGAAGGAAATGTTCAATATGGACATGAATTACGGCTGCGGCTGGATGGCTGGTGCAAGTGATTCGGACCGTTTCCACTCAGGAAAGGCAGGTTCGTATCTCTCGTGCAATGCGGTATTTGACACCGAAAAATACGGGCGTGTATACTACATACAGCTGTATTCAATGGCCGGACAAAACACTGAGCAGAGAATGGCAAGCAACTATAATATAGTAAAGGCCGCTCTCAAATGATAAAGGAGCCGTAATGGAATGAAAAACAAAGTCTTACTAATAATAGCAGCAGTATACTGTATAATAGGAGTTATAGTATTTGCCATAACAAAGAATGTAGGAGCTTCGGCGCTTATCTGGCTTATGGCTGTAAACAATTTTACGGTTTATGCGGCACTCAAAAAGAAAAATAACGATTCTGATAAAAAATAATCGCGGCTTATTCAACCTTTTTAGGTTGAATAAGCCCTTTTTTTCGTCCTATTACAGGAGGGTACTGCGGAGCTCTCCGAAAGGAGGAAATTATGGAAGTCTATGCAAACGGTAAAAACATACCGACATACCAGTTCGGCGACCTTTTCGTACAGGGAGAGAAATTTGCCGATACTATCAACTTCGTTATCGACCGAACCTACAACGGCATCGATCTTGTGAACTGTTCGTTCTGCATCAAGGGACTTACCTCGGAAAACTGGGAAGTGGAGCAGGTATTGCCCTATATGCAGCTTATCGGCAGCAACAAGATAAGTCTTGCATGGAATGTATCCGATAACTTCACGTTCAATTCGGGTACGCTCCAGCTGGAGATAAGAGCAAGTATGGGTGATGCGGTAATAATCAAGTACAGCATGCCTCCTGTACAGGTTAAGCCTGCGGTCAACGGAAAAAACGGACCGCTTCCCGAGACAGTGGAGCAGGCTGTAAGTCAGATAACCGAGGCAACAGCAGCAGGACTTGCGCGGCTTCAGCAGCTTATGGATGAATTCGACCTTGATACAGTCTCGGCACGTCTTGACAGGATAGAGGAAGAAACTGCCACATACCTTGCACGTCCCGAGGTCATAGCGATGACAAGGAGCGAGTATGAGGCTGCCGAACATAAGGAGAATTCGCTTTACGTAATAACAGAGGAGGTGTGAGTATGCAGGGTTCAGGAACAATAAGCGATCCGTACATCATAACAAATGCGTCGGAGCTGTGGTCAATGCCTGATTACGGCGACAGCAGTCTTTACTATGCTCTCGGCTGCGATATAGACCTTAACGGCTGTTTCAGAAACGGAAATGTTACGCCGATACCCCTTGAATGTGCGGGACTTGACGGCAGAGGACACAGGATAAGGAATCTTTACATGAACGACCAGACATCTGAGCTTTCAGCATTCCTGATATACAATACCTGCCGTGAGATAACCATAAAGGATCTGATAATTGAAAACTTCAAGATAGCGGCAAACAAGTTCAGCTTTTTCGCAGGTTCAAACTGTAACATAAGGCTCTATAACTGCACTATAGGCGCACATATAAGGGCAAACACGAATCCTGCATCAAGGTCATCTTTCATGAGTAAGAATACCGTCTATATCCATGCTGAATTATGCAGCTTTATACTGCGTTTTTTCATCAATACGATGTTTAACGTATTTGTTGATGCGGAGCTAAAACGCTGTCAGGTTAGAAGTGAACTTATCTGTAACAATCTTCCTTCACAGTCGGCATCCTATGACCGTTATTTCATGTCATACTCGACTGTAAATGACTGCATTTTCGTGATAGATCTGAAGCCGTTAACGATAACCACTACCCTTAAGTATTTCCTTAATCTCATATTGTGTACGATCCAGAATTCGTATTTTGACTTTTCTTCTTCTGATACAACTCAGTTTATGTGGAACAATATTCCTAATACGACCTGTTTCTGCATCGCACGAACGCCTGATACTACTACTTATACAGGTGCAACGAGGGCGTATATACTGACAGAAGCACAGGCTAAGGATGCAAGCTATCTTGAATCGATAGGCTTTGACGTAACGGAGGAATAGTATGGGAATGAACATAATAATCGGCAGAAACAACGGACTGCCTTGTATTGCGGAGCTGAATGATCTGCCTTCATCATCGGATATGACGAGTCCCTTTCCCGAACATATAATGATGTGTAACGGAGGGCTGCCGTATCTTGATACCCCTCATAAGGGTACGAGAGCAGCTTTCACCGATCTTGCAGTTAAGATGAAAAATACCGATCATCTGTACTTTAACGGACATGAGATAACTGCCGCGTATATGGACGGAGAGGAGCGCCTCAGGGTGCGTTTTACGGAATAAAAGTAAAACCCCACAAAGACTGACCTACAGCCTTGTGCTGTATCATAAAGAAGAACGGCTGCCCTTGTCGGACAGCCGTCTTTTTTGAACACACCTAATCTATAAAAACCCTTTTTTCCCGTTAGAAGATGTATGGAAGCTCGTCGTATTCTCCGAGAATATATCTCTGAAGTGCTTTAGCGTCTGATTCAGTAATTATGCCGTCGCGGAAACAATCTGCTGCTTCCATCTGCAGATCGTTAAGGTAAACTCTTTCGCCTTCCTGTTTTTTACGGATATAGTCCACCAGCACGATATAATCGTAGCTGTTGATATTTGCGTCGCCGTTAAGGTCGCCGTCGGACTTGGGGACTATCTCATATTTTTCGGGGATGTACTGTCCTGAGATCTCTGTATCATCATCCCATGTCTGGATGAAGATCTGCTGCCAGTACCATTTATATTCGCTGTTTTTCTCGTAGCAAACGCCAACACCCATATGAGTAGCATCGGGATTCATGATTGATTCCCAGTGGCGGGGGAATTTTTCCACTGATTGAAAGTACCTGCTGCTGTGGATGAACCTGCTGCTATATTTTCGGCAGCGTAGCAATAAGGTATGAGGTTATCGTCGATGACGGATGCGAATGAAGATCCGTCGGGACGGTCATGAGAGAAATCGAATATACATTCACGTGCTCTTATCTGAGCCACGTCGTTAAGGTAAGGAACGACATAAAGTGGTTTGAGTCCTTCTTCTGTTCTTGCTTCGTTGACGAGGAGTGCGATCTCTTTTGCCATATTGTTAAGGTCTTCCTGTTCCACATCTGCTCCGTAAGAAGTGCTTTCTGACAGATTAACGGCAAAACACAAAACAACTATAGCAGAAATAAACGATATCGCACGTTTGACTGAATCAGCTAAGCCTGTCATTTTAAACACCTCCCATATAGAAAACCTTTCGTTAATAACATATTAGCATAAATCGGATTTTTTGAAAAGAGGTTTTGAGCCTTTTCGACGTTTTTCACAACAAAA
>Ga0116183_1005634_pt1 | contig 11784 bp, 9 predicted proteins | sample AD_UKC078_MetaG_FD_89753 | JGI IMG/M metagenome (GOLD analysis project Ga0116183, IMG submission 89753) | Active sludge microbial communities of municipal wastewater-treating anaerobic digesters from USA - AD_UKC078_MetaG | ecosystem: Engineered > Bioreactor > Anaerobic > Digestate | place: USA...
AACTTTTTCGTTGATTTTTATTGGAGGAAGGATGAGCAGCTCGGCTAAGATACAGCCTCTCTGCTCATCGTCGAGTTTGCTTACGTAAACTCGCAAATATAGTGCACTTTCTCATTTCATTGCGAAAGTGCGTATAAAAAGTCAACTTCAAAAGATTGAAACTTTTTCGTTGATTTTTATTGGAGGAAGGATGAGCAGCTCGGCTAAGATACAGCCTCTCTGTTCATCGTCGAGTTTACTTACGTAAACTCGCAAATATAGTGCACTTTCTCATTTCATTGCGAAAGTGCATATACAAAGCAACTTCAAAAGTTGAAACTTTTTCGTTGACTTTTTATTGGAGGAATGATGAGCCGCTCGGCAAAGATACTGCCTCCCTGCTCATCGTCGAGTTTACTTTCGTAAACTCGTAAATATAATGCACTTTCTCATTTCATTGCGAAAGTGCGTAAAAAAAGGACAATTCGAAAACTCAAGTTTTCTCCTTGTCATTTTTTGGAGGTAATGTGTTATCACTTAGAGGTGTTACAAAAAAGTACGGCGATTTTTATGCTGTCGACAAGCTCGATTTTGATGCTCCGGCAGGACAAATTGTAGGTCTCATTGGACCGAACGGCGCAGGTAAATCTACCACGATCCGCATGATTATGAATATTCTGGAATGCGATGAGGGCGAGATTTTACTTGATGGAAAAAAGTTTACGGCTGATGATTCAAATATTATCGGCTATCTTCCCGAAGAAAGAGGCTTGTATAAAAAGCAGAAAGTCGTTGATGTACTGGTATACCTTGCAGAATTGAAAGGTTGTACTAAACAGGAAGCTCTGCCGAAAATTGACTACTGGTTAAAAAGGTTTGATCTTATGGAATGGAAGGATAAAAAAATTGACAGTCTTTCCAAGGGTATGGCTCAAAAAATACAATTCGTCTCAACGATAATTCATGATCCTCAAATATTGTTTTTAGATGAACCTTTTTCCGGTTTGGATCCTGTGAGTGCCGACGAGCTTTTATCAATCATGAATGAATTAAAACAGTCGGGTAGAATACTCTTATTTTCTACTCACGTTATGGAACAGGCGGAAAAAATCTGCGACCAGATAATTATGCTCAATCACGGGAAAAAAATACTTGACGGCTCGATGCAGAAAATTAGAGCACAGTATGGTAAAAACACTATTACCATTGATTATTCCGGTGATGCTTCTTCAATTTCAGATTTACCGGTTGTAGAATCGGTACAGCACAGCGGAAATACCTGCTCTGTTGTTCTAAAAAACGGCTCAAGCGTTGATGAATTATTTACCTCCCTTACTCCTCTTATATCGCAGGGGAAATTAAGCTTGCGAAGCATCAAGGTTGATGAGCCTTCTTTACACAGCATCTTTGTTAAGCTTGCCGGTCATGATTTTGAAGAAAAAAGAGGGGGTCTAAGATGAAATCAAAAACATTAGTCATTCTAAAACACGAGTTTAAAAAAATTGCAGCAACAAAAACCTTTGTGGTAACAACTATATTAGGACCCTTTCTGTTAGCCGCTATGATGTTTCTTCCGGCTCTTACATCTGTTGACTCAACCGACCGGAGCGGAGAATCCATTAACATGGGTATGTATGTTTCCAATCCTGATAACGCATATGTTAAAGCAAATACTGACGCTCTCCAAGCAGTGTTTGCTCAGATGGGCTGGAATATGCATGTAGATACAAATCTTGAGCCTATACATCAGAAGGCTATGAACGGCGATCTTGAAGGATATGTGAGCATCGAAAGCGATAAAGTCTCCTACTACAGCGAAAACACCGGCGACATCTATGTAACCAGTGTTATCGAAAATGTCGTATCTGAAATTCAGATTGCACAGAGACTTACAGAACGCGGTCTCGATGTTCAGGAAGTTAAATCTCTTATGACCCCGTACAAGCTGCCTATTTTCAAAATATCGGCAGAGAGCGGCGAAGCAACAGAAAGCGACGGTATGACAGATTACCTGGTTGCACTTCTTGTTCCTATGTGCTTTGCTATGATGATCTACATGAGTGTTCTCTTATACGGACAAATGATTGGACGTTCTGTTGTAACAGAAAAAACATCGAAGATCGTTGATGTGCTATTGTCATCTGTAAAGCCGTCTCAGTTAATGATAGGTAAAATATTCGGTGTAGGGCTAGCGGGTCTTTTACAGTACGGAATATGGATTTTGTTTGCAGCTGTTGGTTTACAAATTGCAGTAATAGGATTTGATTTTGTAATTCCTGTTCAGCTTTCGATTATTAACTTTGTGTACCTCGGAATCTTTTTTATTCTTGGTTATCTTCTTTTTGCATCCTGTTATGCGGCAATGGGTTCTGCATCAGAAGATGAACAGCACATGGCGCAGCTTTCCACCCCCTTTATTTTATTTTTAATTGCTCCCATTATTCTCATGACCGGAATGATTCAAAATCCTAATTCTCTTATGTCGACTGTTTTTTCCTTATTCCCTCTTACCTCTCCTATGAGCATGCTTGCAATTGCAACAACAGGACAGGCTCCTTTATGGAAAATACTTTTAAGCATCGGTCTTCTCATTGCAGCTATTATACTTGTCATACATCTTGCTTCCAAAATATTTAAAACAGGTATTTTAATGACAGGAAAGAATTTTAAATTTAAGGAAATTCTCCGGTGGCTCTAAGTTTGTTTTCCCCTCCTTGGAAAATCAAACTTGGAACGAAGCGGGCAAAGACCTAGCTTCGTTCTCTTTCTAGACTGAATAAAATCACATCCCTGTGATTTTATTCAGCGGCGCCATCCTTGGCGATTTAACCTTGGAACGAAGGTATGCTTGCAGCATAGCCTTCGTTCATCTTCCATACTTCGCAATTTTACATCCATGTAAAATTGCGAAGCGGGTTTAGTCTATGCGAAAATGAACTTAGAGAGAAGACTAGCTTCGCTATCCTTCTCTCACTTTCTAGACTGAATAAAATCACATCCTTGTGATTTTATTCAGCGGCGCCATCCATGCAAAATCAAACTTAGAGAGAATCACAAAGCAAAGCTTTGCAATTCTCTCACTTTCCAACTTGATTATTTTTACATCCATGTAAAAATAATCACGGGGCAGATCCATGGGAAATCAAAATTGGAACGAAGCGGGCAAAGCCCTAGCTTCGTTCTCTTTCTGGACTGGATAAAATCACATCCCTGTGATTTTATCCAGCGTCGCCATCCATGAGAAAACAGACTTCGGGCGGCACGGGACTTCATCGGGAACAAACAATACTTTCATTAATAGAAATCAATCGTAAACCCTGCTATACTGCATCTATGAAAAGAAATCTCGCTTGTAAAATAATTACCGGTATTTCAATTTTACTGTGCTTTATAAGTTGTACTAAAAACGATAATCCTGAAATTGTAAAGACTGCAGAAGCTGTGTACCAAAACAGTGAAGGTAAAAAAATGGAAGCTGTGTTTTATTCGCTTTCTGATAATTCACTCAATTTCGTAAGAGTTACATATGATGGAGAGCTGTATACTTTGCCGCAGCTTATATCAGCCTCCGGTGCACGGTATTCCGATGAGTTCTCGATGGAATTCTGGATCAAGGGGGACTCCGCAATCGTGACAACGGGATTTGACGGGGATGAAAAACGTGATGAGTTTTTTGTGGAATAGGCAGCTATGATTCTTAACGCAAGCCAGAGGACCGACATTCCTTCTTTTTTTTCTGATTGGTTTTTTAACCGTGTACAGGAGGGCTTTGTCTGCGTCCGCAATCCATATAACCCCTTGTCAATCACACGCTACCGGCTCGATCCTTCTTTTGTCGACGGTATTATTTTTACGACCAAAAATCCTGAGCCAATGATTTCCCGTTTGAGTTCGATTGCCGGTCTTAATCCCTACTTTTTTGTTACGATCACTCCTTACGAAACCGATATTGAACCAAATGTTCCCCATTATACCGATGCTGCGCATTCAGTTGTAAAACTCGCCTCAATTATCGGCTCCGCTTCTTTATGCTGGCGCTATGATCCGATTCTCATTACAACTAAGTATTCAATCGCACATCACATAAAAGTCTTTACTGAGCTTTGCAAAATACTAGAGCACTCTGTTTCATCATGTGTTATAAGTTTTGTTCAGCTGTATGAAAAAACAAAAAGAAATTTTCCAATCCTTCGTGAAGTAACACTCGAGGAAAAAAAGGAACTGCTGGAATCTCTTGTTCCCATTGCTTTGCGGTATGGAATTAAAATTCGTACCTGTGCAATTACCGAGGATTTTCCTATTGAGGGGCTTGGAAAAAAAGGCTGTATTACAAGATCGGTATTTGCCTCGTACACCGGTATACAGGTTCCTCCTATGTGCGGAGGGGCTAAACGCAAAACCTGTCTGTGCGATCTTCCAACACGCGACATAGGAGAGTACAACAGCTGTCTTCACGGCTGCTTATACTGTTATGCCAATTACGATAAAACTCTTGTTAATAGAAACTATGCAAAGCATGACCCTTCTTCTCCTATTCTCATAGGCAGTATAGAAGGGTGTGAAGTAAAAAATTCTAAGCAGGAAGGTTATAAGGCTCAGCTTAGTTTATTTTAACTCAGCTTAAACTTCATAAGCTCTTCCCTTAGTTTTTGAATGCTATTTCTGTTTTCGTCTGATATTGTATTGAGCTCGTTGACAGCATTATTAACTTCCTGTGCTCCGCCTGCCATTTCTTCCATGCCGGCTTTTAGTTCGCTTGTAAGATTGTTGAGGTTCGACATTTCCTGCAGAACTTCTCCGGTACCCGTTCTCATAAGCGAAGAGCCGTCTTGAACCTGGGACGTAATATCGTTTATCTGGCGGATAGCAGTTAAAACCTGTGTACTTCCGGAGCTTTGTTCTTCCATGGAGTCGCGGATGACCCGTTCCTGATCCTGTACCTCTTCAAGCAGCCCCAAAATACTGTCAAACTGTTGACTCGATTTTTTAGAAGAAGTCGAACCTTTATCTATCATTTGTTTAATTTCTTTAAGTACGCGGGAAATCGATTTTCCCTGCTTATCTGAATTTTCTGCAAGTTTTCTAATTTCATCGGCTACAACTGCAAATCCGCGGCCGGATTCTCCCGCATGAGCTGCCTCTATTGCGGCGTTCATAGCCAGCAGATTGGTCTGAGACGCTATTGCTTGAATGACTGCACTTGCTTCCATTAAGCCTTCCGAGTCTCCTTCAATTTTTGCGATAATCTGTGAAACACTCTGCACATCCTGCTTTCCTTCATCGGATGCCTTTATCAGTTTTTCCATAGATGCGCTGTTCTTTTTTAGAATTTCAGAAATAGACTTAATATTCGAGACCATCTGTTCTATTGCAGATGAGGATTGCACAACTGATGTTGACTGGTCGGAAATAAGCTCATCGAGTTTATCAACCTGTTTTTTTATAGACTCAATTGTTGCGTAAGTTTCTGTAACTGATGCCGACTGGTTCACGGACATCTTTTTAATGTTTTTGATGTTGCCGGTAATTTCATTTATGGCAGAAGCTGTCTGTGTCATATTGCTTGCGAGTCCGCTTCCTGTCTGCGAGAGCCTGTTCGACTCGGTTGAAACCGTTTCAAGTAAACTGCGAGTATTTTTTACAACCTTATCAGTTGACCGTGCAAGAATACCAAACTCATCTTTATACTTTAAAAGGGTGCCCTCTATATCGTGTGAAAAGTCCCCGTTAGCGAGGTGTTCATTAATGCTTACAATTTTTTTGATCGGTACATTTATGCTGGTGGTTAAAAATATACCGCTTGCAATAGCTGAAGTAATTGAGACAAGTATTGCTATAATTGAAATAGATATAAAAAGGGTGCCTTCTTCAACGCTTTGCTCAACATAAAGGTTTGTCTGGCTGGTGTTGTGATTTTTTATTTTCATAAGGTTCTGCCCGTAAACTTCAGAAATGGGAAGCATTCTTTTGTAATAAGTGTCATACTGATAGTAGTATGTTTCAAACTCATTCATAGTTTCTGCATCTCTCATTTTTAGTATAAGTGCATCGAGCTGTACATAAATGTCTCTCCATGCCTTGTATGCATTTGTTAACTCAATGAGCATATTTTTCCCTATTTCTGTCATGCGGGGAATGGAATTAAATTCTTTCTAGGTACTATCAATATCATTCCATGAGTTATTCCTATTTGTCATGATTTTATTCATTTCACCGGACGGATTAGCAGCTTCTTTTGCTGCAAAAACTTCCAATGTTTGAGTCCAAATGACCATTCTTTGAAAATTCAGCTCATCTAGATTTATGAGATCGGGGATTCTATCGCTGCCTATATATTCCATATTATGGTATAGATCCCACATTCCCTTTATTCCTAAAAGACCCGATGTCAGGGTAAGAAGGATAAGTATAATATACGAAACTGAAAGGCGCAGGCGAACGCTTATATTGTTCAAAACCATGAAAACCTCCAAAAATATAGATATTTTTGACATTTTATATTATACGGGCTTTTTATGTCTGAGTCAAAGGAAAATGCAAAAAATTGCTTGTGAGTTAATCATCATAATCTGAAAAAATGCTTTAACCATTTCATCTTCCCATTTGCCAAACCCCTTCACTTATGATAAAATATGTCAATTTAGTGTATGGAGGAAAAATGAAGGATAATTCGATTCTCGGTCCGAATGACAGACCGCCGTTAAGCCGCTGGATTCCCTTGAGTTTTCAGCACGTATTTGCAATGTTCGGAGCAACCGTACTTGTTCCGCTGTTGACAGGATTAAGCCCGTCAACTGCATTGTTTACTGCAGGAACAGGAACCCTGATCTACATTTTATGTACAGGTGCAAAGGTGCCAGCCTTTTTAGGCTCATCTTTTGCTTTTATACCGGCCTTAATCGGTATTTCCCAAACATACGGCGCCGCCTATGCTTTGGGAGGTGCGATGTGTGCCGGTTTTTTTTATGCCCTTGTAGCAGGTACTATAAAAGTTGCAGGAACTTCCTGGCTTGACAAGGTTTTACCTCCGGTTGTAATTGGATCTGTTATTATTGTAATTGGTTTAAACTTGGCACCCGTTGCAATGAACTCTGCAATGAATGATGCAAACGGACAGTACTCTCTTGTGTATTTGTCGATTGCTTTAGTAACGCTTTCAATCGCAATTCTTTCGAGCATCTTCCTAAAAGGCTTTTTTAACACAATTGCAATTCTTATTGGTCTCGTTGGCGGTTATTTATTCACACTGATAATGGGAATCTTTTTTCCTGCCTATGATTTAATTGATTTTTCCATTGTTGAAAAAGCCAGCTGGTTTGGTCTTCCCTTCCTTCAGCTCGATGAAGCTGGTAAATACTACTGGCTTGCTCCAAAGTTTGCCTTTGCTCCCATATTAACGTTCATTATTGTCTCTCTTGCTACAATCTGCGAACATCTTGGCGACACACTTGTTACCTCAAAAGTTGTCGGGAAGGATTTTTATAAAGATCCCGGTCTCCACCGCACACTTTTAGGAGACGGACTTGCGACTTCATGGGCAGCTCTCTGGGGCGGGCCTCCCAACACAACATACGGTGAAAATATCGGTGTTATGGCAATTACAAAAGTCTATAGTGTATGGGTAATCGGGGGCGCAGCTGTCATTGCAGTACTTCTTTCATTCGTTCAAAAATTCGGCGCAATAATTCAGACTATCCCCGGTCCTGTCATGGGCGGTATTTCGATGCTTCTCTACGGACTCATCGCATCAAGCGGACTACGCACCATCGTAGAAAGCGGTGTTGACTACAAAGATAAGAGAAACCTAACCATTTCTTCTGTAATTCTTGTAATCGGAATCGGCGGTGGAATTTTACAGTTCAACATTGGTTCAAGTTTAACCTTCTCTCTTGGGGGTGTAGCTCTTGCAACCGTTATCGGTATTATTCTTAACCTTGTTATTCCCAAGACTAAGGCAGAATAAATTTTTAGGCTGCTTGAGTTAACTTAGGGCGGAATTTAAAAGGCTCATGACAGAATAATGTTCATGAGCCTTTTTTGTAGTAAAGTGAATAAAAATTCTTATATTTAATAGAACGAACGCTCGTTCTATTAATCTGAACATCAATGTTGAAACATGAAGTCTCAACTATTTTTATTCATTATCCTTTATGATCTGCTCGTACTTTTGAAATTTTCCAACAGCAAAAAAACTGCTTTGGTGAAAAGACGGATAATCAGTTCCATCTATAAGGGTTTGAAGTCCGGGGTTTATTTTTTTTGGCGTGCCTTTCAATTTTACACTGCTTTTAATGCTTTTTTGTTTTGCCAGTTCCATACCGGCATTATCTATGCGGTTGCAGGTGAATTGCCATTCTTTTCCTTCAAGAGTTTCGAACGAAAAAGTATCAGGCAGGGGAAAATCGGTCCACGGTATAAAAATATCTGTATACCAGAATTCATCCTCTATGTCTGTTCTTATACGGTACTGCGACTTCCAGTTGTAATCAAACGTTATCTTTTCTTCCAATATTGTATCTTCAATGTAACCGCTTATAACAGGGGAGCCGTCAAATTCTGTTCTTGGTTCATTCATTGTAGAAAAAATAATTTCCCTTCCTTTTTCTCCGCATCCTGCGCGGTAGTCGAGACAAAATCCCTTGCTGTTAATTTCCCAGCCGTAATAAATTTCGCTTTCAGCCGGTTTAATAAATATCTCTACACAGTCGTCTTCGAAGACTTTCTCTTTATGTCCCTCATGCTTAGTAATGGTTTTATTTCTTGGAATTTCGGCGCAAAAGGAGCAGGCTATGCCGTCTATACCAGCTGCAATAAATATGCCAGTGAACAGCGCGCGGGGCTTGTACTTCGGCCATGGATATTCCAGTTCTGTACCTTCAAAATCATAAGAAGCCATTATTTCATCAGTGTTTTGTGCGAGTTCTTCATGTAATAGAGGAATCATTATTTCTTTCATGCGGGTATAGTATGCCTTTTTTGCCTGTCGTGCAAGATAAAAAAAGCTCCGGTTTATAAATGGTCCTTATTAAAGGTACATTTATAAACCGGAGCTTTGTTCATAAAAGAAAAATATCAGTCTTACTACAGACTGATATTTTTCTACTTCCCGCTATCAGCCGATTACAGCCTTGATGCTTACTTCTTTTGTGCCGTCTTTTGCAAGTGCAAGAGTACCGGTTACAGATGCAGAATCTGAAGTTAATACAACCTTTCCTTCAGGATTGTTATTGGTAATATCAATCTTGTAGGTTACGCCTCTGTACTTTCTTGTAATCTCTGCATTCTTGATGTGAGCAGGAAGTCTTGGTTCAATGCGCAGCCCTTCGTATTCAGGTCTTACACCGCAGATCCACTGTGAAAGAGCAACAAAGTTCCATGCTGCAGTTCCTGTGAGCCAGCTGTTTTTAGCCTCACCATGGCGGCGGGCTGCTTTTCCTGCAATCATCTGTGCATAGACATAGGGCTCAAGACGGTGGATTTCACTGATATCCTCAAGGAATGACGGAGCGATTTTTTTGTAGTGTTCCCAGGCTTTTGCACTTCTGCCGGTTTTTACCTCGCCTATAATAACCCACGGGTTGTTATGGCAGAAAATACCTGCATTTTCTTTGTATCCCGGCGGGTAAGAAGAAACTTCGCCGAGTTCAATGTGGTAATCTTTATAAGGAGGATCAAGAATAACGATGCCGTATTTGGTGTCGAGGTGTTTTTCTACACTGTCGAGCGCCTTTGCGGGGTATCCCTTGTCAGCACCGATTTGAGCCATTGAACCAAAGCCTTGTGTTTCAATAAAGATTTTTCCGTCTTCGCATTCTTTTGAACCGATTTTTTTACCGAAGTCATCATAAGCGCGGATGTACCAATCTCCGTCCCAGCCTGTTTTGCAGATCTGTTCGGCCATTTGTGCAGCCTGTTCCTCTGCAAACTTTGCTTCTGCCTCATCGCCCATCATACGGCACATTGCTGCATAATCGGGAGCAACGTATACGAACATCTGTGCGATCATGACAGATTCAGCATTTTTTCCGTCTTTATTGGTTGAAGTCTGGAAAGAATCATTTGGATCTGTGCTGAAGCAGTTGAGGTTAAGACAGTCGTTCCAGTCGGCTCTTCCTATGAGAGGAAGACCGTGAGGTCCAATGTGTGTAGTAATGTAGCGGAATGAACGTTTTAAGTGTTCATAAAGAGTTGCCTTATTTTTCTCATTGTTGTCAAAGGGAACCATTTCTTTAAGGAACTGCTCATCGCCTGTTTCCTTAATATATCCGCCGACACCGAGAATTAACCACAAAGGATCATCGTTAAAATTGCTTCCTACATCGGCATTGCCTCTTTTGGTCAGAGGCTGAAACTGATGGTATGCGCTTCCGTCTTCAAACTGGGTTGAAGCTACATCAAATAAGCGCTCTCGGACACGTGATTGAGGCATTGAGTGAACTACGCCGAGCATGTCCTGGCTTGTGTCGCGGAATCCAATGCCGCGTCCGATGCCGCTTTCAAAATAGGAGGCAGAACGGGCAAAATTATATGTTACAACACACTGATACTGGTTCCACACAGCCATGCGGTCAAGTTTTTCATCACCGGTTTTTAAAGTGTATTTACCGACCATATCGGTCCAGAAATCTTTAAGGGTGTTAAAGGCCTTTTCAACTTTTTCAACAGTGTCGTATTTATTCTGGAGTGCAATCGCCTTATCTTTATTGATAACTCGCATTGCAGAATTTGTCTGAAGGAGCCCTTGTTCCGCCTGTGCAGCCCATTTTTTATCGTTATCGTTTTCGATGTAGCCGAGTACGAAGATGAATGTTTTTGATTCACCTGCATTAAGCGATACATTGATGCGGTGGCTTGCAACCGGAGACCATCCGTCTGCAACAAAGTTAGTGCTTTTATCTGCAAAAACAGCATCGGGGTGATCATAATTATTGTGTAATCCGAGGAATGTTTCCCTGTCGGTTTCGAAACCGTCAATTTTTGAGTTTACATGGTAGAAAGCAAAGTGATTTCTTCTTTCGCGGTATTCAGTTTTGTGATAAATAGTGCTTCCCAGTACTTCAACTTCGCCGATTGAAAAGTTTCTCTGGAAGTTTGTGTTATCGTCATGAGCATTGTACAAGCACCATTCAATGTAGGAGTGAAGGGCAATATCTTTCTTCTGTGAAGTGGTATTGGTAAGTGTTACCTTCTGAATTTCTGCATTATCGCCGTTGGGTATCATGTAAAGAATATCAGCTTTTACACCATTTTTTGAAGATGCAATTTTTGAGTAGCCAAATCCGTGGCGGCATTCATAGCTGTCAAGTTCTACCCTCATTGGTTTCCAGCCAGGGTTCCATACAGTGCCGTTATCATTAATGAAGAAATAGCGGCCGTTGTTGTCGAGAGGAACATCATTATAGCGGTAACGTGTTAAACGGCGAAGGCGTGCATCGGTATAAAAAGCGTAGCCGCCTGCTGTGTTGGAAATCAGCGAAAAGAATTTTTCATTACCCAGGTAGTTAATCCAAGGGTAAGGTGTCCGGGGAGTTTCAATAACATACTCCCTGTTTACATCGTCAAAATGCCCGAATTTCATACATCCTCCTAGGCGCTCAGCACCTGTATCTTATAGTTGATAACATCTTATCAAGGTTGGTTGAAGTAACCAATTAACTAAGAGAATAGCATATAAAGACTCAGTTGTCAAATAAATATGTTGTAAAAATACGCAGTTTCTAAACTTATGCTATACTCATGGTAGTTGGCAAAAACAACAGCGGCTTGTTGTGTGACTTGGGTACTTGATTTTTTTTGTATCTATGA
>Ga0116183_1005639_pt1 | contig 11777 bp, 10 predicted proteins | sample AD_UKC078_MetaG_FD_89753 | JGI IMG/M metagenome (GOLD analysis project Ga0116183, IMG submission 89753) | Active sludge microbial communities of municipal wastewater-treating anaerobic digesters from USA - AD_UKC078_MetaG | ecosystem: Engineered > Bioreactor > Anaerobic > Digestate | place: USA...
GCGACGAGTCCCGGGGTGATCAGAATGTGAGAACTTTTCTTTTTCCGGCCAATCCTTTTCAACGGATGAAACTTATCATGAATATAATATTCAAAAGACCAACCGTCAACAGATGACACAACAGACAGAACTCTGTCATTTCGAGGCGGAACGGCGACGAAGAATCCCGGAATAAAAAAACGTAATCTTTCACGTAGCTTACCCCACCCAAACACGCGTATGAAATGTGATCGAACGAGAAATGCGTCCGGTTCTCAACCCCCTCGTTTCCGCCATATTGCCCGTTGACTTAGGCCGAACAATCCGGTAGGAAAGGACAGGCCACGTGAAACCGGAATACATCGGCGGATGAAAACACGGGGAAGGAAATGATCCGATCCTTGGTGATCTTCACAATCGGAGTGATGGTGACGGGTTTCTTTTCCCTGTACGCTGTGCTGGCGGCCTTCATTTCTCCAGGGGAGGAAAAAATTCACCGGATCGCCAGGAACTGGGCGCGGATGCTTCTTCGCCTGGCCGGTGTCCGGGTGCAAGTCTTCGGCGAAGAGAACATTCTGCCCGGCAAGCCCCAGATCTTCATGGCCAACCACCAGAGCGATTTCGATGTCTTCGCCGTTCTGGCTCATATTCCCGGAGAATTCAGGTGGATCGCCAAGGAAGAACTCTTCAGGATCCCCGTCTTCGGCCGGGCCATGCGGGAAGCGGGCTATATTCCCATCGACCGCGGGAATCACGCAAAGGCTATGACCAGCCTTGCGGATGCGGCGGGAAAGATCCGAGAAAACCGTTCCGTCATGTCCTTTCCCGAGGGGACAAGGAGCTTTGACGGGACGATCGGCCCCTTCAAACCGGGCATGTTTCACCTGGCCATGCAGGCACAAGTGCCTATTGTCCCGGTAACCATTATCGGGGCCAACAGGGTATGGCCCAGGCGAACCCTGAATATCAAGCGGGGAAACATTCTCCTCGTCATCGATAAACCTGTTGATGTGTCCCATTATCAAGAGGAAAGGCGAAACGAATTGATCGAAAAAGTCCGAAACACCATTATTCACAACTTCGACACGTTCCAACCCGGCACGCTTCCCGTCGGCACCAAGACAAGGTTATCATCGCCGTGACCGCTCTTCAGGCCGTCATTCTCGGTGTCGTCCAGGGCTTAACGGAACTCCTTCCCGTCAGCAGCTCAGCCCACCTCGTCATCGCCCAGAGCTTCATGACGGAATTTCACCAGCCGGGTGTTCTTTTCGACGCGGTTCTGCACGTGGGAACGCTTTTTTCGGTCATCTACTTCTTCCGGAACGATATTGTCTCCTTGGCGATTTCCATTTTGCCCGGTCTTTCCCGCCGCACCGTTCCGGAAGAACAACAAAAGGCCTTCCGGAAAGTGGCGGGGTTGATCCTGATCAGCACGGCCATCACGGTTCTCATCGGTTTCATCTTCAAGGATAGGATCGAAATCCTTTTTTCCTCCGTGACGGTTGCGGCATCCATGCTCTTTGTCACCGGATTTTTCCTATTTCTCTCCGACTGGAAGAAACATATCGAAAAAAACGAAGAAAATCTTTCAGTTCCGGGTGCGGCCCTCATCGGTCTCATCCAGGCGGCAGCCCTGGTTCCCGGTATCTCCCGGTCCGGCTCGACGATTGTCTGCGGTATATTCCTGGGCCTGAGGCGGGAAGCGGCAGCCCGTTACTCCTTCCTGCTGTCCGTACCCGCAATTTTAGGCGCCGTGACTCTTCAGGCCCCCCATTTTTCAGCCGTTGCAACGGGTGAATGGTTCCCCTATGCCCTGGGATTTGCGACTTCCGCGATTACCGGCTTTTTCTCCCTTCACCTGCTTTACTTTGTCATCAGGCGGGCAAGACTCCGTTTTTTCGCCTATTACTGCTGGCTGGCAGGCGGAGCGGTCCTGCTGTCCCTTTAATGAAGTGTCGATGAATACCATGAGCACATTAAAGTTTTTTCCCCGTTGTTCCGTTACGGATGTTTTAAAAAGGGGCCTTTTGAAGGCGGGTAAATTCTGGTATATGAATCCCCATATCCTTATAAAAAAGATGTGACGGCCTCGTAAAAAGTCCGGTTTTGTCATTCCAGGAAGCGGCAGCTGTAAAATATCTCGCGGGAGTTTATTCGTAAGCGCCGCGAAAGATTCAGGATGGCGGACCGGGCATTCTGCCGCTTTTTACGAGGTCATGATGAAATAAACGATATTTTCTCTTTGGGAAAAAGGAGCGTTCCATATGGATGTCAGATTTATCAACCCATTCCTGGAAGGAGCAAAGGAGGTACTGAAAACGATGGCCTTTATTGACGCCGTTCCCGGCAAGGCCTATCTGAAGAAAGTGGATATCGCCCACGGAGACGTGTCGGGTATCATCGGCATTACCGGGGACGCCATCGGTTCCCTGGCCGTGAGTTTTCATACGGATTGTATCTGCGGGATCGTCAGCAGCATGCTGGGGGAAAATCACACCGAACCCACGAGCGAGGTCCTGGATGCCGTCGGTGAACTGACCAACATGATCTCCGGCGTCGCCCGCACCCAGTTGGAAAAGAAAGGGTTCAGCGTCTACGCGGCCATTCCCTCCGTCGTGGTCGGTGCAGGGCATACGATCAGCCACATTCTCAAGGTACCCAGCATCGTCATTCCCTTCTCGACAGCCCTGGGCGATTTCGTCGTGGACGTCTGCATCAAGCCGACGGAGGACCACCTGAAACACGAAGTCATCTACGACGTCGTGAATAAACCGACCCTCCCCCAGGGAAAAATCGTTGATGGAAAACCCAAGCCGAAAGACCGGCCGGCTCTTCCCCCCGCGCAGGCAGCATCTGGACCGGCGGATGCCGTCGAAGCCCTGGCACCCCTGCAGGCCGGAGACTATCAGAGCCGCATCAGCAGGCTTAAAGCCACGTTGAACAAGCTAATCCATGCCCGGGACGACATCCAGCGCAGCCTCGATTCCAATCCCTTCATGCTCCTCGCAAAGAGAAAGGAACAAAAAAAGCGGATCGATGTCTACGATGCAAAGATCCGTAAAATCAAGCTGGACATCTCGACGGCGCAAGTGCTCGCCAAAATGCCCGACAACAATGAAGAACCGGAAATTAAACGGCATTTCCAGGATTATGTTCGAAAAAACCCATAAAACACAAAGGCATCGGCTTAATTCATGGGGGAAAACAGAGGATTGAAAAGGACACGCGAAATCAAGGGGGTGATCGATATCACCCTGGCGCTGTTTTTTCTTTTGTGCCTGCTCTCCTACTCCCCCCAGGATCCATCTTTTACCCACTATGTTTCCGGCGGAGGAAAGGTCCGCAACCTGATCGGCCCTTTCGGTTCCTATACGGCAGATTCACTGATCCGTCTCTTCGGGGTCAGCGTCTTTCTGATCCCTCCTTTCCTGCTCGTCGCCGGGATCCGGTATCTGGCCGACGAATCCTTCCGGATCCGATCCCTGCACTGGCTGGGCGGCATCGGGCTTGTCCTGTCCGTTTCCGTTCTTTCGCACCTGGCGTTCAGGGATTTCGTTATCTCCGGGGTGAGCCTGCATCCGGGCGGTTTGCTGGGTCTTGCCGCCTTCAATTTTCTGAACACCCGCCTGAATACCGCCGGTACGGCCCTGGTGATTTTGTCGGTTTTTGTCATCTCGCTTATGGTAATGAGCAACTTCTCCGTCGTATTGGCGGCAAAGATCCTCTCACGCATCACCGTTTTCTCGTGGTTTCAGACACACGGCCTTGTTTCGGATCTCCTGAAGCGGCTGAAGATCCGAAAGCGCAGCCGGGGGAAGAAAAAGGAGCCTATCCCCAGAATTGCGGCTCCTGTCGAGGAAGCACCTCCCCCCCGGGAGGAAGAAGCGAAAAAGATGGAACAGGTTCCCTTTGATTTTGTCCTCAAACGGGGAATTTTCCGTCTGCCCTCCCTGGCCCTGCTCAGCGATATGCCCCATAGGGACACGCGGGTCAAGAGGGAGACCTTGATTGCCAATTCGCGGATTCTCGAGAAAAAACTCGCCGATTTCGGCGTCGAGGGGCGTGTGGTCGAAGTCCGTCCGGGTCCGGTCATCACCATGTACGAACTGGAGCCGGCGCCGGGGGTGAAAATCACGAAGATCACGGCCCTGGCGGATGATCTTGCCCTGGCCCTCCGGGCCCCGAGCATCCGCATCATCGCCCCCATACCGGGAAAGGCCGTCGTCGGCATCGAAATCCCCAACCCGGAAAGGGAGTCGGTCTACCTGAAGGACGTCCTCGACAATGCCCACTTCACGGAAAATCCCGGCAGGCTTCCCATCGCTCTGGGAAAGGACATTGTCGGCGCCCCCGTCATCGCCGATCTGATCAAGATGCCCCATCTTCTTATCGCCGGCACCACCGGTTCGGGGAAAAGTGTTTCCCTGAACGCCATGATCTGCAGTATCCTCTTCAAGCTGCCGCCGGACGAGGCCAAATTTCTCATGATCGATCCGAAGCGTCTGGAACTGGCAGCCTACGAGGGAATTCCCCATCTGCTCCACCCGGTGGTCGTCGATCCGAAGAAAGCTTCCCAGGTACTCAAGTGGGCCGTCCAGGAAATGGAGCGGCGGTATCAGCTGATCAGTACGCTCGGGGCGAAAAGCATCGACATGTACAACAAGATTCTGGAGAAAAGAGCCGGAGAGGCTCAAGACAAAACGGACTCGGCCCTGAAAAAGCCAACCCCGGCAGCGATGGAAAATGCCCCTCCGGACGGGGACGAAGAGGAGGTCTTGCTGCCGACAGCACGGGAAGCGGATGCGTCCGCCCTGCCCATGACGAAACTTCCCTACATCGTCATCGTCATCGACGAACTGGCGGACCTGATGATGGTCGCCCAGCGAAACGTCGAGGAATCTCTGGCCAGGCTCGCCCAGATGGCCCGGGCGGCGGGAATCCACCTCATCCTCGCCACCCAGAGACCGTCCGTAGACGTGATCACGGGCCTCATCAAGGCCAATTTCCGGACCCGTATCTCCTTCCAGGTTTCGTCCAGAATCGATTCCCGGACCATCCTCGACGACCAGGGAGCGGAAAAACTGCTGGGAGCGGGGGACATGCTTTTCATTCCCCCCGGCACATCGCGGCTGACACGGATTCACGGCGCCTTCGTGTCGGACAAGGAGATCAACCGGGTCGTGGAGTTCGTCAAAAAACAGGCCCAACCCGTGTACGACGAATCCATCACGACGGACGCACCTGACGACGAAAGGGGCAAAAGCGGCGAAGAATTCGACGAGAAATACGACGAGGCCGTCGAACTCGTCACGGATTTAGGCCAGGCTTCCATTTCGCTGGTCCAGCGCTACATGAAAATCGGCTATAACCGCGCGGCCCGAATCATCGAACAGATGGAAGCCGAAGGGATCGTAGGTCCTTCGGACGGCGTGAAACCCCGCAAGGTCCTGGCCAGGAAAATCCCCAAATGAAACGTCCGGCCATCCATATCATCAGCCTCGGGTGCCCCAAGAATCTCGTTGATTCCGAAGTCATGGCCGCCGCCCTGCTGGAATCCGGCTGCGCGTTAACCAGCCGGGAAGAAGAGGCCGATATCATCCTGCTCAATACCTGTTCCTTCATCCTTCCGGCCAAGGAGGAATCGATCGAGGAAATCCTGCGCCTGGCCCAGTGGAAGGCCGCCGGGAAGTGCACACGCCTGGTCGTGACGGGATGCCTCCCCCAACGTTACGGGGAGGAAATCGCCAGGGAGCTCCCCGAAGTGGATCTCTTCCTGGGAACGGACGAAATCGGGCGGATCGGGGACCACATCCGCAGGCTGATCGAAACGGCGGCGCCCGCCGAACGTTCCGTCACCCCTGAACCGGTTTTTCTCATGACCGCGGAAAACCGGCGCCGGATTTCCACGCCCTTTTACAGCGCCTACCTCAAGATCGCCGACGGCTGTTCCAACCACTGCACCTACTGTGTCATCCCGGCCATCCGGGGCAAAGCCCGCAGCAGGACGCAGGAGGACATCATGATGGAGGCGTCGGACCTCGTCCGATGCGGTGTCCGGGAACTGATCGTGACCGCCCAGGACACCACCGCCTACGGCCGGGACCTGCCGGGGAAACCGACCCTGCCGGATCTGCTGCGGAAACTCTGCACGATCGCCGACCTCCGTTGGATCCGCCTGCTGTACACCTACCCGGCGGAACTGACGGACGATCTCTTCCGGAGTATCGCCGAAGAGGAAAAGATCTGCCCCTATATCGACATCCCCATCCAGCATATCGACGACGGCATTCTCCGCATGATGAACCGCCGGGGAAACAGCGATCTGATCCGGGATGTCCTCCGCCAGGCCCGGGACATCATCCCCGGCGTCGCCTTGCGGACGTCGCTCATCGTCGGCTTCCCCGGGGAAACGCCCGCCCGCTTCAAAAGGCTCCTCGATTTTGTCGCAGAGGCCCGCTTCGATCATCTCGGCGTCTTCACCTACTCTCCGGAAGAAGACACGAAGGCCCTTGCGCTTCCCGGCCACGTCTCGGGAAAGACGAAGGAGAAAAGGAAAAGCCGAATCATGGAGGCGCAGGCCCTCATTTCGGAGGAGATCAACCGGTCCCTCGTCTCGTCGATTGAGGAAGTGCTGGTGGAAGGGGAAAGCGGCGTTCCGGAGTATCCCTACATCGGCCGGAGCCGGCGCCAGGCCCCGGACATCGATGGCGTTACCTATCTCCGGGGGAAGGATCTGAGGACGGGCGACTTCGTCAACTGCCGGATCACCGCCGCCGAAGAATACGACCTGTTCGGCGTCGTCATCGCGCAAAAAGAAACGTGAATCTCAGGCGCTGATCCTCAACCCCGCGATTCCGGCGACAATCAGGCCGATACTCGCCAGGCGGAGGACGCTCCGGGAATCGCCGAAAAGGATGATCCCCAAAACGGCGGCCCCGACGGCGCCGATTCCCGTCCAGACCGCGTAGGCCGTGCCGACGGGGAGGGATTTAAGGGACTGGCCGAGTAGAAAAAGACTCAGGACCATGGCCAGAACGGTCCAGACACTCGGCCAGAGACGGCTGAAACCATCCGTGTATTTCAGGCCGACGGCCCAGCCCACTTCCATCAGTCCCGCCAGAAAAAGATACGTCCAGGACATGAATTTGTGCCTCCTCTTGAAATGATCCGCATCATATCAGCATCGCCCCGCCCCTGTACATGAATTGTTTGACATTTCCCGGGCCTTCACCTATAGTCCCCGCCATATTAAAAAATGAGAAGGGAAACCCGTTTCATGCAGATGCAGGATGTGTTCCGGCTCTTTGGAGAAGATCTCAAACAGGTGGAGGTTCACATGGAAAATTACCTGCGCTCCGAAGTCCGCCTGATCCCGGAAATCATCCGGCATATCATCGACAGCGGCGGCAAACGGTTCCGCCCCCTGCTCCTGCTTGCCTCGGCGGCCCTTTGCGGCTACCAGGGCAACCGGCATTATCCCCTGGCGGCGGTCATTGAATTCATCCACACGGCCACCCTGCTCCACGACGACGTCATCGACGAGGCCGACACGAGGCGGGGGAAGTCCTCGGCGAACTGTGTCTGGGGCAACGCGGCGAGTGTCCTTGTCGGCGATTTCCTCTACTCCAAGTCCTTCCGGCTCCTGACGGAGTACGGCAACCTCGACATCATCAGGCTCCTGTCCGCGACGACCAACACCATGTCCGAAGGCGAAGTCTTCCAACTGGTCAAGCGGGGTGACGTGGACATTACGGAAGCGGATTATCTCTCCATCATCGACAAGAAGACCGCCGTTCTGATCTCGGCGGCCTGCGCCCTGGGAGGACACCTGGGCGAAGCGATGGACAGCCGGATCGAAGCATTGACCCATTTCGGCCTGCGGGTCGGCGCGGCCTTCCAGATGACCGACGACACTCTCGATTACATGGCGAAAGAAGAGGATTTCGGCAAGGCCATCGGAAAGGATCTGGAAGAAGGCAAGCTCACACTCCCCCTGATCCGGACGATGGGGCAGTGCTCGGAGGAAGAAAAGGAACGGCTCCGGGAACTCCTCGGACGGGAGGAAAGGGACGGGGAAGCCATTGGAACGATCATGGCGCTCATGCACCGCTACGACGGGATTTCCTACACCCTCGGCAAGGCCAAAGCGCTGATTGCCGAGGCGAAAAGCATTCTTTCCTCTTTCCCGGATTCGACTCCCAGGGAAGCCCTTCTCGCCGTCGCCGACTACGTCATCGAAAGAGAAATATAGAAAAAAACCTTGACCGGCCGGCAAAGCGACGGATTCCGGAAAGATGCTGATTTGCGTCAGCCGGTACACGACCGGGTTCCCCAACCGCTTCATCGCCGGTTACGCAGGCTTCAAAGCCGGCGTCTTCCGCTGGGCGAAGAAGGAAATCGCCGGAAGGTGAAAAGACGGCACCTCCGCCATCACCTGCCTGCTGCGCGGACCGCTCGGCCCGTGCATTCAATACGACCTCCGCCAACGTAACCGCCGAGGGGAGATTCCCCGGCGGCAGGACGTAACTTTCCCGATTACGGCTGTTTCGTCTTCCGTTATTCCTGAAATAGCGGCAGCAGCCGTTTAGCGGGAGTGAATTTCCAGGCGGAAAGAGATCATGGCGCGGATTAATTCCCGGGCGCCATCCCGTTTTTCCCTAGAATTCACCGGCAGAATTTGCCGTCGTCGTAGATGACGAGTCTCTTGCCGGTTTTCAGGATCGCCGTCACGGTTTTCTTTTCCGTGTTGACCAGATCCCAGTGCAGGGCCGAATCGTTGAAACCCAGCTTCTTCTTCAACGCCTTGTTCATGGTCGACATGTCTCCCGAAAAGGTATCCGTGTAGGACGCCCCCAGAGCGATGTGGGTGTTGCCGTATTCGCCCCCGTAGTTTTCGTCGAAAAGGGTATCGGCCATGAAGCGGTCGATCCGTGAAAAACGGCGGTCCGTCAGGGAGAATTCGCCGACCCTTTTGGCTCCCGGGTCCATGTCGAGCTGTTTTTTCGTGAACTCATCCCCCTTGTCCGCCTGCACCTCGACGACATTTCCCTTTTCGAAGACCAGCCTGACCCCTTCAACGTAATTCCCGCTCCGGTAGGAAGGCTGATTCGCGTAGAAGGTTCCTTCCGTTCCATGCCAGTCCGGGGACATGAACAGTTCGAAGCTGGGGATGTTATGTCCCGAGATGCCGATCCATTTCCGCGACTCGCCGGGGGTGATCCGGAGATCGATATGCTCCGCTTCGACATGGAAATATTTCACGGGCAGCGCATTCAGCCATTTCTTGATCTTCCCGACTTCCCGGTAAATGCGCTTCCATTCGCCGACGGGGTCGATCTTGTCGAGATAACACGCCCGGATCACCTGGTTCGTGTACTCGTCCAGGGACAGTTTCGCCTGGGAAGCCAGTTCCTTCGTCGGGAAAAGGCACAGCGTCCAGCCGTGGAGCCCTTTCTGTTCCCGTTCCTCCATCAGTTCCCGGAGGGGTTTGCGGGCCACCATGGCCCGGGCGATTTTCCTGGGATCCACACCGCCCAGGTGGGTCAAGGATGCGGGTGCCCGGAGAAAGATTCGTCCGTCCAGTTTTTCGTAGGTGGGCCTGTCCCCCGGGGAAAGGAAGGAAAGCTGGCGGTCGTCTGCCTTCTCGTAAAAACACTTCTCCATGTTCACGGTCATGCCCATCCGCTGGATGGGATTCACCCCCAGATCGAGAAGCCTTTCGAAGAGGATTTCCGCGAGTTCCAGTGCCGACAGGTCGTACTGCAGAAGGACCAGGCTCCCCTTCTTCAGGGGTTTTACCCGCGCCGTTTTCAGCCCCCACAAAAGGACATCGGCATATTTTTCAAGCTGTTCTTTCGTCATCATCGATTCGATCTCCTTGCGTTTTCATGGCCGGCAGCCCCGGCCCGTCATTCGGTATGATACTACAGGGAAAGCTGCTTGATCCCCTTGATGAAAAGCTCGACGGCGATCGTCGTCAGGAGCATGCCCATGAGGCGCTCGATGGCGACCAAAACACGGAACCCCAGGAGGCGGCTGATCCGGTTCGACATCAGCAGGATGACCGCCGAGAGAAACCACGCGGCGGTCAGCGCAACAAGCCAATCGGCCCACCGGGACGGCTCACGTGCCATGAGCAACAGCACCGTCGCCAGGGCGGAAGGGCCCGCGACAAACGGAATCGCCAGGGGGACGATCAAGGGCTCTCCCTCCGGGGACTTACCGAAAATCTCCTCGGAATCGGAAAAGATCATCTTCAGGGCGATCAGAAACAGGATGATGCCCCCGGCCATGCTCAGGGCGGGAGCGGAAATATCGAGCAGAAGCAGAACGTAGCGGCCGACAAAGAGGAAGAAAACGAGGACCCCCAGGGCGATCACCATTTCACGGGCAATGATCCAGCGTTGACGCCGGTACTCGATGTGCTTCAGAACGGACAGGAAGAACGGAACGTTCCCGAAGGGATCAATGACCAGAAAAAGCAGCAGGGCCGCCGAAAAAATGGACATTCTTGGCCTTCCTTTAGTCGCTCCGGCATTCCGCCCCTAGGCACACGGAATGCCGGATTTCACCGCCTGCCGCCTGCCGTTTCATCGGGACGCACGGCCTTCCCTATATCACTTCGGGACCTTCGTAAAGCCCCCTTAATTCCTCGTCAGGTCCTTCCCGGTCGGTCTTCAGCGCATAGGGAAGGTAGTCCAGAATATCCTGGGCGGTGATGCCGTCCTCGCCCCAATCGCCCGCTGCCAGGTCCCCCGCCAGTCCGTGGAGGAAGACCCCCTTGCGGACCGCATCCTCCATATCGAGCCCCAGACCGCACATCGCCGCAATCGTACCGGTCAGGACGTCGCCGCACCCGGCGGTGGCCATGCCGGAATTTCCGCTCAGGTTGACATAAATCCGCTCCTCGGGGCTTCCGATCAGGGAATGGGCCCCCTTCAGCACGATGAAGGCCTGGAGCTCCTTCGCCGTCTGCTGCAAAATATCGATCCGGTTCTTTCGGATCTCCTCCACGCTTTTCCCGGTAATCCGCGACATCTCACCCAGATGGGGCGTCAGGATCGTCTCCCCTTTACGCTTGCGGATCACGTCGAGATGTCCCGCCACGGCGGTGATGCCGTCGCCGTCGATCAGGACGGGTCTCTCGATCATCGCCACCAGTTCCCGGACCAGCTGCTGGGTTTCCTCGTTCAGGGACAGGCCGGGACCGATCACGACGCAGTCCATGCGGGCCGCCAAATCCAGCAGGGCATCGCGGTTTCCCAGGGAAATGCTCCCGTCCGGCGTTTCCTTCTGTGGAATAAGCACGATTTCACTTCCCTTCTGGGCGATGAAGGGCGCCAGGCTTGCCGGCACGGCCAGACGGGAATAGCCGCCGCCGGCCTTCAGAAAGGAAAGGGCCGAAAAATAAGGTGCCCCGAAATAGGACGAGGCGCCGGCGATGACAAGGACCTCGCCCATGGTACCCTTGTGGCCGTCGGGGTTGCGCGACGGCAGTCGTACAAAATCGTTGATCCGGATCAGCAGTTCCTCCCGGTCATGCAACTCCGGCGGAAAGGAGATGTGGCAGACGAAAAGGTCGCCGCCCATGGCGCAGCCCGGATAGAGCAGATTACCGATCTTCGGCAGGCCGAACGTCACCGTGAAATCCGCCTTGACGGCAATCCCCATCACCTCCCCCGTGTCGCCGTTTACGCCCGAGGGAATATCCAGGCTGAGCACCTTCCTGCCGCTTTCGTTGACCAGATCGATGACATCGGCATAGAGCCCCCCCACTTCCCGGTCCAGACCGGTGCCGA